>Ga0209816_1001220_pt1 | contig 19297 bp, 15 predicted proteins | sample CoawatmetaG01DNA_FD_187509 | JGI IMG/M metagenome (GOLD analysis project Ga0209816, IMG submission 187509) | Marine microbial communities from the West Antarctic Peninsula - Coastal water metaG017-DNA (SPAdes) (version 2) | ecosystem: Environmental > Aquatic > Marine > Coastal ... | reverse complement strand
ATATTAACATTCAGCTTTATATTTATTGTAATTTCTAGAAATAAAAATATATATCTATTTAAAAGTACCTCATTTTATTGCTTTATTTTAATAGCAATTATTGCATTTTTTTTGAATGAAATTTATCCTACAGTAACGGTTTACACACCTTTATCAATGGAAGAATCTAAAGGATGGTCAAATGAAAATTTAAGAAAATTGCTTAGCCTTATGCAACTTATTATTCTCTCTGTACTTATCTCTAATATTGTTGACTCAAGTAAAAAAATATTAATAATTTATTCAACTATACTAACAATTTTAGCTATTTTATCTTTAATACTTATTTTAGAAAATTTTGGTTTCATTGACCAGTTTTTAACTTTAGAAAGAAATGGTAGAATAACTATTCGTGGCATCTCTCAAAATGATTTTTCTTATTTATTTGTTTGTGCAATAATTATTTCAACAGGGCTTTTTAAATCTTTTTATTCAACCTATATTATTTATATTCTAGTATTTTTATCTTTATTATTTTTATCTGGAATTCTATTAACAGCTTCATTAACTTCAATTATTAGTTTAGCTATATATCCTTTGCTTTTAGTTATTAAGAATTTTTCATTCAAAAAAATATCAAGTTTTTTGTTAATATTTTTTATATTAATTTCTTCTTTTTCTATATATAAAACCTACCATTTAATATTTCCTCAAGTTATCGTTGATAGGATAGAAAAAACTTCAGGTAGAGTTTCAGCAGCTCAAATTGAAAGGTATGGCTATCATAAACTTTTTAGTTCTCGAGGTGCTATTTGGATGGGAGGTTTTTCTTTAGCATCTGAGAGCTTACTATATGGAAATGGATTTTCCACATACAAAAGAAAACTTGTTAAACATATACCTAATGATTATGATTTTGAGGTATCTTGGAGAGCTAAAGATGCTCATAACCTTTATCTTGATATATTATTATCAATAGGGATAGTTGGTTTAATATTTTACGTTTTATTTATAATTAAATTACTTTATCAGTTAAACCAAACCTCTAAAAATAATACATATACGAACTACTCTTCTTTACAATTTAATTTATTACTTATATCATTAATTTTTGGCATTACTCATTCTATTATATTCTTAAAGTTCTTTTGGATTATTATTGGTTTAAGCTTTGCGACCATATTAATTAATCAAAATATATATACTTATCAACCAAAGCTAGAGCATAAAAAAATCAGTCTAATTAAACATTAAAGTCTAATCTGGTAAATTATTAATTTGATAAATCCAATCACTTACTATTTTTTCCCATGAAAACTTATCTAAAGCTAGTTTTCTGGCATTTTTTGACATGGCATCTCTTAATTTAGGATTCTCAACAATATTAACAAGAGTCTCAGCTAATTTAAGAGGATTTTCAGGCTCGACCTGAAGTCCTGCATTATGTCTTAAAAAAATCTTTGGAGTCTCTCCATACCCTGAATAAATTACTGGAACACCACAAGAAATTGGAGGTATTGCTTTTGATAAACGCATTTTCCTTGATATAGGAATATCTCGAATAACTACTAAACTTACATAAGTAATAGACATAAGATTAACCATTTCCTCAATAGGTGATTGCTTAAAAAGAATATTAGTTAATTTTTTATCACTGGCTAACTTAATTAATCCTTCTCTAACTGGGCCATTTCCAATCATTAAGAATACTATATCTTTTCGTTTTTTTAAAAGCTCTGCTACCTTAATAATGATCTCTAAACCTTGGTAATGGGCATGAGTCCCAGCAAAAGTTATTACCTTACGATTTCCAACTTCAAATTTTTTTGCAAGAGAAATATCAAATGGCATTGGATGTAAATTATGAACATCTGCACCATTTGGTAACATGGTAATTTTGCTTAATTTTATATCCCTATATTTCGAAAAATGTATTTTAAAAGCATCTGTAACAGTCGTTACTGATAATGATTGCTTCATTAAGAAAGATTCTAAAAATTTTGCAAAATTAATTAAAGAAGTTATAGTAATCCATTTATCATCTTCAGCATGTTCAATTTGTAAATCTGGAGTATTATAAATATAGGGTACCCCTCGAAATAATTTCATTAAAAATGCTGGTATCGCAAGAATCATAGGTTGTGCCTCTACAAAAACAATATCAGGTCGTCTTGAAAATAATAGGGGCACTGAACTTGAAAACATAAATGATAAATAGCAAAGTAAACGCTTTAAAATATTTCTACCTGACGCTGGATAAGACCAAAATCTTCTTATAACAACACCATTAATTTTTTCAATGAGATGAAATTTACCTCGGTACTCTTTTTGCACCTTACCAAGAGGATAACTTGGAAATGATGTAATAACTTCTACAGTAATATCCTGTTTTCTCAACTCTTTAATCATTGCACTAAGCCTTATTTGAGGAGCGCCTGGCTCTGGTTCAAAGTATTGAGTTAAAATTAATACTCTTTTAAATTTATTACTATCTGTTATATTCATAATTATTATTTTCTAAAATAAAAAAATTAATTAAATAAACTAATATATTGAGCTTTTAATTTATTTTTAATTTCTTCAGGAATTCCAATAAGGTCTATTAATGAATATGAAGAATCTAGATTAATAATAAGATCTAAAAAATCATCTTGAAGGTACGTTATAACCAGAACTTTCGAACTAACAAGAATATCCATATTTTCAACAAGTAAGGATTTAATTTTTGGAATTTGTTTTTCTAAAAATAATAAATTCTCACCTAACATTTTATTAACATCAATGTTTATATCAAAAACTTGAATATTCAAACCATCATCAATTAATAATTTTATAAGTTCTATAACAGGAGATTCTCTTATGTCATCTGTATCCTTCTTAAAACTTAGCCCTAAGATACCTACAGATTTGACTCTAAGCCTAAGAATCTTTAATCTTGCCATATCTATTTGCTCTTTATTGCTAGTCATTAAACTATTCAATAGTGGAAGATTAACCTTAGATTTTTTGCCATTAAATGTTAAAGATCTTAAATCCTTTGGCAGACATGAGCCACCGAAAGCAAATCCAGGTCGCATATAAACCTTGGATATATTTAATTGTTTATCAGCAACAACCATTTCCATGACCTTTTGACCATTAATATTAAGTTTCTCACAAATTCTCCCAATTTCATTTGCAAAAGTAATCTTTGTTGCATGAAATGCGTTATTAGTTAACTTTAAAATTTCTGCTTCTTTTAAAGAAACCTTAATAATGGGTGAATTAATTTTTTGATAGATCTCAGCAGCATTTGATAGTGAATAGTTATCTTCTCCTCCAATTACTGTATAAGGAGGATTATAGAAGTCATCAATAGCAGATGCCTCTCGTAAAAATTCTGGGTTCATAACAAAACTAAAATCTCTTCCAATTTTTTTTTGAGAATTAGTTTCAATAATTTGATATAGATATTTACTTATTCCAGGATAAACAGTACTCCGGAGAATAACATTATGAAATTTATTACTTTTACTTATTCCATGAGCAATATCGAGACAAACTTTTTCCAAATAAGCTAATTCAATATCTCCGTTATTTTTACTGGGAGTCCCAACACAAATCAGAGAGAAGTTATAATCATCAAAAAAAGCTAGTCCATTATTGCTTGCAATAAACTTTTTAGATTCAAGCCCTGCTTTTATCAAATCCTCCAAGCCTGGCTCTTTAATTGGAGTCAAACCATTATTTAACATATCAACCTTTTTCTGATTAATATCCACTCCAACAATATTATGTCCTAATTGAGACAAACATCCAGCAGAAACTGTTCCAACATAACCCAAACCCCAAACTAAAATATTCATTTCAATCCTTATATATCATTTATAACTTTAAAAATTAAAAAAATCACCACAGAAAAATCTTAGTACTACTGAAGTTTTTTTTAATAAAAAATACTTAAAGTAATTTTACCTTTGAGTAGTCTCATTAAATACCTGACTAATAGAAATATTGAATTGTTCTATAGAGTAGTTTTTTTTTGCAACTTGACTCCCAAAATCTCCCATTTTTTTACATAAATTTCTATCATAAAATAACTCTAATACTGCTTTTGTTATTGAGGTTACATCGTCACGGTTAACAAGAAAACCATTTTCTCCATTTTTAATCATTCTAGAGGCATCTCCAGTTCGAGTTGAAATTACAGGTCGTCCAATCGACATTGCCTCAAGAATTACATTAGAGCAACCTTCATCATCAGATGTATGAATTAGAACATTAGATTTTATAATTTCATTATAAATATCAATCCTACTTTTATTTATTAAACAGCAATTCTGCAAATCATATTTATTTATGAAGCCTTGAAGATTGTTAAATTCTGGACCATCACCAAAAATATCGACTTTGAATAAAATATTTTCTTCAAGGAGTTTTTTTGCTACTTTTAGTAGAATATCCCATCTTTTAACTTCTACTAATGATCCAACACCTATAATTCGAAAAACACCATTTTTTTCTGGAATCTTATGGTAATTAAATATCTTTTCATCAATTACGTTATTAACTAAATAAGTTTTTTTTGGTTTCCAAAAAGAAACTTCAGAAAGTTTATTAATTACTGAGTAATTATTACTAATCTGAATTCTAGGATATCTAAAACATAGACTAGCAAGAATTTTTCCTGAATGTTTTACTGAGTAACTATAGCTTGATCTTATAGAGCCTAAAGGTGTTGTCTTAAAAAACCTTGTTGATATATAAACAATAATATTAGTAAAAAAAGAATAGGAAAAAACTATTTTTGGCCTATTCTTATGAATTATATAGCAAAAATTTAATGTTTTTAATAAAAAATTTTTATGTTTATTTAGCTTAATTATTTTTACATTAAGCTTCTCTATTCGACTTAAATAACTTAGGTTATTCGAGTCATGACTCCAAATTACTAATATTGGACTTATGGCCAATCTCTCGTTATTTTGAAGTAAAGAATAAATTTGTCTTTCCTGACCACCAAGTCGTAAACTGCTTATTAGGAAGATAACTACTATAGGCATAATATCAATAAAAATTTAGATTTATTTTTTATCAATTAAATTAATCATTGGAAAGTATTTCAATTAGACTTTGTGATATATATTCAGCATCATCCTCACTCAGAGTTGGATAAATTGGGAGGCATATATGTTGAGCACATAAGTATTCAGTAATAGGAAGGGATATATTATTGTATAAATCAAAAATTGGCTGTTTATGAAGTGGAAGTTCATAAACATAACCACTTAAATTAATGCCTTTTTTTTGAAGAGCTTGATGAATAGCTTGCCTGTCAAATTCTTCCAAAATAATAATATATTTAAAATTATTAAATCTCGATTGGGGACTGGGTCTAATAATTCGGATTCCATCTATATTGCTTAAAAATGAATCATAAATATTAGAAATATTTTGACGATCATTAATAAAATTTTCTATCTCAAGAAGTTGTCTAATACCCATTAATGCAGAGACTTCAGGCATTCTCCAATTATATCCCAAAGAGGTATGGTAATTAGTAAAAATACCTTTTTTAATTTTCCCAAATTCACGTAATGATTTCATTCTAATAGTTAATTTTTCATCATTTGTTGAGACCATTCCCCCTTCACCAGTTGTCATTACTTTAGTTGAAAAAAAACTAAACCCAGAAGCAATACCTAAACTGCCAGCTTTTCTACCCATATTTGAGCTTCCATGTGCTTGTGCAGCATCCTCTACAAAATTTATGTTATTTTCTAAACAATAGTCTGATAATTTTAATGCTGAATCAGAAACTAGCCCACCAATATGAACATGACATATGGCTATAGTATTTTTATTTATCAAGCTAATTACACTATCAAAGTCTAAACACATATCCTCATTACAATCTGCAAAAATAGGTTTTCCACCTGCATTTATTATTGCATTAGCAGTAGCAATAAAGGTATTAGAAGGAAGTATTACTTCTTTTCCTTTAATTTCTATAGCTCTAAAAATTAATTCTAATGCCGAAGTACCGCTATTACAGCTTACAGCAAAATTGGTACCAATGTAATTTGCAAATTTCTCTTCAAACTCTTCACTATATTTAAACTGAGACAAAAAGGAATTTCCTTCAAGAATATCCTTAAACTTTTCAGTTATATAATCTATATCTTTAATATTAAAGGTCGGTTTAGTAGCGGATATATTTCGCATAGTCAGCTTAAATATTCATTAATTAAACCACATATATATTCTATCTGTGAAGATTTTAGAGATGGAGCAGATGGAAGACAAACCCCAGAATTATAAAGCTCATCTGTAATAGGAAAATCCTCACCAGTATTGTAAATTGGTTGAGAATGCATAGGCATAAATAAGGTTCTTGCCCCAACTCCTTTACTGACAAGATAATCGATAAGCGGTTGTGCTTTTGGAACAAAAATAACATTCCTATGAGGAACTATATCTTTAGGATCATTAAAATCAAATACTTTAACATTCTTATTTGTTAATAATGATTTATAAAGTAAATTGTTATTTTTTTTCTTTTCAATGAAAAATTTACTTTTCTTTAATTGAGCCACTCCAACAGCTGCCTGTAATTCAGTAAGTCTATAATTAAATCCCTTCCTTTCGATTAAATCAACCCCTCGCTCCTTTCTACCATCATGCTTATAAATATTAGATTCAGCAATTATTTGAGGGTTGTTAGTAAGTAACATCCCGCCTTCACCAGTTGTAATGGTTTTATCAGCAAAAAATGAAAGAGTAGAAAAATCTCCATATGAAGCAATAGATCTTCCTCTAAAATTTCCAAAAATAGCGGGGGCACAATCATTTATAAGTAGTAAATTATTATCTTTACAATAAGCTGATAAATCATCTAAATTAGATGTATTTCCATACAGTGCTATATGAAGAACTGCTTTTGTATTTTTTGTAATAACCTTTTCAATCGAAGCAATATCTATACAAAGAGTGTCTTTATTGACTTCACAAAAAACAGGATTAGCCCCTGTAGCAGATATTGCATTGGGATCTGCTGAATGGGCGAGACTTTGAACTATTACATCATCACCATATCCTATACCCAAACTTTTCATTCCTGTAATAAGAGCTGCAGTGCAATTATTAAAAGCAAGTGAATATTTCATTTCACATTCAAGACTTAGTTTTTTCTCAAATTCTCTAACATATTTTCCTTCAGAAAGCCAATTACTCTTGATTACATCTTTGAGCAGCTCAAGCTCTTCATTGCCAACATTAGGTTCATATGCAGGTATGGCCTCATTAGATATCCTATTGATATAATCTTTATAATCTATATTTTTTTGATCTTTTTTAATCATCATTTATTAAAAGTATTTTATTTAAAGAGAACTGCTTAACTGGTTTAAGTATTTATTTAAATTTAATTGCTGGTTTTCAGAGAAACTTATATTACTATCAGCGACTAATTTATCATTTTTCATGAATGGCAATGTTACTCCCTCCTTCTTTTCAGGAAGTTTTTTTATTTTGCCATTAAAATATTTAGCAATTTGACTAGCTGTATCATAAACTGAATAATAGTCATCCGCTCCTAAATTATATATGCCAGCATTTAAAATTGGCGATTGAAGTATAAACCTAATAACATCTTCTATAAAGGTGTATTGCATTTGTCTATCACCATTTCCCCACACAGTTAAATAATCATTTTCTTTGATCTCTTTGGCCATATTAATAATAGCATTTGGATGAGAAGAATTTCCCCCTCCAAAGACGGATGAAAGACGAAAAATCACAGAGTTAGGATGAATTCTTAAAATCATTTGTTCAAAAAAACTCTTTGCTAAACCAAAGTTATGATCTGGATTTAAAATTGCATCTTCTGAAACTCTCTTTTCTCTAGGGATTCCGCTATAAACATATGACGAACTAAAATAAATTAATCGACATTCAGGATTAGAGGATAGACTAAAAAAAATGTTGCGTAAACTAGACATATCTTCATAGAAACTTTCTAAAAAATTATTTTGATAAGCTAAAGCTGAATGAGTACCTGCATGAATAAAAAAGTCACAATTAACAGATTTAATTAGATCGACAGATTTAGAGTTATAAAGATTTAGCATTTCATGATGGAAATTTCTGCTTTCTTTCCTATCTATTCCAATATATTTTATTTTATTAACAATAAATTGATTAGCAAGTTCGCTTCCAATATAACCATTAGCCCCAGAAATTATTATATTTTTATTTAATAAATAAGATAAATCATCATTAATATAGTTTTTCATTAATTGATTGCCATTTCATTAATAGCTTTCTTCATTGCTTCCTCAGAAGATAGCTTAGGGGCCCAACCCAGCTTATTAAGTTTTTTAGAATTATGGCTATAAAATGGAATATCTCCTTTCCAGCCTGACTTTCCACCTGAATATTTAATGGCCTGACCAGTCCCAAATTCTTCTAAGAACATATTGGCAATTTGAGATACTTTAACACCATCACTTGGACCAACATTAAAAATATTTAAATCTCCATTAGTATTTTTTAATAAGAATAACATACAGTCAATTAATTCTTGAACATGCATGTAAGGTTTATTTTGATTACCATCACCCAAAACAATTAATTCATCAGGATTATCTATAATTTTTTTTGAAAAATCATAAAGTATCCCATGAGTGGCTCTTCTACCAACCATATTTGAAAGTCTAAGAATCCATGCTTTATTACCAAATAAGCTAGAGAATGCTCTAATATACGCTTCAGAAGCAACTTTACTTGCACCATATAAAGATTCTGGCTTCATAGTTAAGTCTTCAGTTAATGCACCGTCATGGCTGCCAAAAATAGCAGGAGAAGAAGTAAACATAATTTTTTCTACTTTATATAATCTCATACATTCAAGAACATTATAAGTTAGAAGAAATGTTAGCTTTAAATCTCTATCAGTTGAATCAACACCAGCTCTGATATCAGAATTAGCTGCTAAATGAAAAATTATATCAAATGAATATTTTTTAAATATTTTTTTCAAAAATTCTATATTAAGAATATCCATTTCATAAAAAGAAAAATTTTTATTATTCAATGCAGCCTTCAAAAAATCTTTTCTACCAAGACTTAAGTCATCAATACATACAACCTCATAACCAACTTCAAGAAGCCTATCAACTAGATGACTTCCAATAAAGCCAGCACCTCCAGTAACTAATACTTTCATAATATATAATCCTTTTCAAATAATTCTATTAATTTTGTTACGATAGTTTTTGTATCGTACATTAACGCATTACTGTATGTTGATTCTGAGAAATTATAATACTCATCATCTGGCATTTTTCGAATTAATTCTAACCTTTCTAGCCAGGCTTCATTATCATTTGATTTAATCAAAAATCCATTAATATTATCCTTAATAATTTCAGAAATATAATTCGAATTTATTGCAATCACAGGCACCTTACCACTAAAAGCTTCTAAAAAAACACCTGGAAATACATCTTCCTTTGCTGTTTGAGGATAAATCATTACATCATAATCCATAAATTTATTGGTAATTTCTTTTGAATCCATAATCCCATGATATGTAATATTTTTTATATCTGATATTTCTGAAAAAAAACTTTCTTCATAATCTGAAGCTACTTTACCAAATATATTGAAAGAGTAATTTTCTTGAAGATTATTACTATTAATGTATTTAACAATATCAACTAACTTTTTGATCGGCTTCCTATAATCTATCCTAGTAAAGTAAATTACTTTTAATAATTTTTGCCTGGTTTTATTAGTATTTTTAATAGAATTGTTTTCAATATTTCTAAAGTTATTAATATGAGTAACGTTAAGAATACCTCTTGATATTAAAAAATTTTTGTGCATTTTAGTTTCTACAATTATCTTATCAAATTGCTTTAGCATCAATTTTAAGAAAAAATATTTATCAATTAGATCATTAATTTCATAGCCAACGACTGTATAAGTAATTTTTCTTCTAAATAAATATTTATAAAAAACTAGGTATATTAATATCATTGATACACCTACTGCATGAGAACACAACATAATATTTGGTCTTTGAGTAAGCGTAATATAGAGAAGATTCTTAATAATATTTACAACCTTACCTCGCCACTCAGATGTATCAAAAGCCTTTACATCAATATTTTCTTTAAGAAAATACTCATATATCAGAGTATTTTTTACATCTTGACCGCAAAAAGCTCCTTTTTCAAAACTAAATGCGCCAATCATTAAAAGAGGAACTGAGTTAAATTTCATCAGTCTTTGGAGATTTCACAATTACAGAGGTCTTTCATAACCATATGACCAAATACAGTTTGCGCATCTTCACACAACTGCATATCAAATGATCTAATCCATACAGAAAGGTCAGAAAGTTGTTTTAATCTTCCACCATCGTAACCACAAATTGTCAAAGTTTTAACTTTCATTTTTTTTGCTACTGAAGTTGCTTTTATAACATTTTCAGAGTTTCCACTCCCACTTAGAGTTATTAATAAATCTCCACTTTTTAATAAATTTTTTACCTGTTCCGAAAAAACATCTGCATATGATATATCATTGGAATAAGCTGTTATCAAACCAATATTATCTGATAAACAGATACCATTAAATCTTATATTTGTATGCTCATATACCATTTTATTCCAATCTACAATATAATGGGAAGCTGCTACAGCACTTCCTCCATTTCCACAAACCGCCACTCTATTACCATTTTTTATAGTTTCTCTAATTATTTGAATAGCCGCTAAAACCTCTTGAACGTCTATACTATTAATAACCTTTGTATGCTGCTTAATATAATTTTCTATTGTAAACTCCATATGAATATATCATTGCTCCATAAAATAGTTAGTTGTTGGTTGATAAAATAAAATTTGACTACCATTTTTTTCAAAGTTAAAGGGTACCCTTTTTAGTCCTTTCATTGCATTAATTATTGAATTATGTTTTTCTTCTGGGGCGTAAAACATTATAAACCCTCCATTTCCTGCGCCCAATATTTTTCCACCAGATGCTCCTGCAGAAATTCCATTTTTATACCATGCATCAATTTCTGGGTCTGAAATATTAGATGCCATTTGACACTTTAGTTTCCAATTTTTATCCAATAACTCTCCTATACCTTCTATTTCACCTCTTTCAAGAAGTTTTTTCATGCTGTATACCGAAGATACCATTTCTTTCATTAACAGACGTTTAACAGAAGAATCCATATTTTTTGATTGCTCTCTTAGTAATAATGAAGCATCTCTAGTTCTTCCTGTATAAAAAACAATAATTGATTTTTCCATTTTCTTTATTGTATTTTTTTTACAAATAATAGGTTGAACTAAAACAGAATCATCCTCTTTAAATTCAATCAGGTTTAAACCCCCATATGCTGCTGCATATTGATCTTGTTTCCCAATTGGATCATTACATAAATCAAGCTCAATATGACTTGCTAATTTTCCTAATTCATCTTTAGAAATATGCATATTTTTATATGCATAAAGTGCATGCAATAATGCAACTGTAAAAGAACTTGAAGAGCCTAAACCAGATCCCTTAGAAGGGATATCTGCCATAGATGTAATTTCAATTGATCCATCAATATTTAGAAACTCAAGTGCATTACGAATAATAGGGTGCTTAATATCTTTAATAGAGTTTAGCTCTTCTGAAATTGAATAACTTAATCTAATGCCTTTGTCAAAATTTCGATTTACAGCAACATAGATATATTTATCGATTGTTGTTGATAATACTGCCCCACCATTTTCATGCCTATAAAACGATGGTAAATCACTACCTCCACCAACAAAACTCATTCTTAAAGGAGTCTTACTAACAATCATTTTTGGAATTTTCTAAAATTAAACTCACTGCTTCACTTAAATTTTTTGCAATATTTGTTGGAGTTGAATCATACCTATAATCAAGGTTATTTTGCCCATTATTAATCAAGATTGATTTTAAACCAATACGATTCGCTGACAATATATCTCTAGAACTATCTCCAATCATCCAAGATTTCTCAATTAAAATATTAAGTTCTCTCTTTGCTTGCGTAAAAAGCCCAATATTTGGTTTTCTACAATCACATTCAAATTTTAACTTAGAAACTTCCCCAATAAACCCTTTATCTGGATGATGAGGGCAATAATATAGCCTATCAATATATGCGCCTTTTAAGCCCAAAAGGGTGTCCATTTTATCATGTATAAGTCTCAAATCTTCTTCTTTTAAATCACCCCTTGCAATAACTGGCTGATTTGTAATAATAACAGCTAGAAATCCAGCCATATTAACCCTACTAATAGCTTCCTCAACTCCAGCAATAAGTTCAAAATCATCAATTGATGACAAATGATTTACCTCTTTATTGATAACACCATCACGATCTAAAAAAATAGCAATTTTTTTTGTTTTGATTTTTAACATTTCAACCCTTCCAGATGAAATATCATTCTCTACTTTAGTTATTCGCTCTAGAGTACCAATGTCTTTAATATACTCAGTAGATAAATAGCCATAAAGCTTCTTACCACTTTTCAACATACTTGGAAATAAATCTTTAGCTATATCTGGCTTATTATTTTTAAAAATAAAATCACTAAATGCAGATTTATTTAATACATACAAGGCTGCATTAACTAAGTTTCGACGCCATTTACCATCATGGGGATATGGATAAATATTTGTCACCATATTATTAGAATTTATATCAATCAAATCTGAATCTTGTGGATGGTCATTTGGATGAAGAAAAATAGATGCATCACCTAATTTTTTATTATGGAAATCCCAGAATAAATTTAGATCCACATTAAAAAACGTGTCTCCATAGATAACTAGAAACTTTTTATCAAGCATGGAAATTGAATCTAATAGAGCACCAGCCGTGCCTCTTGGATTTTTATCAATACAATAATTAATAGTAACACCAAAACCGCTTCCATCTTTAAAAAAATCTTCAATCTTTTTTTGCCTGTAGGAGGCCAATAACAAAATATCTAAAAAACCATATTTATAGCACATTTCAATTATATGTTGTAATAATGGCTTACCTAAAATAAGCATCATAGGCTTTGGTAAGCCATTAGATATTTTTTTAATCCTTGTTCCTTTACCACCAACAAGAATTACTGCCTGCTTCAACTCAAGCCTCTGTCATAATTAAGCAAACTCATCATAGATGCAAATCAAGAGACAAAAGCATTATAATTCTATAGTATAGACCACCTCTAGAAATACCTCGTACTTGTTTTTTATTGTTAAAAGCCTCTAGCCAATGAGAATATATCTTCTTTTCTAAAATAAGAGATAGAGGGGAGTCCTCTCTATTTAAAGTTTTGTAAATCCTATTTCTACAATCGTCATCAATCCAATCATCAACAGGGATACTAAAACCCATTTTTACTTTATTAGCTACATCTTTAGGTAGTAATTTTTTGGCTATATCCCTTAAAGCTAACTTAGTTTGACCCTTATATGCTTTGTGTTTTCTAGGAATTTTGAGAGCATAATCTATTAAGTCATTATCAAGCATAGGTACACGGACCTCAAGACCTTCTTTCATACTAGAAATATCTACTTTAAATAAAAAATCATTAGGCAACTGTAGTCTAATATTTACCTCAGTTGTCTGGGCGATAATACTTTCACTTTGATTTAGAAGTCCTTCATTAGGATAATCCCATTGTTTTTCAAAGAGTCTATCCGTTGATAAATAATTATTATTACGAAAAAGTTCCCGCTGTTCGTTTTCTCTAATATGACTAAATAAATTTCTAATTAGTGCAGTGTTATTTGAATTAGCAAAGTCATGGAAACTACCTGCAAATGTAGAGTTAATGATTTTTTTTCTATACAAAAAACTAAGAACTTGATCAATAGAATTCCAAAGAACTTGTGGTAATTTTTTGTAATTAATTATTTTAGGCAGTGCAAGGTAATATTTATAACCACCAAAACCTTCATCTCCACCATCACCTGCTAATACCATCTTGCGCCCCTCTTTGACCATCAGCTTACTAATTGAGTTCATAGCAAACATTGAAGTGTCAGCAAAAGGCTGCCCACAGTTCATTAAATTATCAATTATAAAATCCCATGAACCAGTATTTTCTTGAACATCTAATACTTTATGATTACTTCCAATCTTATTAGCAACACTTTTTGCCGCCCATGTTTCATCATATATAGAATCAGAAAATTTAACACTATAAGTATTAATTTGCTCCTTAGATTTTTTTTGCGCAATAGAACTAACTAAAGATGAATCAATACCTCCACTCAATAAAGATCCAAAAGGAGCGTCTGTTTCCAGTTGATCTGATACTGATTTTGTAAGAAGATTTTCAACATTATTAGATACATTTGCAAACACACTATTTTTATCAGGATCAATACTCCATGTTTTATACTTAAAAATATCATAACTAATAGTATCTTTAAAAGTTGCAACTAATGAAGTTCCAGGCTCTAATGAGAAGATATTTTTATAAAATGTTGACGGTGCAGGAATATATGATAAAGCAGCAAAGTCATAAATTGATTGTTCATTTATATCAAGATTGATTCCAGGAACCACTTTTAAAGCATTGATTTCGCTAGAAAAAACGAGGCCTTTTTTTATTATAGAATAAAATAATGGCTTAATTCCAAAACGATCTCGTGTAACTAATAACTTATTATTTCTTGTATCATATACAGCAATACTAAACATCCCATTTAATTTACTTACAAAAGTATCACCATATTTAAGATATAAATATGGGAGTATTTCAGAATCTGACTTTCCTTTAAAATCATTCTCCTGAGAAATAAATTCTTGTTTAAGTTGCTTATGATTATATATTTCACCATTAAACACTACCCAAATAATCCCATCTTTATCTGAAATGGGTTGATCCCCATTTGAAGAAAGATCTATTATGCTTAGCCTTGTATGGGCAAGACATGCATTATTAAAAATTTTATAGGATTGATTATCAGGACCTCGATGATCGAGTGAAGAGATCATTTTTAAAGCCGTTTTTTCTTCAATTTTTCCTAACCATCCAGCTATTCCACACATTATATATAATTAAACTCCATTTTAAAATTTACAGAATACACATGATATAGAGTTACTTCTTAAGAACAGAAATAAGGCTAAATGCAAAATATTCACCTACAAAAGGAATCTGAAGGAGAATATTATTAACAATCGAAAGGATTTTATTAAGCAAAGGAAACCTAGTCAAAGATTTAACTTGAAAATTAATAGAATGAGCTATTATATTTAAATTTAATTTTTGAACAGAATTTTCATAGGAAGATAAAGTATATTTAGACAAACCACCCCTTATTGATTTAAAATCTTCACCAGGATCATCAGGCCTAAATTTTTTCTTTCGAATATTGAATACTGCTTTCTCATTAAAAATTAAATGTCTCCATGGAATAAATATCTTCATAAAACCTCCACAATGATCTGCATTAGGGCCTTTCCAAAACTCACCACAAATATTAATAATAGCTCCATCATCATTTATTAAATTTTTCATTTTATCGAGTGCCTTATAAACATTAGGGATATGATCAAGCGCTTCATTTGATACAACGTAATCAAATTTTTCATTAGTTTCCCATTTAAAGAAATCACCATGAATAAAATCTGAATTATTCCTACCTTCTGATAATGCATGTGATTTTGCAACCAATATATTTTCACTTTGAATATCAATACCTACTGCCTTAGATACACCATTTTTTGACAAAAAATGAATAAAATCACCTTTACCACACGCAACATCAAGTACTTTCTTACCATTCCAGTTAAAATTTTTTCCAGCTCGAGAAATAAATTTATCAAAATCTTCGCTTGATGGATTATATGAAGTTGACAATCTTTCAGAAGAAGATTGAATATCTGATTCATGTTTTAAATTTTTATTATGGGTTAAAAAATCCAATATAAATGTGTCTAATTTTTCACCAAACATTTACTTCTCCATTATTTATTCAGATACATATGTATATATTTTCCTGCAATTTTTGATCTTTTCAATTTGTTTTCTACTTTGTTTCTAGCTCTAATTCCATATTCTGCTGCCAACTCATTATTTTTTGCAAGAGTAATTATAGCTTCAGCAAAGTCATCATATGAATCCGACTCGACAACTAAACCATCATACTCATTTTCAACTAAAAAAACTGTTACCCACGGTTTTTTTCTCACCACAACAGGAAGCCCAGATGCTTTTGCCTCAACAACTGAATTTGGCACACCCTCCATTAAAGATGGAAATAAAAAAACATCACTACAACTAAGATAATCATTAATTCTCTCAGATGATATAAACCTATAATTATCCATATTTGTTATGAATGATTTTGCTCTTGTGAGAAAACTTGAATCATATGATTTTTGATCTTTAACTTCAAATCCAATAAGCAGCAGTATCGAATCTGGGTAACTTTTAATGAAAACCTCCCACGATTTAATTAAAAAATCAAAACCCTTTCTTTCTATAAATGCACCACTAAAACTTGCAATAAAAACATTATCATCAAGATCAAGTTTATTTCTAATTATTTTTTTTTCAAAATTATTAGCAACTGGTTTATATAAATCAGAATCTACAGTATTTCCAATATCAAATAAGTTACCAATAAAATTTGTTTTTCTTGAACATGAAGTTATAGCTTCAGATGTACTAACTACCCCATCAATTGATGAGAGGAGCTTTATTTTAAACTTTCCATATCTTGTTTTCTCAATTGTCTTTAAATCATCACCCCCAAGCAGTGATATTCTGGCAAATAATCTAATATTATTAGGGATTATCTTAAGAGCGAAAATTATTAAATATACAAAACTACTAATATTAATAAATTGAAGCACATTATATTTTTTTTGGTTACTAATGACATGACGAAGCACATTGAATGCAAAACTAGCAGAATTAATAAAACTCGTCTCTTCTCCTAGTAATGGAAATCGATATATATTAACATCTCCTATTTTTTCTTCACAAAATCTATTATTTTTAGACTTAGTTAATATAGAAATTGAAGATACATTTTTCATCTTAATTAACTCAGAAGCTAATAATGAAAACTGCTTTCCAGCTCCACTATATTCAGGAGGATAAAAATATGCAATTATTACAATATTTAAATCATTTTTTTTTTCAGTATTAATCATCAATTGATACTTTAAAAGTTTTCTGCCAAATGATTAGCATTATTATTTGGAAAATAAGTTGAGCATGCTCTTTGTTTCCTTTTTTGTACATATAGGTCATATTCATTACTTTATCAACATCAAAAAACTTAAACTCTTCTAAATTATTAGAGTTAATATATTTGATTATTGCTTTGTCTAACCAATTATTTATTGGCAGTATAAAACCATGTTGTTTTTTATTGGATATTTTACTAGGCAGATGATTAGAGGCTATTTTTCTAAAAATAACTTTAGTTTTTCTATAACTCAATTTAAAGCTTGATGAGACCTTAAAAGCATGCTCAACCAATCGATAATCCAAAAAAGGGGATCTACCCTCTATTGAATGCGCCATTGTCATTTTATCCACCTTAAGAAGAAGGTCATCTGCAAGCCAAATTTTAGTATCTAGGTATAAAACTCTATCAAGTAACTTAGATTTACTACTTTTATTAAGCGTATGTAAGATCTTATCTTTATTTTTTTGTATATCACTTAGTAAATTCACTCCCTTAATATTTAAAATATCAACCCATTTTTCATATGAGAAATATCCCAAATACTCTAGTTTATCTTGAGTATTCATAAGCTTATAATTTAGTATTCTTCCAATATAAGAATCTGTCGCACTAAATAAATCATATCTTCTATTTAGTTTAGCTAATAATTTTGGAGTAAATTTTAATAATAACTCATGCCTATAAAGCCTAAGATATTTATTATAGCCAGCATTAATTTCGTCTGAACCTTCACCAGTTAAAACCACTTTAACCTTTTTACTTGCACACTTAGCAAGGTAATATGTTGGAATAATTGCAGGATCGGCTATTGGTTCTTCAAGATGCCACATAATATTTTCTAAATCTTTAGATAGATCATCACTTTTTTTCAGAGCTAGATTCTGATGATCAATGTTGAAATAACTTGATAAAAATTTAGAATCTCTCTCTTCATCTACATCACTATTATCTGGAAAACTAACAGAAAATGTACTTATTTTATTATTATTATTTTTCTGCATTTGACTAACTATGAAACTTGAATCCAGCCCTCCACTTAGAAATGATCCAACAGGGACATCACTAATCATTCGCTTACCAACTGAATCTTGTAGAAATTCTGAATAAGAATCAACATAATCTTTAGTGAGTCTCTTGTTACTTAAAGAGATATCCCAGTATTGTTTTTTTTCAATCAATCTATTTTTGATTGTCATTGTAAACCCTGCAGGAAGCTTCATTACCCCATCAAACATTGTTTTGGGGGCAATGGCATAACCATGAATGAAAAATTCACTTAGTGCAGATTGGCTTATTTTAGGGTCTACATATGGAAGCGAAAGAAGAGCTTTAATTTCAGATGAAATTGCAACCCCGTTGGAAGTCTCAACATAATAGAGTGGTTTTTGCCCTAGGCGATCTCTTGCAACAAAAAAAATTTCTTTATCAGAATCCCAAATTATAAAAGCAAACATTCCATTTAACATGTTTACACAATCATCTTTGTATTCCTGATAGAGATACATAAGAACTTCTGTATCAGTTTCTGACAAAAACTTATACCCTTTACTAATCAAATCTGATCTTAGCTCCCTATAGTTATATATTTCTCCGTTATAACTTATGTGAATATTTTTATTTTTATTCGACATTGGTTGATGTCCAGATTTTGAAAGATCCAAGATACTAAGTCTTTTGTGGCCTAATCCAATATAATTATTACAATATATACCACTATCATCTGGACCTCTATGATTGATTGTTTCATTCATATCAAGAAGCAAATCTTCATCGATAGGAGCATTGTTATAATTATATATCCCAACAATTCCACACATCTATCTACCCCTATAAGTAAAACTTGAGAAAATGGTTAGAGTAACTCCCACAATTAATTCAAATATACTCCATAACATAAGGATTACCAAATAAATACTTGTTAAATCGAGTAGAAACATTACTAAAAGAAGTGGTAGTAAAAAACCAGAAAATTCAAAGATATTTTGCTTAGTCCAAAAAAATAATGTTTTTAAAAAACCATCACTTTTAATTTTGTGTTCACCATCATTACTTATGTTATTTGAAAATTGTGCATTAAAAGAATGGC
>Ga0209816_1001215_pt1 | contig 19323 bp, 19 predicted proteins | sample CoawatmetaG01DNA_FD_187509 | JGI IMG/M metagenome (GOLD analysis project Ga0209816, IMG submission 187509) | Marine microbial communities from the West Antarctic Peninsula - Coastal water metaG017-DNA (SPAdes) (version 2) | ecosystem: Environmental > Aquatic > Marine > Coastal ... | reverse complement strand
ATAAAGAATTTTTTTACACCCCAGAGCCAATAAATTTTTAATTACTTTAGAGCCAACTCTTCCTACTCCTATTATTCCGATTATAGAATCGTCTAGTCTATTTCCAAAATATCTATGCCATTTGCCCTGATGCATCTGTATATTTGACTCATGTACTTTTCTTAATAATGTATACATTAGGCCCATTGTTAAATCTACAACTGCAGGAGCAGGAGCGTCAGGTGTATAGGAAACTATAATCCCCCTTCTCTCAGCCTCCAGTAAATCTACACTATCTAATCCAATACCAACTCGTGAAATCATTTTGAGATTAGTTGATTTTTCCATTACTTTTGCAGAAATTTTCTCAGTACCTGCAATAATGACATCAAAATCCTTAACCATGTTTACCAATTCATCTTCTGTTAACTTTCTGCCAATTGGATTAATAATATAATTGATATTATTAGCTTTTAAAAGATCTAAAGGCCTGCTATCTTTATCTCCAAATGGAACAGTCGTAATTAATACTTTAAACATTTTTAATCCTCTTAATTATATTGTTTATGTGAATTTTGAAAGCAGACTTGGAAATTTTTTATCATACCAATCGATTAACTTTAATAATTTTTCAAAGTTTTGAGATGAACAATTATCTTGAGCAAATTTTAAATTAGAATTGTAAATTTGTATTTCGTTTTTATAACTTTGGTCTTTCCATCCATATTGAGAATGGCCCTTTCCAGCGCTGATATTTTTTCTTGGGATTTTCTGTTTTTTTAACACAGTATTAATATCTGATGGCTTTTCACGACCTAAAAAACTGCAGATTTTTTCTATATTTGAATCAGGAGAAGTTACAAAAGATTCAAAACTTAAAATTAAAAATTGATTCTCATTGCTTATTTTTTCAATATCTGAAAAAAGATTTAACATACAAATTATTGCTCTATCTACATTATTTGCCCTTAAAAACTCTTTAGAATAATCTTTAGCAAACCATGGAACTTTTACTCCATCGACATCAACACATGTTTCAAATTGTGACTTAGTTTCTAAAAATAACCTCTCCAGTGCTATAGAAAAATGTTTAACAATATATAATGGATGTCTAACAATCTCAATAAACTTTAATCTTTCTCCGAGTGAATTAAACAATGGATCGGAAATTGATAGTAAATTATGAGTGAATAGCTGCAAGGCAAAATCTTTTGAAGTGTTGTCATCTTGAAAGTTCTTTACAAAAATTCTTTTAATATACTTTAAAATATTTGGATTATTAAAAATACTAGTATCATCGCCAAGCTTAATATTAACTTCTCTACCAATAAGATTATTGTATTGGTGCATATCAGCGTAATATGCAATAAGCTCTTCACATGATTTTTGGTCTATTTTATTCAACCAATTCAAAATACATAATTGTTCATAAATTGGTTTATGCTGAACTTTTTCTACTCCGGATAGAGACCCAATGATTGGAAAAATTAATGATTTTCCTGTTCCATAAAAACCATCAATAATTATGATGTCATGACTGAATCTACCAAACCTTTTAATATTCATTTTTTAATTTAGCTTTACTAACTATGATTTTTTCATTAACTGCTCAACTTTTTTAAGGTCTTCAATTGTGTCAACTGATTGAGATTGATACTTTGTAGGTGACATTCTAACTTTAAGGCCATTTTCAATAATGCGCATCATATCAATAGATTCTGCAATCTCCAAAGGAGTAGGTTTCATAGCCGTATACTCCATAAGAAAATCTCTCCTAAAAGGTATTATGCATACTTGTTTTTTCATTGGAATATCGTTCGAAAAAAAAGTAGTGGGTATTGGATTTCGTGAAAAATACATTGCATCTGACTTTAAGTCACAAACGACTTTTATGCAATTTCTATCCTCAAATTCTGATATATCTTTTATATCACCTAACAAATTAACAACTTGGACATTATTGTCTTTAAATGGATAAAGTGCTTCATGAATCATATCTGGATCGAGCATTGGCTCATCACCTTGGACCATTAATACAATATCATAAGTGGTCTTATATTTTTTTTCAAGAGTAATTAAAGCTTCAGCACATCTATCTGTTGCTCGAACATGCTTATTACTAGTCATTACTGCTGTACCGCCAATTGACTCAATATAGTCATATATTTCCTTATCGCAAGTAGCAACTGCAACTAAATCAAGCAAATTAGAGTCAAGTGTTCTCTCATAAACATGGCCTATCATTGGCTTACCTAGAATTTTTGCCATTGGCTTTCCTGGAAATCTACTACTTCCCATTCGAGCTGGAATTAATGCTAATGTTTTCATTATTCTCCTCTGGTAAAAAAATAATTAAAAGATGGGGCATAATAATAATCATCATAATAAGGAGGGTGGCGGCGCACCACATTTGTAAAACCAAAACTTTTTAAGAATTCTATTATTTCATTGTGGCTATTATTAGATTCATCTACCTCAACATGAATAAACCTTAACTTTTTACTATTAAGAATTTTTTGCCCTCCCTCTAGAATCAATTTTTCAATTGAATCAACATCTATTTTTAGATGTGTTGGCGACTGAATGCCATTATCGTAAACTAAACTATCAATTGATCTTACTGTCAATCCACAATTTATATTTCCTGATTGAGAGATCTGATTATCAGCATTTGCAATTTCTATATCTGGGTTCCACTTTTGGAATCCATTATGATTTGACAAACCCAATGGTAAAGCCAGAATGTTTGCAAATTTATTGATTAATATATTCTTCATTAAAATATAAAAATTGGCTGCGCTAGGCTCAATTGAGATAACATTACATCCAGAAGATGCTGCTAATAATGAGTATATTCCAATATTTGAACCAATATCCCAAAAACAATCAAACTCTGAAAGGGTCAAAAGTAGCGCGATTGTTTCAGGCTCTTTTGTCATTATTGTTCTAACTCTAAACTCAGTTTGTTCTCCCAGCATAAAAAAATTAATATTTTTTTTATTAAATAAAATTGAATGTATTGGAGCTTCATTCTGATCTAAATAATCTAGTTTAGTAAGCCCACGAACAAAATTTGGTTTATTACTTTCATCCTCTACCATGAAGTCCATCCTCCATCCACTATAATATTTTGTCCTGTAACGTATGATGATAAATCACTTGCTAAATAGGCAACTATTCCTTTTAAATCCTCTTCAGAAGCCATTCTTTTTAATGGGGTTCTTGTTTCATAACGCTTTATAAATTCAGTAGGTTGATCTCGTAATACTCCTCCTGGTGATATGCAATTAACGCGAACATTGGGAGCAATAGAAGTTGCAAGCCATCTAGTAAACTGAACTAGGCCACCTTTAGATGATGCATAAGCAGCAGGATTACCCATTTCAGTATTTTCATATAGCGTTAAATCAGGACCATTAACACCATAAATTGAGGAGATATTAATTATTGAGCTTGACTTACTATTTTTTAGCTTACCTACTAAACCTTTAGATAAGTGAAAAATTGCTGTAAGGTTTACCTCAAAAGCTCTTCTCCAGGTATCAAGATCTTGACTCTCAAAGTCTGAAATCCAGCCTTTTAAATTTGTATCACCGACAAAAGCTGCGTTATTAATAATAATATTTAACTCCTCAGGATCTTTATTGACTATATCTATAAGATCCTGTCTAGATTTTTCATCCTCTAGATCACATGCAATATTATTGATTGAAATATTATGCTTATCGAGTATTTTTTGTTCTATTTTTTTAAAATTTGACCCTGGGAGATCAACAAGTATAAGATTACCCCCAAGTTCAGCAACCGTTTGTGCCATCTCTTGACCAATTTTTCCAGTAGCCCCTGTAATTAAGGCAGTTCTGCCCTTCAAACTCATAAGTGTCTTAATATCTCTCATTTAATTTTTTTTATTTAATAATAGTGATTCAGCAAATTGAAAATCAAAGATATTGTCAATATCTATTGCCCTTTCTTGAGGAATGATAACGCTTTTTACTTTGCCCTCAAAAATTCCATTTGATTCTTTAATAAATTTTGATTTAACAACATACGCGACAGTTGTCATATTATAAAGCTTTGGTGAATCTTGTCGCCTAGTAATATCTTTTTCGGGCTTTATCAAAAGTGATGCATATCCATTAATATCATTTTTTACCATATTGAAATATGGACTTCTATCAGCTTCACAAACTGTAATTACAGAATCAACATTATTTTTTTCAAATTCATTTATACACATATTAACATCTTCACTGGATCTAAGAGGAGATGTTGAAGGTAATATAACTAGATTTGTTTTTTCATTCATATTATTTTCTAAGTAGTTAATTGCATGTCTCCATACAAGCCACTCAGGACTGTTATCTAAGGACAAACTCTTTGGCCTCATAAAAGGAACTTCAGCACCAAATTTTAAAGCAATTTTTGCAATTTCTTCTGAGTCTGTAGAAACAATTACACGTGAAATTCGATCAATTTTAAGAGCAGTCTTAATCGCCCAACCAATTAAGGGGACTCCTTGTAAAAGCTTAATATTCTTCCCAGGAAGGCCCTTAGAGCCGCCACGTGCACATATCAGAGCCACATATTTCATGGTTTATAAATATATCTTAGTACTAATTTCACTTGACCTCTTTATTGCCTCAATAGCCACAACAACTTGCATTGCATCATTTCCATTAATAGATGAAGAACTTTGAGCCTCAACTGCAGAAAATAAAGACTTTATTTCTTTAAGATAAGTATAATTTTTATCTATATTTGATGAGAATATTATTTCCCAATTCCTCTCTCCTTTCGCAAAATATTTAACTTCATTATTAACCCCATCCCACATTAGTGTTCCTTTCTCTCCGATCGCAAAACATTTTCGGGTAGTGTCATGTCTAAAAAAATCCATATTCAAAGAAGCAGTTAGCTCATTATTGTCAAACCCTAGTAATATATTAGCAAAGTCCTCGACGTCTATTTCCAAACTACTTTGCTTAGAAATATAGGATTGAACCCATTTAATTGGTCCAAAAATCCAAGAAATATAATCTATATCATGGCTTAGCTCTAGGAGAACCCCTCCTCCCAAGTCTTTATTAGCAGAAACACTATCTCTATAATCTAGTTCTGGCCGCCAACTCGGCAGATACTGGCCAACTTCTGATCGAATTGATAATATTTTTCCTATCTTATTAGATTTTATTTGTTCTTTAAACTCAATTAGTGATGGAAGAAACCTAAGATTGTAAGCTACCATCAAAATGCAATTATTCTGATGACATAGTTTGATTAATTCTTTAACCCCCTTAACAGAATCAGAAATTGGCTTTTCAATCAATAAATTAACACCAACTTCAGCTAATTTTATTGCGGCTTCTATATGCTTTGACGCTGGATTTGAAATAATTGCTGCTTGTGGTTTATAGGCGATTGCCTCTTCAATTGATGTGACACAATCATAAAGTCCAAACATATCTAAATCAGTTTTTTTACACCCAGAATGCCGTAAAGCAACAACTTTTACTAGTGGAAAAAATTCGTTAATAATAGAAGCATGTCGTTTCCCAATGCTTCCAAGACCAACAATTAAAATCGTTTCAATTTTATTAAGCATCATACTTATTACTTACTGAATAATGAAGCATCTTGTTTAGCTTTGTTATACTCTTCAGTTCGCCCAATATCGAGCCAATACTCGTGAATTGGAAATGCATTAATCCCTTTTGCTTTATTTTTTAATTCTGTTTGTAAAAACTCTGGCATATCAACATAAGTCTTTCCATCAATATTACTAATTAAATTTTTATTCAGAACATAAATTCCTGCATTCACAAAGAATTTATGAATTGGCTTCTCTGTTATTTGTTTGATTTTTCCTTCATGAATATCAACAACCCCATAAGGAACCTGTGATTCATATTCCCTGATGCACATTGTTGCATCTGCATCATTTGCATTATGGAAGTCTAATAAATTTTTAAAATTAACCTTGGTCAACAAATCACCATTCATTACTATTATTGGTAAATCTGTCAATTGTTTGGGAAGAAGGCCTAAAGAGCCAGCAGTGCCTAAGGGCTCATTTTCATGAACATAATAAATATTTATTCCATATTGACTTCCATCTTTAAAAAATTCTCTTATTTGTTCAGATTTATAATGCGTTGAGATATAAAATTCATGGAAACCATACTCTATAAACTGTTCGATTATTGTTTCAATAATTGGACTTCTACCAATTTTTAATAACGGTTTTGGAGTTTCTATAGTTAATGGATGAAGTCTTTTTCCAAAACCTCCTGCTAATAAAAAAACAGGGTTTTTAAGTACAGGATTTGCAACTAAATGCTCAATAGTTTCAACGCCACAAATTATTCCATTTTTATCAATAATTGGCATGTTAATTAAACCTTTAGAACTCATAATCTGAAGTAAGTCTTTCTTTGAAAAGCCTTCGATCACTTTGACAGGATTTTTATTCATTACAAGTGAGATTTCACTATCCATTGTCAACTTATTTATTAACGCGCGCCTTATATCACCATCAGTAACAGTCCCTAATAATTTATTATTTTTATCAGCTACTATTGTAATTCTTGAGCCTCCTTCATGTAATACTTTGATTGCAAGCTCTAAAGTATCATCAGGCTTAATTAATATTTTTTTCCAGGAAATCAACTTAATTCTTCTCCTTCCATATTGGGCTTTTTAACTCAAAATTTCCATTCACTTTTTTCCATAAATGAGGCGACCGAAATTTTTCTATTGCATCATGATATTGTTGAAGAGAAATCCCCATATAATCGCAACAGTCTCCTATATATTGAGTTGGAAACTCTCCATCAAACCTTTTAATTAAAGCAATGCCTTCATCCCTAGTAATGTCTCCATTTCTAATTTCTTGTGCAGAATCGTATGTAGCCCTTCCAATTCCAAATTTAATGGTTGTAGTATGATAATGAAGCCAATCTATCTTATCGTCTAATGAGCTATATTTACTAAAGCTACCTTCGGTTCTATAGTCATTTGGCATAAAATTACTGTTCTCAACTGAGTAATAGTAAACATCTTGAGGGTGCCATTTAACGTAGTAACCTAAATAATGCACCTCGGTGCCTGTTTTTTCCAAGTCATAAGGATTTACTGGAAAATATGCTTCTAAATCAGATAATTTGAAGCCATAATCATCTATAAGATCCTTCGCAGGAATGCCGCCTAAAATTAAATCTTCTATACTTAATTCAGCACTATAGTATTTTGGATCTCGAGTCGGTTTATAATTATCTTCAATTGCATTACCATACTCTGCTTCATTCTCTCCAAAAATAACAAGAGGAATATCCAATAAGACTGAAAGCCTAGGTGCAAGATTTTTTTGACCTAAAATAAATGGCTGAAAAGGATGCCCAAGATTCAAAAAAGCATTTTTTGTTAGAAGCCTATGAAGCTTTTTATTTTGATTATAGGTGTAATTAGCAAAACCAGCATCGAGCCAAGCATCAAAATTTCTTTTACCAATTTCAGTATACAGAGCTGGGGGCCACGTTATCAATATAGGATTCATATTGTACTTATACTTAAGAATATGGGCCGCTTGCACACTATCTTTTCCCCCACTACCTGGAATTACTACGTCATACCTTCCATCATTTCGCCTGAATCGATTACATAACTCCTCTAGCTCTCTAGACCTTTCATTCCAGTTAATTAGTTTTTTTTGCTCTGCGTATTTACATGCATCACAAACTCCATCATCACCAAAAACTAAAGTGTCTTTATTTTCATTCTCTTTTTGTTTAAACTCTATTGTTGAAGATGGGCGTTGATTATTCATTGTGCACTTTCTACAAAAACTTACCTTTAGGGGTAGTCCATATTTTCCATATAATTTTTCCATATCTTTCTCTTAATTATTTTCAAGTTGTATGAAGTTTGATAATAGCTTTATGCCTGCTTGCCTACTTTTTTCTGGATGAAACTGAACGCCATAAATATTATCTTTTTGAATCGAACATACAAAGGAATGATTGCCATAACTTGTTAAAGCTAAAATATTCGTATAATTTATCATTTCATATGAATGCATGAAATAAAACTCTTCTTTCTCAATATCTTTTAATAACTTATTAGAATTAATAACCTGGATTTTTTGAAAACCCATATGGGGTATTTTTGCATCACATAAAATAGGCTTGACTTCAGCATCAATTAGATTTAGTCCATCTGTCCTTCCATGCTCATATCCTATTTTTGCTAGCAACTGCATACCTAAACATATACCTAAAATTGGCTTATGAAATCCTTTTATTAAATCAATAAACCCATCACTTTCAAGCTCCTTCATAGAGCTTTTAAAGCTTCCAACTCCTGGAATTACAAGCTTGTCAACAGATTTGAAATCAGAAGCAGAATTTATTACTAGTGTTTCACCGCCAGCTTTTTCAATAGCCTTTTTAACGCTATGAATATTTCCAGCAACGCCATAGTTAACAATTCCAATTATATTACTCATGTCATTAACCCTTCATTTCTTAAGTAATTTCTAATATCTTTGATTGTTAATTGATCATAATGCAATAAACTAGCTAATGCTATCCCACTAGGATTTGCCACTTTAATTAACTTACTAATATCCTCTAATGAGCCAGCACCACTTGCTACTACAACAGGGATATCCACTGAGTTCACAACTCTTGTTGCTAAATCAATATCAAAGCCCCTTCTTCTGCCATCATGATCAACAGATTGTAATAATATCTCACCTGCACCTCTTTGTTGAACATCTTTAGCCCACTCAATCACATCTTTTCCACTTTGAATTCGGCCACAATCAGTATAACATTCCCAATTTTTTTTCCATTTTTTTGCTTCAATATTGACAACAATAGCTTGATTGCCAAATATTTCAGCTGCAATATTTATAATATTAGGATTATTCTGAACTGCAAACGAGTTAATAACAACTTTGTCAGCACCCATATGCAGTAAATTTGAAAAATCATCTACAGTCTTAACACCCCCACCTACCGCAAAAGGAATAAATAATTCACTTGCTGTTTTTATAATATCGCTAGATAAAATATTTCTTTGGTATAAAGAAGAAACTATATCAATATAAAACAATTCATCTGCGCCTTGATCAAAATATTTTTTAGCCAAATGTGCGGGCTCACCAACCTTTCTTAATCCCTCAAAATGAACCGGCTTAACAACATATGGCGGTTTTACATCTAGCTTTGCAATTATTCTTGTATTCATTATTTAATATCTATAAAAGATTTTCTGACTGAGAGGTTATTATTTATTAAGTGGTTGACAATTTTTTTTGCTGAATTTCCTTCACCATATATATTAGTTACTTCTTGGCACTGTTTTACAAAGTTTGAAGAGGTTGCTAAATTAATTGAATCGGCTAAATCTTTTATAGATGTACCTGTATCAATAACATTCAGCCCCTTCAGCCTTCCAAGTTGCCTATCACCAATATTAATAACTGGCTTATAAAAGCTTGCAGCTTCGATAATTCCACTTGAGCTATTCCCAATTAGTAGACTAGCATGACTAATAGAACTCAAATATTTTAGCTGGCCCAAACTCTTAACCACCTTAAATCTAATAGGGTTCTTTTTGCAGAATAATTCAATCATTTGATTAATTGCCCTTCCTCCTCTATCAGCATTAGCATAAGTAAACAAAACCCCAAGGGTGCTAGCTTCTATAACTTGTAAAATAAGACTTAACTCTATCTCATGGTCAAAATTTGATAAAGTTACAGGATGGTATGTAAATAGAGCTGTTTTATCATGGAATTTCCATTTAAGTTCTTTTTCTAAACTAGCTTTTGATAACAAATTATAATTTACAATATTATCAATTCCTGGGGCACCAGTATTAAAAACCCTTAAAGGGTCTTCTCCCATCTGTATAACTCTATTTCTATATACATCAGTTGAACAAAAATGCAGAAAACTCATTTTAGTAATAGAATGTCTGATCTGTTCATCTACCGCACCTTCTGTAATTTCACCTCCATGAATATGTGCAATTGGAATATTCAAAAGCAAAGCAGTTGTTGCAGCAGCATGCGTTTCAAACCTGTCTCCCAAAAGCAAAACAACATCGGGTTTTAATTTATCAAGGCAGTCGGAAAGAAGAATAATCGCACTCCCCGCAGACTTCGCAATTGAAACAGCTGAGTCTGATTTAAATAAATTATCAATTTTTCCATCGATAGTAAATCCATCATTCTCAATTTGCTTAAAAGTGGATCCAAAATCACTTGACAGATGGGTCGAAGTTACAACTAATTGAAGATTCAGCTCTCTTGAGCTCTGAATTTTGTTTAATATGGGGTAGAAGAGCCCATATTCAGCACGCGAGCCTGTCACAACACAAACATTTCGTCTAGTCATATAATTTCATCTGGCTGATAATCTTTATCTGCAACTGACCCTATTACATCATCCCAAGACATTGGATTCCTTCCATTACCTGGTCTTTTGGTAGTAATGTTAGTTAAGGATAAATACTCGCCTTTTTTAATTTTTTGACTTGCAACTATTGATTTTCTTGAAGCAATTTTATTTGGCTCTTCACTCTTTGAGCATTTTTTTTCATAACTACCCAAAGCACTTTCAATATTTCTAATCGCATCAACCATTTCTTTTAATTCATTTGGCTCTAGAGATGCTCTATGATCTGGCCCATCCATTGAATTATCTAAAGTAAAGTGCTTCTCAATTACTCTTGCACCCATCGCAACTGCTGCAATATCAACCTCAATTCCTAAAGTATGGTCACTATATCCAACCTCAATATCAAACTCTTCTTTAATAGTCAACATTGCATTTAAATTTACATCTTGAAACGGGGTGGGATACATGGTGTTAGCATGTAATATAACAATATTGTCTTTTTTTGTTCCAGCATTAAGTAAAACTTTTAAAGCTTCGCCCACCTCACTTAAAGATGACATACCTGTAGATAATATTATTTTTTTCTGCAAACTTCCCATATGCATAAGTAAAGGTAAATTTGTAATATCGCCACTTGAAATTTTAAAAATTTCAAGCTTTAATTCATTTAATAAATTAACACTATCAATATCAAAAGGAGTTGATAAAAAAATAATATTCTTTTCATGACAATATCTAATTAAATCTTTATGATCATTCACACTAAGCTCAAGTCTTTTGATCATTTCAAATTGTGACTCTGAAGAGTCAGTAGATTTTTTTTGATACTCAGCCTTACTTGCAGCTTTAGTTACCAAACTATCTGCTTTAAAAGTTTGAAATTTAATTGCATCTACTCCAGACTCAATTGCCATATCTATTAATTTGTATGCAATTGATATATCACCGTTATGATTAACTCCAGCTTCAGCAATTATAAAAACACTCACTTAACGATGCTCCCTGCAGGAACAAAAGTATTATCACTAATAGTAATCCCTTCTTTAGTAGCAGATCCACTCCCAATAAACGTTTCTTTTCCTACACTTACTCCTCCATTAATAACTGCATTAGTAGAAATATGGCAAAAATCACCAATCTTACTGTCATGCTCTATAAGGGCATTCGTATTAATAATACAATTGCGTCCAACTGTTGCATGCGCATTAATTAATACATTATGCATTATCACTGTGCCACTGCCAATACTTGCATGCTTTGATACATAAGATCTTGGTGAAACGATAACGGGAAAAGAAAAGCCAGCATCAAAGGCTAAATTAAAAAGTCTTTTTCTTAAGGTTGTGCTTTTGATTTGACCAACTGTAACGAGCGCATTTGTATATTTTTTTGCAAGAAATTTTAAATCAGAATCAATACCAATAAATGAATAACCCAAAATATCCATCCCAATTGACTCCTGCTTATCTATTATACCAACAATTTTATAAAGACCCTCTTGCTCAATAACATCAATTACTGATTTACAATGACCCCCACCACCAATTAAAAGTATTTCTTTCATCAGATAATCACACTACTTGGAATGTTAACAACATGTCTCTCAAGCCACTCTGCATTGGATAAATCATAACATTCACTATCTTCAAACATAGGAAGTTTGTTCATTAAGGTCCATATAGGCCGTGTCATAACTTTTTTTGCATTAGTTTCCTTTAAAAATAGATCCCTATCCTTTTTTCTATCAACAATAATTGAATTTAACCAATAGTTTGATTGGCAATTAAATGGCTCATTAACAAAGCTTAAATTTGTTTTTTCAAAAAATGCCGAATATTCCAACGCTAATTTACGCTTCTTTATTACAAAACTATTTAAATTCTCCATCTGTGCAACAAGCAATGCAGCATTTAAGTTTGGCATTCTATAATTGTAGCCAGTCATATCATGAAAAAAATCCCATTCATGTCGAATCTTTGCAGTAGTTGCTAAATGCTTAGCTTTCTTTGCCATTATTTTATCACTGGTCAATATGCAACCCCCGCCTCCAGCAGTAATTATTTTGTTACCATTAAAACTCAATATACCTATATTTCCAAATGTGCCTGTATGCTGCTTTTTATATAAACTCCCCAAGCTCTCTGCAGCATCCTCGATTAAAATTATGTTAAATCTATTACAAATATCTTTAATTTTATCAATTCTACATGGGTGTCCGAATGTATGCATAGGAAGGCAAGCTTTAATTGTTCTTCCAGTTTTATTATTTATACATTGGTGATTTTTTATAGAAGTGTGATTCTCTAAAAATATTTGGAGTGATTCTGGTGACATTCCAAGTGTATTTTTTTCAACGTCAACAAACACTGGCTTTGCGCCACAATAATTAATTGAATTACAAGTTGCAACAAATGTTAAGGGTTGCGTAATTACTTCATCATTTCTGGTGACATTGGAAATCATGAGCGCAATATGAAGAGCTGCAGTGCCATTACAAACTGCAACTGCATATTTGGCACCTGTATATTTTGCAATTTGCTCTTCAAATTTATCCACAAAACTTCCAGTAGATGAAACAAAAGTAGAGTCAATACATTCGTTTAAATATTTTTTCTCATTTCCCACAAAGCGGGGTTCATGAATAGGAATAAATCCATGAGAATTATATTTTTTTTTGATAAATTCTATTACGTCATCAAACATTGTAAATTTCTGATTTATATTTTTTGAGGTTAGCAGGGTTTTCAAACCAACTTATGGTTTTCTTTAAACCATCTTTAATATCAACTTTTGGCTTAAATTTTGTTAGTTTCTCAATTTTTGAATTATCACACCATAATCTTAACACTTCAGACTTAGAGGGACGAAGACGTTCTTCATTAGTAAGAAATTTAATATCACTATTCATAAGCTTTTTAATTAAATTTAAAGTATCTCCTATACTAATTTCATAATTAGATCCTATATTAACAGTTTGACCAATTGCAGCTTCACATTCTCCCAAAGCAATAAATCCTCGACAAGTATCCTCCACATAATTAAAGTCTCTAGTTGGGGTTAAATCTCCAATTTCTGCAGTTTTTGCTCCACTAGCTATCTGAGTAATTATTGTTGGTATGATTGCCCTTGCTGACTGACGAGGCCCATAAGTGTTAAAAGGTCTGGCAATAGTTACTGGCAAATTAAATGCATTATAAAAACTCATTGCCATTGCATCAGCTGCAATTTTTGACGCACTATAGGGAGACTGGGGCTGAAAGGGATGATTTTCGTCAATAGGAACATATTGTGCAGTGCCATACACCTCACTTGTAGAAGTATGAATAATTCTTATATTGCCATTTTCTTTGGCAGCTTGGCAAATATTAAGAGTGCCTCTGATATTTGTATCAAGATAACTATCTGGTGCAATATATGAGTAAGGAATAGCAATCAATGCAGCAAGATGATAAATCATATCAATATCTTTTGTAATATGCCTACAATAATAAGGATCACGAATATCTCCTGTTAGGACCTCAATTTGGTCTTTATTTTTAATATCTTCAAGCCACCCCCAGTCATTAAAGGAATTATACTGAGATAAGGCTTTTACCTCATGCCCATGAGTAATGAGCATCTCTGTAAGATGCGACCCTATGAATCCATCTGCACCAGTAATTAGTATTTTCATTTTTTAATAATCTTTAATTAGAAATTATAATTTAGTCATTTCTTGAAACTTCTGACTACTTTTCATTAGTGATTTATATGTTCCTTCGCCAATAATAGAACCATGTTCAATCATATATATTTTGTCACATTTACTAACAGTTGAAAGTCGATGGGCAATAATAATTACTGTTATTTTATTACCTAAACTGTGTAAGGATTCCATTACTAATTTTTCAGTGATATTATCAAGAGCACTTGAAGCCTCATCTAATACTAGTAACTTAGGATTTTTATAAAGAGCTCTTGCTATTCCTATTCTTTGTCTTTGTCCACCAGACAAGCGAACACCTCTTTCACCAACTTTAGTTTCGTAACCTTTTGGGAGATCGTTAACTATAAAATCATGTAAGTTGGCAATTGTTGAGCAAAGTTCAACAGCTTTAATATCAATATCTTTTGGATTGATGCCAAAAGCAATATTTGAAGCTATAGTATCATCCGCAAGGTAAATATGTTGGGGCACATATCCAATAGATTGTTGCCACTGAAAAAAATTATAAGAATTAACCTCTACTCCATCAATTTTTAATGAGCCTTTACTTGGATTAATTAGTCCTAAAATTAAATCTACCATAGTTGTTTTTCCACTTCCAGTAGATCCAATTATTCCAATAGTGCTTTTAAAAGGGATATCAATATTAATATTTTTAAGTGCCACTTTTTTGGAATCTGGATAGGAAAAATCTACATTCTTAAGTTTGATTGAATCTTGAAACACTAGAGGTCCTAAATCAATATTATGTTTTGGTAATGGGTCGAGACTTCTTACATCAGAGTGCAGAACATCAAGAACCGAATTTGCGTATTTTAATTGAATAGCACTTCCATATATTTGTTGCATAGCTGGCATTAATCTGTAACCAGCAAAAGCATAAAGGGAAATAATTGGTATAACTGCATTAAAATCTTCAGACTCATTCATAAGATAAAGAATAATTAAAACCATTCCACCAAATGCAACCATTTCTAGGAGAAATTTTGGCATTGCTGATGCTATACTAGCTGCAGCTTCTGATCTAGCATAAATTTTTGCTGGAGAACTAAAGCGCTTGATATAGCTTCCTTCATGATTACCCACTTTTATATCTTTTATTCCTCCAAAAGCTTCACTTAAAATTGTATAACGCATTTCATTTGCATAAACTCTATCACTTCCTATTCTTGATAAAAATTTTCTCATCAAAGCATAAATGCATATGTAAGTTAAAGCAACAACTCCTCCAACAATTAATGCTAATATTGGATCAGCTGCAATTAGAAGAATAATTAACGCCACAGCAATTAGAACTTGGGCTAGTAAGTTCATAATTGGAATTAATACTCCACCAATAACAGCCTGCACTTCAGCTAATACTGTTTTACTTAAACTTGCACTATTACGACTTAAAAACCACTTATAAGGCTGATGTAAGTAGCTGGTAAAAAGTCGAGTACTGATACTAAATTCTCGCATTGTTGTAAATCGAGTCATCATATATTGTGTTAATGCTTTAAATGACAGGGAAACTAGTAATGTAAAAAAAACGACTAGGCCCAAAAAATATAAAAAATCTTGTGTACTACTAAAGCTTAAAAAATTATAGAAAAATGCCAAAATTGGGTTAGTATCTACCATACTAGGATTACTCAATACAGCCATAAAAGGCATTATTGATGCAACACCAATAACATCAAATATGGCCATTATTATTGACATAAAAACCAATAATAAAACTTCTTTTTTTTCTTGTGCCGTAATTAGGTCAAGTAGCTTGGTAATAATACTAATCATTTTATTAACTGAATTTAATAGCCAATATTTGAATACGATGAGTCTAGAAGTTGCTGAAGATATTTACCATAGCTACTATTATTAAGTTTATTTGCAAGTTGTTTTAGCTGACGACTATTAATCCACCCATTTCGCCATGCAATTTCTTCAGGACAAGAGATTTTAAGCCCTTGCCTTTCTTCAATAGTATGAACAAATGAACCTGCTTGAAGCATAGACTCATGAGTTCCAGTATCCAACCATGCCATTCCTCGCCCAAAGATTTCAACTTCTAAATTTCCTTGATTAAGATAATATTGGTTAATTGCGGTTATCTCTAATTCACCACGGGCAGAGGGTTTAACTGATTTAGCAATTCTTACAACATCATTATTATAAAAATAAAGTCCCGTAACTGCAAAACTAGATTTTGGTTTTTTTGGCTTTTCTTCAATTGAAATAGCATAACCTTTCGAGTCAAATTCAACAACACCAGAGCGCTCTGGATCCTTGACATGATAAGCAATAACAGTAGCACCTTTATTATTTTTTACAACCCGATGAAGAATATTAAACATATCATGACCAAAAAATAAGTTATCCCCTAAGATAAGTGCGCATGAATCATCCCCGATAAAGTCCTCTCCAATAATAAATGCTTGCGCTAAACCGTCAGGACTTGGTTGCTCAGCATATTGAATATTAATACCCCATTGCTTACCATTCTTAAGTAATTTTTCAAACATTGGCATGTCACTAGGGGTGCAAATAAGCAAAATATCTTTAATTCCTGCAAGCATAAGGGTTGATAAAGGATAATATATCATTGGCTTATCGTATACTGGAAGTAATTGTTTTGATACTGATTGAGTAATTGGATACATACGAGTACCTGAACCACCTGCTAATATAATTCCTTTCATTATTTTATAACTCCCAATCTTTGTCCATGATAGCTTCCATCTTTAACGTTATCACACCAAGACATATTCTTTAAATACCACTTAACAGTCTTCTTCAAACCTGTCATGACTGTTTCATCAGGCTGCCAGCCCAAATCATTCTCTATCTTGGAGGCATCTACAGCATATCTAAAATCATGACCAGCGCGATCATCAACAAATTTAATTAAATCACTATATTGCCTTAACCCAGCTATTTTAATGGGTATTAATTCATCCAATATTGAACATATTAATTTAACAATTTCAATATTTTTTACCTCATTATGTCCACCAATATTATAAGTTGATCCAATCTCTCCTGAAAAAACAACTTTTAATAAGGCTCTTGCGTGATCATCAACATATAACCAGTCACGTATTTGTTCTCCATCTCCATATAAAGGGAGATCTTTCCCCTCAAGAGCATTAAGAATAATAAGTGGAATTAACTTCTCTGGAAACTGGTATGGTCCATAGTTATTAGAACAATTTGTTATTAATATTGGCAATCCATAAGTTCTATACCAAGAACGCACTAGATGATCCGAACTAGCCTTAGAGGCAGAGTATGGAGAACTAGGAAGATACGGTGAAGTTTCTTTAAACAAGGAGCTACCTATTTTTAAATCGCCATAAACTTCATCTGTTGATACATGATGAAAACGAAAGTTATTTTTTTTATCATTCTTCAGTTGGGACCAGTATATTTTTGACTCTTGTAGCAATATAAATGTCCCCATAATATTTGTTTTGATAAATGAATTAGGATCATCAATTGATCTATCCACATGTGATTCTGCTGCCAAATGAATTATAATGTCTGGATTATATTGATTAAAGATTCTCTTAATTTCTGACTGATCGCAGATATCACTTTTTTCAAATACATACCTTGAGTTATTTTTAACAGACTCCAATGACTCTAAATTCCCAGCATAAGTAAGTTTATCAATATTTATAACACTATGTAAAGTATGGTTGATAATATGCCTTATAAGAGCCGAACCAATGAAACCAGCTCCACCCGTTATTAATATTTTTTTTAACTCATCTTTCATGATATTTTTTTATTTTTGATTATGGGAATTACCTTTAATCTTTGTGACTTTCAGTTAGTCTTACTAACATATCATTTTTCAATAGACTTAACATTCTAGAATTATCTGATAAAGATCCAAATATATCCCCTTTTCTTCCATCAACATAATTTTTTTTCCAATTTTTTTTATACTTTTTACAAAAAATATCGAAAAGAAAATTAATAGTAATTTTTTCTCCAGTCCCACAACATATTAAACGATTTTTTTCAATATATGGCTGATGCATTGAGTTTATATTAACTCTAACTAAATCTTTAACATGGATAAAATCTCGATATTGTTCTCCACTGCCATAAATAACTGGACACTTATCCTTTGAAAAATTATCCTCAAAAATGCTTATTATTCCACTATATTGACTTGAGGGATCTTGTCGAGGACCATAAATATTGAAATATCTGAGATTAATAGTTTCAAGATTAAATAACCTTGAATACAAATTCATATAATTTTCAGCCATTAACTTCTCAATACCATAAGGGCTAATTGGTGAAGTTATAGTTTTTTCATTTTTTGGCAGAGAAGGTTCATCTCCATAAACTGCTGCACTACTTGCAAATACCACTCTTTTTACTTTATTAAGTCTTGCAAAACTAAGAAGCTTTATTGTAGCTAAAACATTTACTTCATTTGACAGTACAGGATTTTCAATTGATTTTTGAACAGAAACTATCGCAGCTTGATGAAATATATATTGAATTTTGTGAGCAGAAAAAATTTCTAATAAAATTTTATCATCCCTAATATCACCCTCATAAAATACTAAATTATTTGAGGATATTGCATCCAGATTTTTTTGATACCCACTATAAAAATTATCTACTCCAATGACAATATTATTTGTATTTTTAAGTAATTCTTCTGCTATGTGAGAGCCAATAAAACCAGCAACTCCAGTTATCAAATATATATCACTCATTAATTAGCCTTTTTTTTTGAGATAATAATTGAATAAAATCATTAGTCACTATTGAACAGATCCCTAGTATAAACCTTATCATTAACATCTAAAATTTCATCAGCTATTCTATTGGCAATAATTAGATCTGAATTTTTTTTGAATAAAGATAAATCTTTAATAACCTTTGATCCATAAAGTTGATCTTCAAGAAGCTCTGGCTCATAAACAATAACCTTTAATCCTTTGATTTTTATTCTCTTCATAATCCCTTGAATCGATGATGACCTAAAGTTATCAGATCCATTTTTCATAGTTAGACGATAAATTCCTACAATCTTAGGTTTTTTTTGAATGATTGAATCAGCAATAAAATCTTTACGAATAGAATTTGAATCAACAATAGCTGTAATTAAACTATTTGGTACATTATGATAATTTGCCTTAAGTTGCTTAGTATCCTTAGGAAGACAATAGCCGCCGTAACCAAAAGATGGATTGTTATAATGAGAGCCAATTCTTGGATCTAAAC
>Ga0209816_1001212_pt1 | contig 19351 bp, 19 predicted proteins | sample CoawatmetaG01DNA_FD_187509 | JGI IMG/M metagenome (GOLD analysis project Ga0209816, IMG submission 187509) | Marine microbial communities from the West Antarctic Peninsula - Coastal water metaG017-DNA (SPAdes) (version 2) | ecosystem: Environmental > Aquatic > Marine > Coastal ... | reverse complement strand
GCATGAACTTTATTTCTTTTTCTTTTTCAAGCAGTGTCTTCTTACGAACAACAAGGTCCATTGCTTCTTGTTCAATGTTGTCAGTACCGTGTGTCTGCTTGTCTAACCATGTAGGGTTCTTACGTTGTGACTCAGCCCTAGTAATGTCAGCTACTGCACCGTACCATGCCCCTAGTTGCTGGCTAACATCTTGTATCTCTCTGCCAGCTCCGACAAGCATCTTGACCCCTTTGAAAGCTGCGTTAGCTGCAGCAAATGCTGTTAGGGGATCAATCATTTGTTTATCTCTGTGCGACTATGGAGTGCATGGCATTCTTTATTGCTTCTACATTGGCATCAATACGTGCAATGGTTACGTCATTCTCATGTATGTCATCAGCTAGTCTTGCTGTACTAGCTTCTATGTCAGCTATCTCAGCTCTGTTGTATTGTATGTCAGACACCATTCCTGATACTGCCCAGACAACAGCAGCACCTTGGGCTAGTAATGCCCCTGCTATTGTTACTACTGTCCAGTTGATATCCATTAGCTAGGCTCCGTAGGCCAATCACTATTGTTACCCTCCATGTCAGGGTAGTTAATGTCAGGCCAGTTAGAATGGGCAGTAATGTTACGTAGTGCTGTACGGTAAGTAATCCATGCAGAGGGTACAGAACCACCAGCTTCTAGTGCTTTAGTTACAACCCAATCACATGCAGCTAACCGTCTATCACGTTCTGTTCTGTTACGTACAGCTATTGCAGCATTAGCAGCAGTAACTACCGCAGCTTTTTCATCATTGCTCATATCAGTTACACGTCTGGTATAAACTTTACCATCTGATAAGTATGGTGTTACAGATTCATTCTTCTGTGTAGCCCTATTCCACGCTAAGTATTTTACTACTTCTGCACAGGAGTTAGCACTTAACCATGCTGCATTAGGCCCAGCTTTAGGAAAAGATTGAGCAGGAAACATAGACTTGTGATCTGCAATATCTCCTATAGTACTACCATTTAGTTTTGCTATAATCATGTCTATTGTCCTTTATCTGCAAATGGTGCGTCTGGTGCTGTAAAATTACTGGTGTAACGGGCAAATTCACTGATTCTAAAATCATCCATAAAACCTTGAAAAAACCCATTAGAAGTAATGCTAGTGCCAATATTAAAATTTTTATCTATAAGATTAACAATAGTGCTAGTGGTAGCTCTTTCCGTACCAGCAATATACAATCTTGTACCATTAGCATCACAAACTGCGGCTACATGTGTCCAAGCATTTAAACTGATTGAAACACTTGAGGTCCATATAACATTGTCATTAAGACGTAAAACAATTTTAGGGGCAGTAGTATCATCAAAATGCAGATGCACAGATGAGCTAAGAGTCTCACCATTACCCCAAATCCTATCAAACTGTTGACCATTAGCAGCGTAACCTCGTGTAGGATATAGCCACTGTTCTATTGTCCAATTATATAGTTGCTTTATGTGTCCGGGTGAGCCTGAGAATACGTTTACAAAATCACCAGTGCCATCTAAGTGCAGGGACGTATTACCAAACTTAGCTTGATCTGTGCTAGTGTTGGCATTGCCATACAGCGTTAGATTAGTCTGGGCAGCACTATCAATCGCCTGACCATCTGCCATGTTTAATAACATTTTTGTGTTGGTTATTGCTGAGAGTGGTGCTGTTGGTGGGGTGAAGTTGCCTGTATAAACTGCTGTACCTTTTATTATTCTCACGTCTGAAATGTATCCTAGAAAATACTGAGTATAACTACTATTTCCTTGCCTACCCACAAGAAACGGCAAGTTTGTATCAAATATTGCCCCGAAAGTTCCTGTGACTTTAGAAACACCATCAACATATACTTTTATGTTGTTATTGCCCGTTCCATTTTTAACAACCGCAATGTGATGCCACGCATTTTCTGTTAATCCAGAATTTGCTTTAGCCACTCCAACAACCGTTGGGCTTTCGCCGCCATCGCCAGAAAAATAAGCATTAAGAGTACCATTAGCTTCTAGCCTCAGACCCCATGCATTTTGACCACTGCTTGTATTAAATACAGAGAAGAACCACTGCGTTCTTGTTGTATCATTAATATATGCTTGACACTCCCACGTGAAATTGCCTGTGCCAAGATCAAAATCAGCACTATTGGCAGCTTGAAGATAATCCCCAGCACCATCAAAGTATGCACTCGCCCCGTTTACCGCAGGGTCATACACACTGCTGGTCAGGAATGGGCCAAATGATGAGACCTCGGCAAAGTCTGGTAAAGTAAGTTTGTTTGTGGTCAACACATGTCCTGAATCAGAATTATCAAGAAAACGATTGTCTTGGCAACAAAGCAAAACAGTGTTGGAAACTTTCGTTGTTGGACCCGTTGGTACAGAGTGAGTACTTCCTGTGTATAGTGCCGTACCTTTTACAAACCGAAGATTAGAAATGTGACCTTCCAGACCAAGGTAGCTTTCGCCAGCACCAATTTGTAAAGGAGAGGCAGAGGCTGATGATCGGGCTGAACTTGATATTGTACTACCTAGTTGTGCGCCATCTGCATAAAATCTGTAGTTATTACCGTCTCTTGTTAATGCAATATAATACCAACGGTTTTTATCCGGCGCAAACGGAACACCAAGATTACCTCCTCCTCCTAAGTGCCAAGCAATATTATCAGCAATAGCTTGGTCTAAGGTTAGCGCCCATTTAGGTGTACCACCACCACCCTCACTTTGCCCCATAATTATAGTGGCTTCTGTTTTAAGAAAATTAACCCAAAACTCTATAGTAAAATCGCCAGTCACTAATAGGTCAAAGTCGGCACTGTCGGGGGCTTCTACCCAACTCGTTTGATTAGTAGTACCCCCAGCAGATGCGTGGTTTCTTTGACTAAAATGTCCGGCAGGTCTAACAAATGGCGCAAAGCTACCCTGAGTTACATTGCCGTTGGCAGAGATTGTGTGGTTAGATGTAGAGCCATCGTCAAAAGCATTGTTCACGCCGTTGTTTGCACCCTCAAAGTGACTGAGAAAACTAACACGGTTAAACTCATCTTCTGGTGGACCTTCGCCACTGGTTCCAGCAGCACCTAAAAAGACTTTATTAAAGGAATTAACCAATGGCTGTTCCCCCAAGGAAGCCATAATAAGTAGTGCCACCATCCCTAGTTATAAAGCCATATGCCTGTACTTCATCATCACCAGCAGCATCGGGTGCAGAACCCCCCGCCCAATCTACAGTGTTAGGCCAAGTTAATGTAACAGCAGTGCTGTGTTGAGTTACTATAAGAGTAAAGGCAAATGAAGTTCCACTAGCAGGTGGATCACTAAATGTAAATGTAGTATTTTCATCCATTGTAACAGCAAAGTGATTAGCTGAAAGTAAGTCTAAATCAACCGTACCTGCAGCAGTAAGAGATACATATGTCTCTTGGTATGTAACTGGCTTAACTGCTCCAGTAGAGTTTAGTGTCATTTTTACTGCAGCTAATTCACTTGCACCTGTATGGAACTCTAATCGTGTAGCATTGTTAGAAGAACTAAAGTTACCTTCAGCAACAGCTTGTACAGCAGCAGCTACAAGTATAGCATCTGTTCCTGTACCCTCATCAGGTGCTTGGAAAGCAAGTTTACCAATAACATCGTTAGCTGCCATATCAGTCTCACCTGTTTGCAAGGTAAGTACGATAGGTTTGTCATCCGCAGTAGCAGTATGTTTTAGTGCTAGTCCAACATCAGCATTGTGTGTAAGAGTAATATCACTGTCAGCACCAAAATGTATTACGGATGCATCACTTAGCATAAACAAGTCATCACCAATAACAGCATCTAAAACTACAGATAAACCACCATCAGTTTGTAAGGAACCATCTGTTGTACTTGTAGCTGCAGTAGAGTCATCTGTTTTAATAATACCACTAGCAGTTATTGCAGCAGTAGTTAGTGCGCCAGCAACATCTACAACACCACTAAAGTCACCAGTAGCTGCATCAATCTCACCTGATATTGTTAAGTTACGAATACCTGTGTAGTCTTTATTAGAATCAAGTATAACAGCTTTAGAAGCAATAGCTGTACCTACAGCAACACTTCCAAGATCAAGAGCATTTAATTCTCCTACAACAGCAGTAATACCGTCTAGGGCATTTAACTCAGCAGCAGTAGATGTGACACCATCTAAGATATTAAGTTCTGCTGTAGTAGATGTGACACCATCAAGAAGGTTTATTTCTGTAGCTGTTGAAGTTACTGCTACGTCTTCATTAATTTTAGGAGAGGTTAATGTTTTGTTTGTAAGTGTGTCTGTTGATACCAATGACACTAAGGTTGAGTCAGCACCTTCTGGTAGCAACATAATATTAGTAGCACTTTGACTGTGAGGCTGCGCCCTAATTGATTGCCCATGAGTATTATTTTCACAGTTAAGTTGTAATAAACCTTGAACCCCAGAGCCACCACCTCTACCCAAAATAGTTACATGCCCTGAACCTTTAGCTGTTACATTAAGGTCAATATTAGTATCACCACCTGTAGCAGCTAGTTGAGGTGCACTACCAGAAGCAGCATTAGTTATTTCAAATTCATTTACTGCACTACCTGTAGTTTGAAATACAAGTTGTTCATTACCACTTTCATCAGCAATAAAATGTGCGTCATCAATTAAAATATTCTGACTGTTAGTGTCTAAGTTCCCACCTAATTGTGGGCTAGTGTCTTCTAAAATATTAGAGATAGCACTGTCTGAAGCAAGTCCTGCTGTTAATGTAGACCTAGTAATTTTTTTAAGTCCACCACCAGAAGCATCTATTGCTAATAATATATCACCACTGGCAGCAGTTCCTATTTCTGATAAATCAGTTATTACAGTAGGGTTAAAGTTTGTACCGTCTGCAATAAGTAAAGCTCCAGCAGTATTAGTATTCATTATTAGGTCATCGCCAGTAATAGTAAGATCACCACCTACTACTAGGTTTCCTGATACATCCACAGCACCGTTAATATCAACAGTAGTAGCAGCAATTTGCACCTCAGTATCTGCAATAATATCTAGTTGTCCATCTGCACTAGAATTAATAGACAAACCAGTATCACGAAATTGTATTTTTTTATTTGTAGCTACAATAGTATCTGCTGAAATATTAGCAATATCAGCAGTGTCTAAGAAAGCAGTACCATCAATATAAATATCTTTAAACTCTAACGCATCTGAGCCTAAATCTACATCATTGTTTGTAGTAGGTAAGATAGAACCATTATTAAAAGTAAGTTGTGTTTCACCACCGTTAGTAAATGTAATAACATCAGAACCACTAAAAGTAATACTTGTATTTGTATCGGCATCACCTGCAATACTATCTAGTTGTAATGCACCAACATTAGAAAGTGCAGCATCACCAAAGTCCAAAGCACCAGCAACAGTTAATGTTCCTGATATATCAACATTACCATTCATGTCAATAGTAGTGGCTGCAATCTGTACTTCTGTGTCTGCTACAATGTCAAGCTGACCGTCAGCACTAGAGTTAATAAAAAGACCAGTATCCCTAAACTGAATCTTTTCTGCTGCCGCAATAAGTAGATCATCAGAAAACTCAAAGTAATCCTCATCCTCCATCCACTTCAATACACCATCATTACTCTCACCATCAAAGGTTACTGTAATGTCTGTACCTGAAGTACCATTACCAAATGTAAGAGAAGTACCAAGTAGCTTAGTAACAGGTCCACCCTCTGCAGTAGTGCCATCATGTGTGTGGCCTGTACTTGCAGCGAAAGCAGCTAGTAGCTGGTCAAATTCATCATTGGTGTGATCTGACGTAATGGTATCGCCATCTTCGTATGTTGACTGTCTTGTGTATGTAGCACCCATCTAACGTCTTGCTCCTAATTGATATTCTAACTGAAACCCTTTAAGGGAGTAGGGGTTGGTTGTCCCATCGTCTTCTACTTTTAATGTTACAGAAAACCCTGAGCCTTCTACAGACTGCCTTACAAGTGGTTCTGCACCACCACCATAAAGAAACTGAGTTGCACTAGAAGTTGTACTATACACTGCAGAACCATATGCTGCAGCTAATTGGCTTGTATCAAATGGATACACAGCAGGTCTTGCAGAATTTCTATCTTCGTTATCATAACGTACAAACAAGTCAGCGTCAATAGTACCTTCTGGTTTATAGTTAATAATAACACGTTGCATATGTTTACGTATGCCGGGATCACCAAAGGCCATATCAGGGCTTCTATACTTACCTTCTATGGTAGTGCCATCAAATGTATTACCAGCTTCTTGTCTTTGTATAAAACCATTAACGTCACCATGCAGTACAAATACGTCACCTGCTATAATGTGTGTGTCAGTACAAGTTGTTTGCAGTCCAAGTATTTCTGAGAACTCAAAAGCTTCTTTTTTTAAAACACAAATAGCACCTTTTGAAAGGACAGCATTCTGTCCATCTTTATTAAAGAAAATCCTGTACTGAGTTTTATCAGGTATAACCACTGAGTCAAAAGATGCAGCATCTTTAATATTTTCATCAAAGACAGACTGAATGTTTTTACTAATAGTACCAAGTTCTGTGTCACCAATACGTGCAGTCGCAGCAACAGTACGTAATCCATCAGGGCCAAGGAAGATCAAGTCACCTGCAAATTCCTGTACGGTAAAGCTGTTGATACATCCAATGTTTCTTGTTACTGGTTCTACTGCAAAGTCAGTAATAGTTGATCCTGTAAGTTTAAAGATTCTATTTTCACAAAAAATAAATAAACTATTACGAAAAACTTTTAATGCAACTACTGTATCATCAACTTTAATGCTGCCTGTACCTGAGTCAGCTAAATTATCTTCATCAAAAGGAACACTAAAAATTATTTCTTGTGGCGTAGTAGATTTACCTGCATAAAACATATGATTTCTATATGCAACTACAACAGTAGAACCTGCCACTGCACTTGCACTAACATCAGATGCAGTCATAGCAGCATTAAATATTACAGGGGCATTAACACCATCTACACAAATAAGTTTTTCATTACCATCAAAATTATATCTCTCAAAGTGGTACTTTGTTGCGTTAGTTCTACCTATGTCTCTTTCTGTCCAAGCCTCAGATAATACATCATTTTTTATATGTGCTGCAGCAGTAGTACTTGAAGTAGCTCTAGTTACACCTGTAAAAGCAGTTGCTGATATACCTGTATAAGTAAATATTTCTGAGTTAATCTGTATAGTTCCGCTAGAAGAAAAACCTGTAGTAGACTTTGCGGTAATACTACTAGAGCCTGTCATACCTGTACTAGATGCAATGGCAATATTAACTTCAGTAGAAGCAGAAGTAAATATTTTCTCACCCCTAGCAGCTACTATTTTATCAGCAAAGTTTACAACCATTAAAGGTTTTTCAGAAGTATTGCTTGTTGTGGGAATAACTTGATTAACAAACTTACGATAGCCATCAATCCTACGATAGCCACCCTGAATGTCAGGCTCAAAGTTTAATAGTTCTGTTGCTTCTCCCGGTTGCATTAAAAAACTAGAACGGTTTAATACTAAACCACCCTCACAGTTAAATGCTACTGGTTGTACTTGTGAGCTATCAGGCATTAAATAACACCAGACATAAAGTTAGAAGAGCCTCTTGGCCTTGCAACAACAGTTGAACGAATGTACTCGTATTTATTAATAAGTAAACTCTGCATGTTTTTAATGCCCTGCTCAAATCTACCAAAGTTTAATTGATATTGTTGTAACTCACCACGGTACTGATAAACAAATGCTGTAGCGCCATCTACAATTACAGGAGCAAATCTGTCTGGGACTGTAGTAATGTCTCCGTGTGCAGAAAGATCACTAGGAAAAGTGTAGAAATCAAATAAAAGTGTGTATTGTTTATCAGGGTAAGGAAATAAAAGATAATTATTATCTGGGGTACGCACAATATTTTTAGGTACGCCACCGTCTTCAAACTGTGTAACAGCAACACCACTTGAATGTATAGCGGCAGTAGTGCTATTAGCACCACGTGTACACCCTGTAATATCATTGCCAGAAATAGCAGTATAAGTAACTTGCTCTCCACCAATATGTACAGTTCCTGTAGCATCAAAATCTGTAGTAGAGGTAAGAGTTAGTGTAGTCACAGAAGAAGAGTGTGATCCATTTAAAGTAGTAGCATTAATATCATCTTCTTGATTTGCGTAATCTTTTTCAATGTATTCATTATAATTTAAAGTAGACAGACTGTTACCTGCAACATTTAGATCAGAGTCTTTTTTAATTCTTGCAGTGCTGTAGTCTACAGATTTAGTGCTGGTAGGAAGAGTATACCTAGTTTGCCCTGCTACTACTTCAGAAGAATTACTGGCGTGGTTAAAAGAGTACCCAAACTCTCTTTGATTGATATACCGTATAGCTTCATTTACAGCATTTTTACATTGTACCTGCACACCTCTAGCACCTGTAAAGTTACCAGAAGTAAGCTCAACTTCGTTCATACGAGTAATAACGCTATTAGATAATGTAAGAAATGTAAGAGCCATTATGTTTCCTCAAGATACACTAAAGGGGCCAGAGAATATCCAGCCCCTAAAGTATGTATTTTTATTACAGAAGATCACGTTGAGCTACTGCAGCCTCAGTCATAGCAGCCGAAATATCAGCAACTACTGCATATACCCGAAGGCGTCCAGTTGCAGCAGCAGCACCACCAACAGTTACATCAATGGTATCTGAAGCAGCTACACCAGCTAGTTGTGAAGCATGGAAGTCTGCATTAGGTGTAGAAGCTGCACCAGTACCAACAGTATTAGTATACCCATTAGTACCTGCTGCAAGGTATGTACCAGCAGCAGCATCAAGCGCAGCACCATCAATAATGTCATCTCCACCAGCAAAGTCAATATCACAAGTACAACTTGCAGTAAAGGACTTCATGATTTCCGCACCAGCAGTCAGGACTACTGACTCCGAAGGGATTTCAAGCAGTTGGAAAATGTCACCATTAGCAATAGAAGCACCTGCAGCAATCATAGCGTCAATATCTAGGATTGCTTCAATAGTGCGTACTACATTACCGACATTAGTTGGAACAGCAATAACATTTGCCCCAACACCAGCGGTATCAATAGAAGTCATGTCAAACGTAGCCATAATTTATATCTCCCTTATGCTGCGTTGTAACGGGCAGTAACGATTGCTTCAGGACGAAGAATCTTACGACCGTATAGATGCATACCACGAACAATGTCAGCAAAGCTGTCAGGGTCACGATATGTTTCGGTTTTGTTAATCTGCTCTGCAGTAGCAACAGACGAATCATGTCCTGCAACAATCACACCAAGGTTAGTGAGTTGGTTTGCAGTACCTGAAGTTCCCGGTCCAGTGCCAAGTGCTGGCAAGTTAGACGAGGAATATACACGGAAGCCGTGGAAGTTGCTGACAGCAAGACCATTACGCAGTCCACCTGACTCACCGAAATCTGCATTCATGAAGCGTGAATCTTCATCAGCAAGGATTTCCATGAATACTGGATCAACTACCAGCCAGCGACCTTGTGAGTCAACTTGCTGTTGGTCAAGCAAACGCTTCATACGAGCAATAATCATTGCAGGAGAAACGGTAGCAGTTGGCAACGAGGTTGCACCGGGCATACGTGCAGTCACAGGAATTGAGTGAGTGCCAGCAGAGGCAGTAGTGATATTGCCAAAGTCACCTTTATGCAGTTGCATAGAAGAAAGCAGTTCGTTGGCACCAGCAGAGCTTACGGCTTTACTGCCATTAACAGTTGTGTTAAGGGCATCACCTTTGCTGTGCAAAGAAGACTGCTTATAGCCAGCCATGTAAGCAAGAACTTCTTGGTCATGGTTGTCTGCCAAACGATAGGCAGCACGGCTAGTTGCAAGGTCCATGAAATTAACGTGGCTGTGCGCCTCTTCAATATCGTCCATCTTGAAAGCAAAGTAATTAGCTTTGTCAATGACCAAGTTGAAATCGTCATCCTGCAAGTCTTGCGCTGTGACATTCGTGCCACGTGCATACTCTGAAACAGAAATTTCTGGTTCCTTGATAATTTTTACGGTATCACCTTGTGAGGCAATCTCGCCAAAATAGTCAGAGTTAGTGATGTCACCAACTACAGTACTCTTGCGGAAAGCAAGCTGTACTTTTTTTGAATAGATTACTGGGCTAAAATTACCATTTGGTAGATTCCCATAACCTGTTGCTGTTGTAAAAGCCATAATTAATCCTCCTATAAAGTGTAGGCTTTGTGAGCTAAACACAAAACATAAGAGGCTGTATTATTTCTAGGGTGCGGAAATCCGGGCCTATACTTAAACAGGTAAGTCTTATTCTTTTTTTGTTTAGTTTGATTGGGGTTAGTAGGGAAGGTAGACCAATGATGGTGGCTTCTTTTTACTATACCCCTAGTTATACTGACAAATCAAAGTTTGTCAATAGGTATTAACGTGCAGAACCTGATATATCGTAAATAAACTTACCAGATTGTATTGCTTTAGTAATTTCTTCTTCTCTTTTCTCAAATTCTGCTGCTGACATTTTCTTAACCTCAGATTCTTTGATAGAACCTTGAGACTCATCAGCATCAATATCTGCTTTAGAACTCTTAACTACAGTAGAGGCAGCAGCTTTAGTCTTAGCCTTCTTACCTTCTACAGTCATACCTTTATCAGATTTATACAGGTCTATTACACGCACTACTGAACGAGCATCTTCTGCGTTCTCATAGAGAGCATCTTGTACCCACTTAGGTTGTTCCTCTACCCAGTCATGGAATGAGTCTGAGTCACGTAAGTCATCAAAGTCAGTATGAGCTTCACGGATTTGATTCTCTGCAGTCTTACGTGTTGCCTGTACGTTAATAGCATCTAATTCTTTTAGACGAGAATCTGCTTTGTCAAACATTTCCTGTGCTTTCTTAGCAGCAATAGTCTCAACTATACTGGCTACATCGGGGTGACTGTTTGCCCACTCAGCAATGTCTTCGTCTGACTTAGGGGGAACAATAGTCTCATTAGCCATACGATGTTCTAATGCTTCTAGCCTATCTTTGTATTCTTTTTCTTTCTCTGCCGCATGCCTACGTAGATCACCATAGCGTTTTTTAAAGGACTTCTCTTCTCGGTTAAGGTTTTCTGTTTCTTCTTCTTTGACCTCTGCAGGTGCGTCAGAAACTTCTTCCTTGGCGTCAACGGTCTCCTCCTTGGTGTTACCCATTAACTCTTCTAGTTCTTTTTCTTCTTCTTCAATACGCTTACGATTACGATTATTATGTTTAGGGTTTACAAACCCTGCAGTCTTTGGTGTTTCCATTGTAGTTAGTTCAGGCATTATATTTCCTTATGTTGGGGCCAGCCGTAGCTGGGTAGCCTTATCGTTGTGGTCGTGCAGCCAATCCTTGTGGTTTAGCTTGTGGTTGTTGTTGAGGCATTGTTGGAGCCATTGTACGTGGTTTAATAGCAGGTGTAGGAGCAGCAGGAGCAGCAAAAGTTCCTACTCCTTCCATAAACTCTGGCCCAAACAGTTTGCCAATAATAACTCCCATTGGTCCTGACATTCCTTCACGTACTATAGTTTTTTCTTCTTCTGGTAGAGCTGCGTAGTTATCAGTTACAGATGCAAAATCAACTTCCATAATTTGTTCCTTTAATTTTAAGTGTGTTCTTTAGAATTTTATAGCCACCAATAATATAAGACATAGGATAAATAACTACATCAGCATACATAGAGCCTATTGTTCTTTTGCCGTAAATTTTATGGTCGTAGAAGTCACGTACTCTATCTGACTGCCACTTAGACTTAGCAACTAAATTGTCTGCAATAACTTTACCCCAAACATCGTAGCCTTCTTGCCAGAACATATCTTGCTCACGGTGCCAAGCACGTAGTTTTTTAACTTCTGTTATTGTCATATCACCCCTAGCTTGGGCAGCAGTACAGCAATGAGTTCCACCTGAGTCTTGTCCATTACTATCTGTCTGTTTATTACCACCATACTTTGTTCTAATCTCGTCTGCATTATCTCTATTAAACTGATCTACTGCATCCTGTCCTGTTTTGCCCTTGTACCCTTGATTTTTTGCTTTAGACCTTTCACCAGCACGTTTAGAAGCAGCAGATTGATCATCAGCTCTGTTTTGATTATATGCATCTCCTTGAGTTCTCATGACCTGACCATTAGCAGTAATTTTTTCGGACTGCCTACCTACATCAAGATACTTTTTGTATGTATCCTTAGTTGGCCCTTTAGACCAACTCTTATTGCCTCTAGGTTCTCCGACCCATTCAGTTTTTGCTCGTTCTATTCTTTTATCTTGAACAACTTGTGCCGCGCTTCTATCTGCAGTTTGCACTCCTGGCGCTTCGGCAATGTAAGAATTTGCTAGTTCAGACTTTTTTCCTAGGTTAAGTTTTGCAAATCTTGCATCAACATCAGGTTTTAATACTCCCATTACTTGTTGAAACATATTTGAGTCTTTAGGTAAAGAAGAGTCAATTGATGCTTTTAACTTGTCATAAGCATCTTTAAGAGCATAATTTCTACTTCCCTTTTCAGGGCCAACATATCCTATTGTTGACTCACTTGCGTTAATATCTCCACCAGTGTATTGAGACTCAAAAACTTTTAACATAACTTGTGAATCAGCAATATTTCTATTTTTATTAAAAATATCTAAACCTTGAGCAGCAGCAATACCAACAGCAGGTCCAGCAACAGAACCTACACCAAAAGCTACAAGAACTTGTCCTGCTCTTTTTAAAAAACTAGGTTTATTTTTAGCTAACTCTGCTCCTGCTAATCCTTCTGCTCCCATTTTTTTGTATTTGTCTTTATCGTCACTTTGGGCTAATTCTGCAAGTTCTCTTTCATACCTTGCACTGGTTCCAAGTAATCCATCTATAGTACCAAAGGGAAATTTACCAGCCTTACTGGGGTCTATAACTTCGCCCCTAACATTAATAGGTTGCCCAAACTCATTTAACTTTGCCCCCTTTAAAGGGTTGTAAGTTTCTTTTGTATCCATTGAGTTTGGATTTTTCTTTGTCAGTCCTTGTGTAGACTGTTGTGGTTTGCCGTTAATAAAAGTAATAGGAACAGGAGTTCCATCTGGTCTATAATATGTTTCTATCTTTGGTCCCATTGCCGCAGGAGCAGGAGAAGCAGTAGTAGTAGCTACAGGAGGAGGGGCAAGAGTAGTTGTTTTAGGAGCAATAGTAGGATCATACGGTTTATAATTAGGGTTTATACCGTAACCACCAAAACTTGATCCTACACCTGTAAATCCTCCCGGTGCATATCCGGGAATTAAACCCCCTATAGCCATACGCATACCGTCTTCATCTTCTATTTCTAATTCAGAAACATCAAAAGGCAAAGGCATTTCTGAAGTAGGTTCACCACCTATTCTACCATCTTCATCCATCTGTTGCAAGCCCTGTTTTGCTTTTGTACGAAGATTTTCAAAAAACTTTACACCAAAGAAACGAACCACATCAGCAGGAACAACATACTCACCCTCACTAAGTTTAGCATCAATGTCATCCCGTACTTCCTCTGGTAGAGAACCGGGAGGTACATCATTACCTGATACTGGGTCTACTGTTTCTGCTTCTCCACCTAGTGCAAAAGCTTTTTGTGTTTGTTCATCCATTTGCATTAACCTTTAGTCTGAGTTGTTTGAGTGCAGTCAAAGCGTGTACCTGACCCTGCAGCCTGTACATCACATGGCTTTCATCTGATTGAGAAAACATTTTGTAACTTGCCTGAATACGCTCATTTAGTTCTACTTCAAAAGCATCCCATGCTTCCTTGTTATTTACTAACAGTTTTAAACTCACTGCATTGGTCCTTTATTAGCTGAGAAGCCTTCTTCTCCCGGTGTAGGTACTGAGCCTGTTCCTATAGTACCCCCACCGCTGCCTTGAGTGTCCTGTGCCTGAGCGCCCGCTGGTGGCTTCTGTGGGCCTCCCTGTGGTCCTGCCTGTGGTTGAGGTGGTGGTGGATTATCTGCTTGGAACTTTTTAAGTATCTCAGCCTGTACTGCAGCATCACCCATGTTATTAACCAGCTTGTCAGGATCAAGGTCCATAGACTTAGCAATCTCACGAATAATGTAATCCATCTTAGCAAAAGGAGCTAGGACAGGATTTTGCACTACACCAAGGAATTGCATTAGACGCTGACTACGTACTTCGTTAGCCATAAGGCTTTCAGTGCCACGTGCTTTAATCTCAAGATCACCTTTGATATCTTCTTCAAAGTTAAACTGCATATTAAAACTAAAGAATGCTTTACCTAGTGGACCTAGGAGATAGTCATCTACATTCTTAACTACATTCCGTATAGAGCCATTAGCAGCAGACATGAGCATACTAATGCCAGAAGCTGTACGTCCGACACCTTGAACTCCTGTCTGACCATGAGCAAAGCTAGGAAAGCCTGTACTCTCGTCTGCTAATACACGTGCCTTATCAAACATCTGCATGTTCTCATTGGATACGTTGGGGAACTTGGTGCCAAAGATAGCTTGGCCGGGTGCGCCCCCTTGACGTCTAAACACCTTGCCGGGATATACAGACAAGTCTTGACCGGGAACTAGATTAGTTTCGTCTACTTCTATTACCATATTACCTGACAGTGCAGCATTGTCCACAGCCATACGCATAAACCCATTCATTAAGGTCTGTGTGTCATCCATGTTCTCAGCAATACCCACACCAAACAAGCTATAAGGATTAAGCTCATAAGGCACAGCGTAGTAAGGAATAGTAGAAGGAGTAAACGGATTCATTACAAGACGAAGAACTTGATTGTTGCAAATCCAAATGTTTACACTAACTTGATCTAAATCTTTCATTTCTTTTGGGACTTCAATGTCGTGACTCTTTAACATCTCAGTGTCAATCATACCCCAGAACTCAAGAACCTCAAAGCGTGCTGCTTTTGATTCTTGGGCATCATCTTCCATTGCCTGTTCCCACCATTCTTTTACGTAGTTTTCTCCGTAAGAGATAGCAGTATCAATAGCATTCTTTCTAAAGAAAGGACGTTGCTTTAGTCCACGAACTTTGCTACGTGACATTTTATGGCGTTCAATTACATACTCAGCCTCATCCATATTAGCCGCATCAGGATCAGGGTAGAAGTTCCAAATAGAAACACTAGCTGTGTGAGGTACTGTTTTAATAGTAGGTGTGTACTCTCCTGTATCAGACCAGCTAGGATACTCTTTATCTACAGCAAATGGTCCCTTCATAACACCAGTACCAAACAGTGCAGCTTCAAAGGCAGCTACACGTAACTGCTTGTTAGCATTAGATTCTTCAAGCTGATCATGAATTTTCTTTTCCATCTTCTTAGCTGCAACCATTGCAGGATGAAAAGTAATTGCAGTAGCAGTTTTTCCCGGACCTTCTTTTAAGTTGTCCATCACAGGGGCAAGCGTGTCCTGCAACCCTGCAAGACGTTCTTTAAGTTGAGGTGTAGTTTCTCCCGGTTTTAGTTGCATCTCTTCAGGAGAAGCTTCCTGTGCCTTTTTAAGTTTATCATCCGCCTCAAAGTGTACTGCTTCTTCTACACCTTCAGGCAAAGTAGTAGGATCAACACTAATAGGAAAACGATGATTTCCAAATAATACCTCTACAATCTGTCCATATGCGGCAAGAACTTTTGTCTTAGTAACCTTAATAAATACCTGAGACTTTTCTGTAGAAGTGAATTGTACATCAGGTCCATAAATACCTCTATAGTTTTGATAAGACTTTAACCAACGGTTCTCTTCTGTTTCCCTTGCATCAGAAGCTTTACTATACTTCTCACGAACATAATTATAAATGTTACCAGATTTAGGGTCACTATACGCAGCCTTTTTTACATCTTCAATAGCTGAAGATTGCTCCGATTCCATAGCACTTTCAATATAGTCTTCTTCCATTATTTTTCCTTAATATCCAAATGTAGGGTCTGCTGCTTGAAACCCACTGTTTTGTGTGGATGGATCAAAATCAAATAGACTGCTCCTTGGTCGTGTCATTATACCGTAACGTAGTGCGTCATACAAGTGATCTTCTGAGTTTGTATCTACATCTTCTGGGTTGTTCTTATCTAAAGGCAAGGCAGGTATTTGGCTAACTGTATTACTGCAAGTTTCAAAAAACACTAGCCTTGGCTCTTCTGTAAAGTCATCTACTTGTAAACGTCTGTGTAGTTCGTTCTTACCTGCTACCCTTGACCCTCTTGATCTATCAGAAGGTCTCCATCTACAACCCTTCATAATCATTTGTTCAGCTAAACTAGGACCAGTATCACCACGATTATGCCACAAAGAAGAATCCAAAACTCCATACCTAATACTTTCACCTTCTTCTGCTTCTAAGATCATGTCAGCTAGGTCAGTAGCTATGACCTTTGAGCAATACATCTCCCTATAAACTACAAGTTGCTCGTCAGGCGCCACAGCAAACCATACTACTCCTGTATGAGAACCATATCCATAGTCACACGCTCTAAACTTAGCCCAGCTACTAGGTATCTCATACGGCTCTACCACGTGAATATTACGATTCCATTCAGGAAAAGCAGCACCTTCGTTTACATCCCAGTTACCTTCAAGCAGTTGCTTACGTTGATGCTCAGGTAGAGATAAAAGGTTAGCTTCGTACATACCATCGTCAGAAAGGTAAGGATTATCAAACAAAGTAGCAGGAATAAACCTACGTTGAAATAATGGTTCACCCTCTCTTGAGTGACCTTTAGGCCAAGCTATAACTTCCTGTGTTTCTGGGTCCGTAGCATTAAAGGTTGTATTGTGTGGAGCTGGGTCTACAAAGGTTTTTTTAACCCATTGGTGTCCTGCTCCACCGGGGTTTGTAGTTCCCCTTTGATATAAACTTAATCCACTGTTCCTAGTAGTACGTAACCGTGACCTCATATAGTTCCAAGCAAAAGGTGTAGGCCATTGTGTAAGTTCGTCAAAACCAATCCAATTAAAAGCTTGTCCTTGATACCTTTGTACATCATCGTCCCTATCTAAATAACTTAACCACAGAGATGCACCAGAAGGGGCTATCCAAGTCTTCTCTCTTTCTAAAAACTTAATTCCCGGAATTGCCCTAGGATACAGTTGCTTTGAAACAGAAATAAGTTCTCTTAATTCTTCTGTGCTTCTACGAACTAAAAGTTTGTTAGAGAGAGGATTGTTAAAATACCTAACAGGGTCAGCCAACATAGCAAAAGATTTACCACCACCTGCTGCTCCTCCGTATAAAACCTCTTGTTCTGAAGCAGAAAGAAAGTCTGTCTGAGGTCCGGGATTAGCACGAAAGATAACTTCTTGAGCTTTTTCTATTTCAATCGGCTCTGGTAGTACTGTCGCTGGGACTGTCTTCGGTTTCTTTTCTGATTGAACTGAATCTTTCTTCTTCAAGACGCTTCGCTTTTGCTTCCGCTTCTTTGTAGCGTTGGGCGTAGTACCGTGCATTTTCAGCGTCTGTCTTACGTTTTCGTTCAAGTTTTACTCTTTTCATTAATCCGACGTGAGAGATTGATCTGCCAGTTTGTTCACTTAACCAAATTGCAACATCCCTGTAACTGTATTGTTTAAGATGTTTTTTTGCTAACTCTAGTGTTTCTAATTCTTCAGTTAAAGGTAATAGTATGTCTTCGTCATTAGGGTCTTGTTCATAACCAAAAGGCACTACCCTACCTACTCTTACGACAGGAAACCATTTAAGACCACTACTTAGTTTTTCTGGTGGAGGTAGTCTCCAAGTTTTATTAGTTTTCATTTTTAGCGGGTAAAATAAACAAAGGACTTTCAGTCTTTACTTCTATTTTATCTGTCTTTACAAACCCTGCTCGGTCAAGAAAGTCTTTAGCTACTGCTATCTTTTCTTTATTACCTAGTTGAGTAGGGTCATTAAACACTTCCATCATACCATAAGCAACACGTGTGCCAGAGGCAGCAATGTAACGCTTAGTAGCCTCATAAATTTCATCATGAAGCACACCTGTAATGCTTGTAGAAGATACTGAATCTGCGTAACCAGCAAGACGTTTAGCCTCTACAGGATTACCTTGAGCCTCTTCAAATAAAACATCAATAAATTTCTGTTGTTTTTCTGTTAAGTTTTTCATGTCATCTTTCTGTACGGCTTGGCAGCTTTAGCCGCTTTTTTAGGTTGCTTAGAGAACTGCTTACCTTTTGCTGTATCTGCTCTTTTTTTAGCTGTAGAAGCCGCATATGCCCCAGAACCCATAGCCGTAATAGCATTAGCTGGAAGGTAGCGTTCTCCTGTAGCTTTTGAACCTTGCGTAGAAGGTTTACCACTCTTAGTTCTCCAATCCTGCTTAGTCCATGACTTAAGGCTTTTTTGACTTGCAGCCAATCCACCGTCTTTCATTTTAACTACTTTTTTTTTAACTTAGCTTGTACGGTTTTGCTTAAGTCTTTTGCATGAAAAAGTTTTACACTTGTTTTACTGTGAACTTTACCAGTGTGCAAAGAACCGTCAGGCATCTTGTGAGTACCGCCTTTATGTTCAGTACCGTCCTTCTTATAATGCTTTACACCCTTCATGTTTTTTTACCCTCTTGTTTTTTTAATTGTAGCTTTGCTTGTTTTGCAAGCTTTACAATTTCAGTCTTACCCATAACCTTAGCACGTTGTTCTAATACTGTTAGTATTTGTATCTTACGTGCATACGGTTTCTTTATTCTTTTTACTTTAGCTATAGTTTCTTTAGCATCTTTGACAGTAGCAAACTTTATACTAACAGTATCTTTAGGATTCTCATCAGTATAAAGCCTTCTGCCACTACCTTTAGGTTTCTTACCTGTGCCTAATTTTGGATCTTTAGGCATTACTATTTATAACCCCCACCAGCTTCTTTGTAGGCTTTAGCAAGCATCTGTGCTTTACGTGCAGACCATTGACCTGCCGCACCACCTTTAGTACCAGCTTTAATCCGTTCAAAAAGACGCTTACGCAAAGCTGGTTTAGTATAATTACCCGCTTCATTTACCTTAGACTTAGCTTTTGGTTTAGCCTTGGTCTTTGCCGTAGAGCTTTTGCTTGATTTCGCCACGGGTAACTCCAATATCTCTGAGAGCAAAATCTGACATATTAATAAGTTGCCAGTAGTCTACCCTACGCATTTGGTATTCTTGAATTAATTTAATAAATTTCTTGAACATGGTATCTCTCCTTATGTTTGACCACAAAGACAGTTATACCATGCTCAAGTTAAAATTTATACAGCTATAATTGCAACCCCGCTATGCGAAGTTTAAAATAACATCCCCACCGTAATAGTAGCAGGGAAGATTAGTTGTGTCAAGGA
>Ga0209816_1001211_pt1 | contig 19358 bp, 14 predicted proteins | sample CoawatmetaG01DNA_FD_187509 | JGI IMG/M metagenome (GOLD analysis project Ga0209816, IMG submission 187509) | Marine microbial communities from the West Antarctic Peninsula - Coastal water metaG017-DNA (SPAdes) (version 2) | ecosystem: Environmental > Aquatic > Marine > Coastal ... | reverse complement strand
ATATTCGAATGCCAACACGCAGCTACTATCCCCCATCTTGGCAAGAACAACCAGTCAGACCGCGCATCAATATCTCGTCAACAAAATTCTTGCGCCTATTGGCATTGATACCACCAGCGTAGGCCTTTGGTTTGATAGTACCGCAACGAATCCAATGACTTATTGCTGCCTAGATATGCGGCCAGACGACTTCGCTCGATTTGGACTGTTATATGCACGAAATGGCAACTGGCAAGGTGAACAAATTGTGTCGTCGGACTATGTTATTCAAAGCATGCTTGCAACGTCAGCACCGTATGGTTTTCAGTGGTGGATACTCAATGACACCTTCTATGGCGGCAGCCAACCACCCATCGACATCACGGCAGCTTTGGGTAGAAATGGTCAGAAAATCTATGTGTGGCCGCAGAAAGACATTGTCATTGTGGTTTTAACAAAATATATCCACGCAATGAATCAAGGCTATGTTTTAGACCTCAGACCTGATGCACTCAACTTCCCCGATACCTGCACGGGACGAAATACTTGCCGTGACTCCCAGGGGCCAGCAGTGGCGCACTACAATGAGCTAGAACTTATTGGTTTGATTCACGCGCTAGACAACGATTAGTGCTCGCAAACCTGAAATCGTGATGAGGGTCTTTAGCAGTGCTAACTTGAATGTAGCGATCATTTTTATAAATTCCTTAGTAAATCGAGTGTATCTTGAACGAACTAAAGCTGAAGGTGGGTTACTAACGGCCACAGACTGATCATCAAAAGCACAGATGACAGAAGACACTCTCTTACAAGTTTTTGAGAGGTTTCTACTTATGTGGAGTTTGTAAGTCTGGGGTTATGCGGGTGCGTTTGCTAAGCGACACCCGCCCGCAATGCGTTTAAGTGGTGTGACTGCGAGAACAGACTGGTTACTATTAGACAATAAGCTTTTTATCACTACCTCTTCTAATTCTATACAGCACGCTGGCCTTTGCTGTTGCCGCTGGCCTCGACAGCACGGGTGCCCACAATGACAGAAAAGAAAGCGCTTACAACGGGGATAGAGAACCGCAGCTCTCCACCAATCGTTAGTCAATGCAACTAGCTGACCATAGAGAACTCCAAAGCGGTCTAAAACTAATTGTTAGTCAATCCGGCAGGAGTCGACCCATTTGAGCCATGGGAGCTAACTAGTGTTATAGATCAAACTTGAAGCTACGACTTTAAGAGTTGCGAAAGCGGGCACCCCTGTTACAGTAACAGCTCATAATTTTTGGATGTAATCGGAGGTCTTCAATGCAAGGTGAACAATCTGGCGGATGTCTTTGCGGCTCTTTTCGCTACACTTTTAATGTTATCGCCGAGCCTGATTTTAGTTTCAGCTGCCACTGCAGAGATTGCCAGCAAGCGACAGGTAGTGTTTGTGCGACAGCGTTTGCTGTCCCAAAAGACGGTTTTCAGATGTCCGGTGAATACAAGTTTTACACCAAGTATGGTGACAATGGCGGAGAGATCAATCGGGGGTTTTGCCCCAGCTGTGGGTCAAGGGCGGTATCAACGCTGGGAGCGTTACCGGACCTCTACCTAGTCTATGCTTCAAGCTTGGATGACCCCTCTTGGTTCAAACCTGCGATGAATATCTACACTGCGAGTGCGCTGCCCTGGGATTGTATGGACCCAAACGTTCCAAACTTCGCGCAAAGCCCACCAGCAGGTTAGATCACGGGTCTCAGCCTGGTAGAGTTTATCGGCAATGTCCGCTCCTGGGCTCATGCTGTCATTCCAGTATGACACTGTTCTTTGCGAGATAGGAAAGCCTGCGGAGACCGATACAACTGTGTCTGTGGTAGCCAGAGTTTGTTACTCGATGTCCGGGGGACTCTTCATCATTTGTCTCGTCAACTTTTGCGCCTCTGATTTATCCTCGGGGCTCATTTTGTCTCAAGACACTCTTTAAGCTTAGTTGCATCGTAGGAGTTGGTGCACATAGCTCAATATCGATACGATACTGATCAATTTTTTCCGCAAATGCGGTTCTTCTATCAAAAATGATCTAGCAAGGCACTCTAAGCTGAGTTACTTTATATTTTCAAACTTAGAAAGAGGTTTTGCATATGAGATTTATCACGTTACTACTAGCTACTATGATGTCTAATTTCGTCTATTCCAACGACCACGGCGACGTGCCCGCGGGTAGCGGTGCCTTTGTTGCGCTTATGGTGCAGGCACAAGACCCAGATGCATATATCGCGGCTTTGAAAAAAAACCCTGCGCCCTTCAAGGCCATTGGTTCCTCTATTGCCGGCGCGTGTATCACAAAAACGGGGCATGATTACCCGGGGCAAATGTTCATCTACAACGGCTTCGACTCGATTGAACAGGCCATGGCTGCGACCAGCAAATACGACGCAATGAAGGCGACACCTGAACTAATGGCTATCAGGGAAGTAAAATACAATGTCATGTTCAAGCCTTTGAAGCAGTTCACGCTAGAACCAGGCTCTGAGCGCCTTTGGCGGCTCAACATTTCAAGCCAAAACTTACAGTCATTTGTAAACAAAATTGCTGAACTAGAGACTGCTCTGCGGACAGCTGGGCATAAGGTTAATCTTGGTGTTTTTCAGCCGATTGGCGGCGGCGTTCACGAGACTATTCACTTAAGAGCAGTAAGCCCGTCGTACGGCGCCTCAGGAAGGATTCTTGACGATGCTTATGCTGGTGCCGCTTGGATGGGCACTTGGCAGGAAGCGCTAGCGTTGGTCGACGAAGTCGTGTCTGATAATATTGAGCTATGCGAAATCATCTACACAGCTGAATAGGCTTTTTTGCCATTAACCTCTTGGTGTCAGCCTTGAGGTTAATTCTTTCAAGGCCGAATCAATAAACTCGCACGCGCAATAGAGGATAAGAAAAACCACTATGAACAACAACGATATTGACAGCAAGTGTTTGCCGGATAAATGCAGAGGCTGAAGTTAAACTCAAATTTCAACCGCTGATATACTTGGCTGTCTTGGCAGAAATGCGGTTTATTCTTCTTTTTCACAGCACTAAAGTCTGCGCCCGTTTATAGTTTTTTAATGACATAAAGTACGCTTGCCAAAATCCCTCTTTACCATTTTTTTTAAATAGCTCTGTTGTGCATTAGCCACATTATCAGGACTTAAGAACCTTCGTGGTTGTTGCTTTGTGTTGGATCTCTGCGTCCGCCTTCGTTTTACAAAACGGCTATGATAATCTTCGCACGCTATTAATCTCTTGCTTATACCTCCCATTCAATCTTCTAAGAGTTGAGTTGTTTGGTTTAGGTAGCAGGGATGCTAGAAGGCTAATCTTACGTAAATACAGTCGAAGAAAACTCAGAGGCGAACAATGGAAATTACCGTTAACGGAAAAGTACACACGATAGAGGCAGAATCTGACACGCCGCTTCTGTGGGTGGTTCGCGAGCAGCTTGGATTAACAGGCACTAAATTTGGTTGCGGTATAGCTCAATGTGGTGCCTGCATGATGCACGTCAATGGTAATCCTATGAAGACCTGTGTCTTGCCGGTCGGCGCCGTTGCAGGTGCCGAGATTACGACGATTGAAGGTATAGGGGGGCAAGACGAGTTGCATCCGGTTCAACAGGCGTGGATCGATGCTCAGGTGCCGCAATGTGGTTACTGTCAATCGGGTCAAATTATGTCTGCGGTTGCATTATTGGCAACAAATGATGATCCAAGCAATGACGATATTAATCGTGCGATGTCGGGTAATGTTTGTCGATGTGGCATGTATGGGCGTATTCGAACAGCGATTAAGCGTGTAGCAGAGAATCAGGTTGCGATTTATGATCCCAAAGCAAACGACACTCAATCATCTAACGCTGGGGAGATGAAAAATGGGTAAGTGGACACGAAGAGGATTTATTACCGCAGGTGTTGTTGGTGGCACAGCGCTTGTTATTGGCGTTGGTATTCGGCCCGGTAATCGCAATAGTAAACTAGAACAATACGTCACCAGTGACGGCGAACATCTGGTGAATGCGTGGGTCAAGATCGATGCGCAAAATCAAGTCACGGCAATTGTGCCCCATTCAGAAATGGGACAGGGCGCACAAACGGCGTTAACTCAGATGTTAGCGGATGAGCTAGATGTTGATTGGGAAATGGTCAGTTTCATCGAGGCGCCAGCGGAAGATGCCTATGCGAACGGTCCGGTGGGTAAAGGTTTTGTTTTAGGTGATACCAAGATACCCAAGGCATTGGTCGGCACCGTAGATGGTTTGTTTCAGACGGTAGCAAATTCGATGCATCTGCAAATCACCGGCGGCAGTGCCAGTGTGCGGGCGACGGGTGTTTATGGAATGAGAGTTGCCGGTGCCGCAGCAAAAGAAATGTTATTAGCCGCTGCTGCTAAGCAGTGGGGTGTTCCAGTTGCCAGCTTGACGGCGAAATCTGGAATGATCAGTGATGGTAGTAGGAATGAGCCTTACGCAACATTTGTTGTGGCAGCTGGGGAGTTACAGCCGCCCTATACGCCAAAACTAAAGACTGCGGATGAGTTCACCATCATGGGTAAAAGCAAGCCGCGCCTTGATATTCCTAGCAAAGTCGACGGCACGGCGATGTTTGGGATTGATGCGAAAGTTGATGGCATGGTCTACGCCACAATTGCCGCGGCGCCAGTGTTTGGTGCGACGGTAAAGTCTGTCGATGACTCAAAAGCCCGAGCCGTAAAAGGTGTTGTTGATGTTGTGAAACTGGACGATGCAGTTGCCGTTGTCGCAAATAGCTATTGGACTGCCAAGAAAGCCTTGGCTGAGCTCGATATTGAATGGCAAAACGTCAGCCAAGATGTCGTTGATTCGAAGGGTATCTTTGAGCAGTTTCAAAATGATATCGAGTCAGCTGTTGCCAATGGCGATGTCAAAGCCGATATCAATGCGGGTGATACAGACGCCGCATTTGCCTCAGCGACTCGAGTCGTTGAACGACAGTACAAGGTGCCTTATTTAGCGCATGCATGTATGGAGCCGATGAACGCGCTTGCGCTTGTCGATGAGGGTAGCTGTGAAATCTGGACAGGCTCGCAGAACCCCCTTGGTTTTAAGCACCAAATCGCAGAAGCCATTGGCTTCGAAGCGGACAACGTTAAAGTTAACAATTTCTTTATGGGCGGTGGCTTCGGGCGACGTTCCAGACCTGATGCCGCTATTCAAGCGGCCAAGATATCGATGCAAATCGGCATGCCAGTAAAGCTTATCTGGTCTCGAGAAGAAGACACTCAGCATGATTTTTATCGTCCTGCTGTGTTGTCGAAGTTCAGAGCCGCGTTGGATGAAGCTGGTAACCCGGTTGCCTGGGAAAATCACTATGTCGATAAGCATGAACCCGCTGAAGCGCCGTTGATTCCTTATGCAATAAATAATCAGTCAATAGGCTCTGTCGATAGTCCAACGCATATTCCCTTTGGCGCTTGGCGTAGTGTTGACCATTCGCAACACGGTTTTTTCACCGAATCTTTCATGGATGAACTCGCCATTGAAGCGGGTGCTGACCCGTACCAGTTTCGAATGGACCGATTAAAAGCGCATCCAAGACATCAAAAAGTGCTCGCTCTTGCGGCTGAGAAGGCTAATTGGAGCACGCCATTAGGCAAAGGTCAGGGGCGCGGTATCGCGTTGCAAGAATCGTTTGGTTCTTTGGTGGCGGAAGTCGTTGAAGTAACGGTCACAAAAGGCGAGGTGTCTGTTGATAAAGTGACGGTTGTTGTTGATGCCGGGTTCGCTGTCTCACCAGACGGCGTTAAAGCGCAAATGGAATCCGGCGTACTTTATGGTTTGACGGCGGCGCTACACGGCGAAGTATCGATCGAAAATGGCCGTGTTGTTCAAGCCAACTTTGATACCTATCCAATGGTGCGAATGGACACTGCTCCGCAAATTGACACGCACATCATAAACAGTATGGAAAGTTGGGGTGGTGCGGGCGAACCCGGTACACCGGGCATTGCACCGGCTTTGACGAATGCTATTTATGCCGCAACGGGTACAAGGATTCGGGACCTACCGGTGAGTCAATATGATTTAGATGTGGATTTTGTTGAATCGGATTCCGTCTAGTTAGTATGTGAAAGGTGTCGCTCCGGCAGGGCGCCTAGTTCCCTTTAAACGATCTGCCCCCTCACTCCATTTGTCCTCTGCCAAATTAGCGATTTCGGCAGGCACCAATGCCTACATTTTGCCGACGACCTGTGTATGGTTAGTCTACATAGTGTGGAGGATCTAACATGAGTGATCGAGTGGTGCTGGTAACGGGCGGTGCCCGTGGTATTGGCTTTGGCATTGTTGAGGCCTTTGCGAACGCAGGGTTTAAGGTGATGATCGCCGATCTAGGTGGTGGCAACTCAGCCGCGAGAGGCGCTAGTAGCAGCGCTGGCGGCGACGCTGAAAACTGGAATTATAATCTTGCTAACAAACAGGATCTTGACCAGGCGCAGAGTAAAGCTGGCCAGTTGGGCGAGGTAGCTACTTGTGAAGTCGATGTGACCAGTAGTGACAGCTGTGTTAGAGCGGTCGCTGCAACGATAGAGCGTTTTGGCCAACTCGACGTGCTGATTAACAATGCCGGCGTTGTGCAGTCAGGTCCTCTCTTGGAATTTTCCGAAGATGATTGGGACAAAGTCTTTGCTGTTAATACCAAAGGTATTTTTCTGATGACCCGGGCGGCGCTGCCGGCCCTATTGGAATCCAAAGATGCGGCAGTTGTGAACACCGCTTCGATTGCGGGCAAAAAAGGTTACGCCGACATGTCGGCTTATTGTGGTTCTAAGTTTGCGGCCATCGGTATTACGCAGTCATTGGCGAATGAATTTGCGCCCAGCGGCATTCGAGTCAATGCCATATGCCCCGGTATCGTCGGCACCGCGATGTGGCTGGAGCATTTAATGCCCTCTAACACCACAGATATCGATGAGAAGAATCGTGATTTTGAAGATGCCATGGCAGAACGTATTCCCATGGGTCGGCCCCAAACCGTTGAGGATATGGGACAGGCGGCGTTGTATCTGGCAACTGCGAGGAATGTGACCGGCGTCGCGCTGTCAGTAGCCGGTGGTATTGAAATGAACTAAAGCCTTTGTTGGCCGCCCATCGTTGTGACCAATAACAGACAGGGACGTGATTCGGTATTATATTGGTCGAGTCAAAACTCAATACGCGGGAAAATAACATGATTAGATTGGTCTTCGCATTAAGACGAAAGCCGGGGCTTAGCCGGGAAGAATTCCAGGACTATTGGCTAAACAAACACGCACCACTTGTCGCCAGTGTCTCGTCTGATCTGGATATCCTGCGTTATGTCCAAACGCATACCCTAACCGATCCGGCAAATGCAGCAGCGCAGAGCGCGCGTGGTGATATGGAGCCGGAATATGACGGTGTCGCAGAATTGTGGTGGGCCAGTGAAGTAGCTTTAACCGCCAACCTGCAGAATGCCGCAGCGCAGAAAGCCGGCGCTGCGTTACTCGAAGATGAAGCCATATTTATTGATCTGCCGAATTCACCGCTCTGGTTTGCCTATGAATACCCACAGATAAATCCAAGCCCTGAAGATGTGACGGCGAAAGTCAAAAGTAATGTCGTACGGGTATTCTTTCCCCTGCGTCATCAAAGCCAAATCAGTGAAGCCGATGCGCGCCACTATTGGTTAACGCATCACGGTCCGATTGTGCGATCACACGGTGATGCCACAGGCACGTTGTGTTATCGCCAGGTCCATCGTGCTAACTCACCACTGGATGAAGCGATTCAGGCAGCCAGAGGCACGAAAGTTGAATCCTATCTCGGCCATGCCGAAGCATGGATCGATCGTGGCGCGGTGCAAAGAACGCCAGAGTCTAGTGCCGCAAATGCCGCCTTTATAGAGGATGAGCATAATTTCATCGACATGAACCGTTCAACAATTTTCTTTGGCAAAGAGCACACCATCATAGACAAGCGCTGATCGTCGATTAATCTCGATGTCCGGCTATGGCAGTTTCGGTCGTGACGGTGTTATCGGCGCTTTACCGCGACCCGCATACTTTGACATTATCTAGCTGTGACCTTTTATCAAAAAACTTGGAGAAAAAAAATGACAGATTCAACCGAACAAGCGGTACTCGTCGAACGTCGTGGACGCGTCATGGTGATTACACTCAATCGCCCTGATGCGATGAATGCCATTAATGGCGCACTCTCACATGGACTACTGAACGCCGTGCAGGAACTGGATGCTGACGACTCGCTGACGGCGGGCGTGATCACAGGCAACGGCCGCGGTTTTTGTTCAGGCATGGATCTGAAAGCATTTTCCCGCGGTGAAGATATTGGCCCGCTAACAACGTTTATCCGTTCTGGCTGCAGCAAGCCTTTGATTGCCGCTATTGAAGGCTTTGCAATCGCAGGGGGATGTGAAGTTGCGCTGACCTGTGATCTGTTGGTTGCGTCCAAAGGCGCAAAAATTGGCATTCGTGAAGTTAAGGTTGGCTTGTTCGCGGCAGCCGGCGGCGTATTTCGCTTACCTTCACGGGTTGGTTACGCAAAAGCCATGGAGATGGCGCTCACGGGCGAGCCTATTACCGCGGAGACCGCATTTGACTGCGGTATGCTGAGCGAACTGACCGAAAAAGGCGGCGCACTTGATGCAGCCATCGCTCTGGCAGAGCGTATCGCTGAAAATGCACCCTTAGCTGTTGCGGCATCGAAAACGTTGGTTCGTGCAGCGGCGCAAGGCATTGATGAAGAAACTTTGTGGAAGATGCAGATTCCACTACAAAAGAAAGTGTTTGCGTCAGACGATGCAAAGGAAGGGCCTAGAGCCTTTGCAGAAAAACGAGAACCCAACTGGACGGGGAAGTAACCAAGTCTGAGTAACTTTGCCAGGACAAAGAGTCTGTGCAAATTGTGTGAAAAAAATGCCAGCGTAAAGCTGGCATTTTTTATGGAGTCGATTTGTTAGGGTGGCGAATGCGTAAGCGCATCATCATCCCTTACTGCGTTGCTATCGGTCGAACAGCGCTTCCATTTCCGCAACATCCAAACCGCCATCGAAATTTTGGTCCACAAATATCCATTTGTACCAGGGCAGGTTTTCTTGCATGCGCTTGGGTAGTTCTTCCTTTTCTGCCTTGCCGCTCATATCTTTATCCATAAACCCAATAAACTGCGCAACATCTGAGGTTTGGTTACTGTGAATAGGCGCGGCTGATGTCTCGGCATCCCAACTGTAGCTGACAGAGCCGTACAGCATTTCCTCATGGGACTGCAGTCCCCAGGTAACCTCTTCGTCTGGTGCAGGGTTAGCCGGGTTTTTAGTTGAATTGTCGTATACCGTTTTATGAATTATTCGCGTTCCCTTCGGTACTTTTTTTGGTTCAACAAAGCTGTAGGTTCGCTGCCAGTTAAAATCGTAGTTGGGTACCGACAGAACAGTCTCAAGTGTGCCGTCCGGGTATTGCAACTCAAAGGTTGAACTTTTGCCCCGGTAGTGGGAATGGGGTACCAGCGAATGGATAGTGGCATCACCCCAGAATTCAAAATAGGCTGATTCCTCATGGGCTTCGGTGTTTGGCGGAATCTTGATACGAGGATTCAAAACGACCTGCTGGCGTAGAAAGTTATCGGGCGCCTCGTCGGCAAAATACAATCCTACTTTTGTTTCGTCCGTCGCTGCGATACCAATGGGTGTGTAGTGTAGTTGCAGTTGGTAAACGCCACCGACAGGTACAAAGACGCCGGTTCCCTCGGGCATGTGTGCTGATTCGTTGCCAGGCGCATAACCCATAATGTAGTTTTGAAACACGCCTTCTCGATCATCTTGTTTTGGTTTCTGTTCGGCTGAACCCATTAGAACGTGATGCACGACCTTTGTGTTGCCTGGCAGAACAGTGGCCGCTTCTACCCAGACGTCACGATCGAGAGGGTTATCGACGACGGGAAACTGGTATTCAACAACGCCAGTTGCAGGCACATCAAAGCTGGGCACGGTGAGAATCAAATCGGGTTCGCCTAACGGCCATTGTTCTTTGATGGGGCGTGGGTTTAACAACGGGTCGGGTCCTTCGCCTCGTGGTGCGCCGGCTTCGAGCCAATTAACGAGCGTCTTGGTGTCTTCATTCGACATCGCCGCGCTGTTCTTCCAGTGACCAATCTCTGGGTCAGCATGCCAAGGCGGCATACGCTTGACCCGAATGACTTCCCGCATCATCGGCGCGAAGCCAAGGACCATGCGATATTCGCTCATCGCCCAGGGCGCGATACCACCTTCGATATGACAGGCCATACAATTCTGTTCGAGAATCGGGGCAATCTCTTCGGCATAGCTCGCGACATCGTTTTCGTTGTAGCTGACCGCGCAGCCATTATGTGCGGTTTGCTGATAGGCGGCGGTATCGCCCGCGATCAGCGTATCCATGGTTGCGCGCAAGGCATCGTTCTTCACCCCGCCGCGATAGACGATTTGCCAGTTTTTTGGATCAATCACCAGGACTTCATTGCTAGCGGTAATTTGCAGTGATTGTCCAATGATCTGAACATCATCATGCAACACGGGGATATCAAGCCCCCATTCAGCCGCCTTAGCAGCGATTGTGGCGCGAGAATCAATCGAGTTGATCATGAAAAAACGGATATTTTTATCTGCGTAGTCGGTCTTTAACTGGCGATAGTCCGGGATCGATGCTTCAACGGCTTCACAATCGCTGATCTGCGAAATGAGCACGATCGCGCTTGCATCCCCGTGGTAGTAAAGCTCCTGCGCAGAACCGTTGTGGTCCAGTAGGACAAAATTGTCAGACTTCAGGGCTGCCTGAGCGCCGAATGCGGCGAAAAGTATCGTAAAAAGCAGTGTCGGCGTTGTATGGCGAAATAAGATCATTGTGCCTCACAGGTATCAAAAGTTGTCGAGCAGGTAACATTAGCAGACTAATGGCTTTTGGTGAAATTGGCTTTGTGGGACGCGGCTAGGCGTCAGAGTAAATTCATCAAAGCTTGGAGCGGAACTTTTCCATCCCATATCGGCTAGCAATGTCCGCGTTGCGTATTCTAGTCGACTGAGTCGAGCATCTATTGTGCCCCTTTTTTAAAAGTACAGACATGCCGAAATATCGTCGCCATTGTTTGTTATTATTCAATCACAGCGCCTCTAGCGGAGGTGTGGAAATGTTTTATCAGGCAGGGATTAAAATCGTGGAAATTGAACGGAACAAGGTTGTCGCATTTAGCTATGTGTTGAAGGGCGAGACGGGCGAAGAAATCGAACGCAGTGATGCTAATTCACCAATGGTCTATCTGCACGGTCATGGCAACATCTTGCCGGGATTGGAATCTGCGTTAAAGGGCTGTCTGCAAGAAGATATTACAACGGTGACGTTGCCAGCGGAGCGCGCTTACGGTTTGCGCAAAGAGGGCAGTCATCAACGTGTGCCGATTAAACACATTATTAATAAACCCAAGAAACTGGTTCGCGGCATGACCGTTAAGATCAATACGGCGGATGGTGCGAAAGATGTGCTGATCCTAAAAGTAGGTAAATTTAATGTCGACATTGATAGCAATCACCCTCTTGCGGGATTAGCGCTCACCTTTGATATCAAGATAGAAGGCATACGCGATGCGACCATGGATGAGTTGGCGCACGGGCATAGCCATGGCTTTGACGGCGCAAGTGGTCACTAACGCCTGGTTTACTTTGGCTGAAAGGTCGAGCTAAAGCTAATTGCTGCTTGAGTTTAGACACTCATCGAGTGCCGTCATCAAAAGGTCAACTTCATGCTTGTCGACGATGAAAGGCAGGCCTAATTGGATGGTGTCACCGCCATAGCGAACATAAAAACCTTTGTCCCACATTTTCATCGCGACTTCATAAGGTCGTTTGGCGGGCTCATTCTCGTGTGGGGCTAAGGTAATGCCGGCGGCAAGACCGTAATTGCGTATATCGGTGACGTTCGATGCGTGTTTCAGTTCATGCACCGACGACTCGAAGTGCATTGAGGTTTGCGCAACTCTGGGTATTAACTGTTGTTGCTCAATCACGTTCAGTGTTGCCAGTCCGGCGGCGCAGGCTACCGGATGTGCAGAGTAGGTGTAACCGTGCGCAAACTCAAGCATGTACTCTGGCGCGTCGGTGTCCATAAACGTATCGTAGATTTCTTGCCTGACAACAGCGGCGCCAAGTGGTATCGAGCCATTGGTCACCTGTTTGGCGATGGTCATAATGTCGGGTGTTACGCCGAATGCCTCTGCGCCTGTTTTTGTTCCGAGCCTACCGAATGCGCAAATCACTTCGTCAAAGATTAACAGAATATTATTGTCGCTACATATCTGCCTAAGACGATCGAGATAACCAACGGGCGGTGGAATAACGCCAGCGGATCCTGCGACAGGCTCCACAATAACGGCTGCAATGTTGGTGGCGTCATGTTGTTTGATGAGATCAAGCAACTCATCAGCCAGTTCTGCGCCTTGCTTGGGTTGCCCTTTTGAAAACAAACTCGCGTCCGTAATGGTATGCGTCAGATGATCACTCGCCAGACCGTCGCCGAATGGAATTTTGTTGTTTGGGATGCCGCCAACACTGAGTCCGCCATAGTTGACGCCGTGATAGCCTTTCTGCCGTCCGATCAACACTGTTTTTTCAGGATGCCCTTTTGCGCGCCAGTAAGCCCGCGCCATTTTCAATGAGGTTTCAACGGCGTCCGAACCAGAGTTTGTGAAAAACACCCTGTTCAAACCAGCAGGCATAAACTCAGTGATTTGTTCAGCCAGCTGAAACGACTTCTCGTGACCAAATTGAAATGCAGGGCTGTAATCTAGGGTTTTCAGTTGCTGTGTGACGGCATCATTAATCTCTGGGATATTATGTCCCAGCCCACATGTCCACAGACCCGATAAGCCATCGAAAATTTTCCGACCGTGTTGGTCAAAATAATAGGCACCATCCGCACTGGCAATGATTCGAGGATCTTTCTTAAACTGACGGTTGCCCGTGAACGGCATCCAGTGGGCGTCGAGTTGTTTTTTGGTAAGCGTAGATTCGTTTGTCATTGAGTGAGCGGGATTGTTGAAAGTTGCCCGAGGATACCAATCACCTCAGGCAATTCAAGCTTAACCCATTTTATAAAAAACAGCTTTGTTGCCATCTAGGTCACGGAAGTAGCCGCCATAAAAAGTAGGCATGCGCTCACCCGGTGCACCTTCATCGGTTGCGCCTAGCGCAATCGCGCTTGCATAAAGCTTGTCGACATCCTCTCGAGTGTCCGCAGGGAAAGCCAGCATGGTGCCGTTGCCGGGTTTTGGATCATTCTCGTCGTAGGGAATGCAGACTGCGAGCATCGGTTTGTCCATGCCACTACCAATGAATGCAATTCGATCCATCTCCATGATGACTTTGCCGCCCAGTGGCTCAAGCAATGCTGAGTAAAAAGCTTTTGCCTTGCTCATGTCGGTTGTGCCGATTGTCACGTATCCAATCATCATATTTCTCCTGTTCAAGTGAACATCGAACTTAAGCGAGTCGATGTGGGGTGTTCTCGTCAAATATTACATGGTTCTGTCTGCGGGTGAAGGTAGGAATAAAACTTATGCGTAGAAAGCCAATGGCGGTTCGGTTTACTCTATACCCATCGTTTCAATAGTGGGAGAAAAACGTATGTCATTAACGATGTCTAAAGAGCAACGAGAGCAGTTTCTAGCGGATCTACATGTGGGTGTCGTGAACATGAACAGGAAAGATCACGGACCATTGTCTGCGCCGATCTGGTATGACTATAAAGATGGGTTGGTGGGGTTTACAACCGGACAAGATTCGAGGAAAGGTAAATTGATGCAGATGGGTGACCGTATTAGCATGGTCGCGCAGTCAGAGGCGGCGCCTTATCAATATGTTAGTGTTGAAGGTCCTATTGTATCAAGGCAGCAAGCGGTTCTCGATCGAGACATTAGACCGATGGCGATCCGTTATCTAGGACATGAGATGGGTAATGCCTATGCAGATGGCTCCACCCATGACGGAAATGTTGTGGTAAAGATGAAGCCTGAGAAATGGCTAACGGTAGATTACAACAAGGCTTGATGTTGGGTCGCGCTGAAATTTGATGGTTTTTCAACCGTGTGTTCGAGCAAACGGTCGCACAAACGATCTAAGCGTTGCGCAAATTTAGCGACGCTATAACGGCGTACACAAATTGTTAGATTGCTAATTAGTTAAATAGTTAATTAGTTAGATAGTTAATTAGTTAAATAGATAGTTAGATGGTTGGTTAGTTACTTAGGTAATTAGATCGTCATACATTACACAGAAGGGAGAAAAGACCAAGATGATAAGTAAAAGTATTGATACGGGCACCGATGACCTATTGGCTGAAGTGATAGATGGCGTTGCGCTGATAACACTCAATCGTCCAGAAGCGCGTAATGCGATGTCCGGCCCGATGAACCAAGCGTTGCAAAAGACTTTAGCGGATGCGGAAGTGGATCCGGATATTAAGTGTATTGTCTTAACAGGCGCAGGCAAGGGTTTCTGCGCAGGTGGTGATGTTAAAGGTATGGCGGAGTCGGGCGATGGCACTGTTGGTGCGAATACCATCGATGGCGCAATTCATGAACAGCGCATTCATCAACGCGGTACGGCGGGAAAGCTGTTTAAGATGCCAAAGCCAACCATTGCGGCCTTGCCGGGTGCAGCAGCCGGGGCAGGATTGTCGTTGGCGTTAGCCTGTGACATGAGGATTATGGCATCGAACGCGATTATGACCACAGCCTTTGCCAGAGTCGGCTTTTCAGGTGATTACGGCGGCACGTATTTTATGACTCAACTTGTCGGGTCCGCTAAAGCGCGTCAGTTGTATTACTTATCCGAGCGGGTCAGTGCAGAGGAGGCATTGTCGCTAGGCCTCACAAACTGGGTCTGTGAAGCCGATGAGCTGCGTGAAAAAGCGATGGAAATCGCGTCGAGATTAGCCAATGGTCCGACCGTTGCGTACCGGTATATGAAAGAAAACCTGAATCGAGCGCTGGCTGGCGAGGTTGATGATTGTTTAGATCTTGAGGCGACGCACCACGTGCATTGTGGTCAGACGCAAGATCATCGCGAAGCAACAAAAGCCTTCGTTGAAAAGCGAGAACCAACCTTCGTTGGAAGGTAAAATAGCCCTATCGAACTACAGGCCGAATTGACTCGGCCTGTAGCTGCCTATAGCGTAAACGTATAGTGTTTACTTCTGCTTGTCCTCTCTTTATTGTTGCGCGCGTAAATCTCTCTGAGCCTTCGGTTTTAGTGGGTTTGCAAGAAAAAGCGACAATAATTAATTAGAAATAAAAAAGACGTCAGACGCTTTATAGAAGTGGTTTCAGAATAAGGGCTCAAGCCCTTAGTTGTGTGTCGAATTCTATAGGGTTTTTTTCGTCGGAGATGAAGGGGATAACATGTTTGATAGAAAGAATCGCCTCGGTACAGCGCTTATCGGTGCTGCCTTGGCAATTCCTGCGGCCAGCGTAAGTTATGCTGCCGACCGGAAGATCGAAGAAGTCGTCGTCACGGCGGAGCGGCAAGAATCAACCGTCCAGGATACGTCGATATCCATTACCGCATTCACAGATCAGTTTCTCGATGATTTCGGTATCCGAAACCAGGAAGACCTGCAGAACTTTGTGCCTGCAACAACTATCCAGCCCTACGATGCAACAATCCGTGGTGTTGGCCGTAACTTCCGTGCATTGGGTGGGGATCCCGGTGTCGCAACTTACATGAACAACGTTTACTCAGAAGATTTGTTGACAGCAACTGCTGCGACCTTCTGGGATGTACAGCGAATCGAGGTTCTTCGTGGACCACAGGGTACGTTGTATGGTCGTAACGCCGTTGGCGGTGCGATTAACATTCTTTATAAAGAACCAACTCACGAGCTAGATTATGGCTTTAAGGTGATTGGCGGTAACTTCGGCACACAAGAATACTACGGCATGGTCAACGGTAGCATTATCGAAGACGTTCTTGCTGCACGTTTGAACTTCAGTGTTCGAGATCGTGACGGTATTATTGAAGAAGGCGGTTCAGGCGATGACCTTGACAGCCTCGGTACTGAAAACGTTGCAGTACAATTCAAATGGACGCCAACAGAAAACTTGGAATTCAATGTGCGTGCTAACAGCATGCAAATTGACCGAGTCTTTGGTGGTGCCAACGGCGGTGGTCTTGTTGTATTGAACGAAAATGGACTGGCTCAGCGTAATACGACTGATATCGTGCCTGGCTTTCGAGCAATTGACAGATCTGTAACGGACCCGCTTGCTAACGGATTTTATGACTCAAATACACGGGTTGAAACATTCAATGATCCAACCACTGGCGCAGTGATCGAAGCACAGCCTAATCGGCTTGGTATTGATCTCGCTGAATTCGACGGCTTTCGAAATGCCGCTGCCTCCATGGACGGTTTCGGTGAGACGTCTGCTGAGAGTGCCGCTCGTTTGAACGAGTGTGTGTTCGAAGGTGATATTTCCGGTGGTGACGTGTGCGCCTTCACGAACGGTCTGCAGCAAGAGGAATTTGACCAGCAAGGTGTGCAGTTCAATGCATCTTGGACAGTGACAGATACACTCGAGCTGAAATACATCTACGGTTACAACAAGCTGTCTTATCAGCGTACAACCGATGATGACAATACAGATAGCCAATTTCAGGACCGTCAGTTCTACGTAAATCACGAGGCGCGGTATACGTCGCATGAATTACAAGCGTTCTACGAGTTTGGTGATAGTTTGTCGTTCACGTCGGGTATCTTCTTCTACGATGCGACGATTGACCAACGCGGCGACTTTTATTCCGCGGTTGGCGAAGATCGATTCATCAATCCTTACAATGACGTAACAGGCTTAGATGGCGTAGTTACTTCGCTGTTGCCTGCCATTATTGGTGCGGGTACGTTTAATGGTGTTATGCCAACGTTGCACTCTGCAAGGACACTTTGTCAGAATCCAGACACAACTCAGCCACAGTGTGCGGTTAACTTTGCATCCGATAACCCCGCTCCAGCGCAGAACAACAACCTGCACATTGGTGTTTGGGGTGGCGACAATGGCACGAACCCTGACTTAGATGTTAACCACGGTATTAACAGCCTAGGTAGTGATCTTCTGTATCACACACAGACTGTTCGTAAAGCGTTTGCTGCCTACACTCAAGGTGTCTGGGACATTAATGATGTGTTCACTTTGACGGTTGGTATTCGCTACGCAGAAGACGAAATTGATGCGGAAGAAAATCTGTTCCGTTACGCAGAAGTTGCGCCTGGTTTCTTACCAGCATTTGGTCTAACACTGGCTGATTACAATCGCGCCAACGGTGGGCTTGTATCTGATGGTGCTGGCGGTGAAGTTGGAACGGCTCGAGCAGTTAACGGTGGCTTCCCAGTCGCACTTAGTGTTTACCGACCTTTCACTCGTATTGACAGAAAGACCACAGGTCGTGTCAATCTAGATTGGAATGTGACCGACAGTACGCTGCTGTATTTATCAGCGACATCGGGTTACCGCTCAGGTGGTAATAACCTGGTCTTCTTCAGTGCAACACCTGATTATGATCCAGAAGAATTGCTCGCTTATGAATTTGGTTACAAAACTCAGTTGTTTGATGACTCATTACAGTTAAACGGTTCTTTCTACTACTACGACTATGAAAACATTCATACGGTTGCATCAGAAGTTACACCGCCGCTCGTAGCAGGTGGCGCGACTGACACAACAACATCTGTTCTTGAGGCACCCGGTGCTGAGATTATGGGTATTGAAGCTGAGATTCTATGGCTTGCGTCTGAAAGCTGGACCGTCGGTGGTAACTTCAGTTTCACACCCAGTGAATACACTAAAGATCTGTTTATTCAGGATCCATCACAGCCTCAGACACCTGAGTCTTTGTTCCCTGACTTCAATAAGCTGACGCAAAACATCAATGGTAACCAGATCCTGCAAGTACCTGAACTTAAGTACACTGCATGGGCCAGTTACGGCATGGAGCTTTCTGGCGGATCACGTCTAGACTTCTTCGGTGTTTACAGCTGGATTGATGAGGTTTACTACTCACCTTTCGAGTCTGAGACTGAAAAAGCTGAGTCTTATGATCGTACAGACCTTCGCGCGACTTGGACGTCTGCAAGCTCTCAGTGGGTTGTTGCGGGCTACGTCAATAACGTCTTTGACGATGTTGGTGTCCTGCAGGTACTACGAAATGGTGAAGATGAAGGCTACCGTCAGAGTTCTGGCGTGACGTCTCCTCGACAGTACGGTGTAGAACTAAGCTATATGTTAGGTCAGTAATTTCGTCTTAACTATGTGCTAGACAAAAAAGGCTGCAGAAATGCAGCCTTTTTTTTGTCCAAAATAAGGTTCGTTTACTGCAGTTACTGGCGCATTAAGGCCAACCTGTTGTGATTATTGTATAGATCAGCGGTGGTGTTCAATCCTCGGCGGGCTGATTCGGTGTTTGTTTAGGTCTGTAAACCCTCGTCTAGATTGGTAATAAAGGTGTTTACTTCTGTTAGTCCTCGCTCTATGGTGGGTGGCATCTCGCTGGAGCTATCTGTTTTGGCGATTTACAAGCACTAAAGCGACAAAAATAATTAAAAATAAAAGAGACGTTAAACGTCTTATAGAGGTAATTAAAGAATATTGAGGGCCTCTACCCTTTAGTTGTATGTTCAGACTCTATGAGTTTTTTTTCGTCGAAGATGGAGGGGATACCATGTTTGATAGAAAGAACCGCCTCGGTACAGCACTTATCGGTGCTGCCTTGGCAATTCCAGCTGCCAGCATAAGTTATGCTGCGGACCGGAAGATCGAAGAAGTCGTCGTCACGGCGGAGCGGCAAGAAGCAACCGTCCAGGATACGTCGATATCCATTACCGCATTCACAGATCAGTTTCTCGATGATTTCGGTATCCGAAACCAGGAAGACCTGCAGAACTTTGTGCCTGCGACAACCATTCAGCCTTACGATGCAACAATTCGTGGTGTTGGCCGTAACTTCCGTGCATTGGGTGGGGATCCCGGTGTCGCAACTTACATGAACAACGTTTACTCAGAAGATTTGTTGACAGCAACTGCTGCGACTTTCTGGGATGTACAGCGAATCGAGGTTCTTCGTGGACCACAGGGTACGTTGTATGGTCGTAACGCCGTTGGTGGTGCGATTAACATTCTTTATAAAGAGCCAACCCACGAGCTAGATTATGGCTTTAAGGTGATCGGCGGTAACTTCGGCACACAAGAATACTACGGCATGGTCAACGGTAGCATTATCGAAGACGTTCTTGCTGCACGTTTGAACTTCAGTGTTCGGGACCGTGACGGTATTATTGCA
>Ga0209816_1001209_pt1 | contig 19366 bp, 10 predicted proteins | sample CoawatmetaG01DNA_FD_187509 | JGI IMG/M metagenome (GOLD analysis project Ga0209816, IMG submission 187509) | Marine microbial communities from the West Antarctic Peninsula - Coastal water metaG017-DNA (SPAdes) (version 2) | ecosystem: Environmental > Aquatic > Marine > Coastal ... | reverse complement strand
TCATAATACTAGTTACCAAGTCTTTTGTCTCTAGTAAGATATTGAAGTATAAAGAAGTGTTTTTTGGGCTTTCTTCTTCAGTTCTTGTTCTATCAATCTGGCTTGTAATTTTCTCAGAAATAAGAGAAATAAGTTCCTGTTTTCTAGAAAGAACATAACTAATTCTTTCAAACTTACGGGAGTTAAACACCTCTTCAATCTCAACGAGTAACCCATCCAAAGAATCATCAATTTCTTGAAGGTCTTTAATTTGGTTGAATTTTAATTTTTTGTGATTGTTGTTAATGTGCTTGTAACTCTTCTTAGATATAAAGTCTAAAGACTGTGTCATGTCTGTAAGGTAAGCCAATATGGTAATGTAAAAACTACTACCTCGAACACTTGTCTCATCAAGATTCTTGATGAAATAGAAAATATTATCTCGTAATTCTTCAATTTCTGTGTCGAGCTTGTCAACCCCTTTTCTACTTTTCTTAAGAGTTTTAATATCTTCTTTAGCAAGCCCTTTTAAGACATCTGAGTAGATTTTATTTGTCCTAGATACCACATTAGAGATGTTATCTGCACTCTCTGAAATGATTCCTTGAACCGTACTGCTTTCGTATTTTTTCAAACTCTTGGGGTCTACCACAGAAGTGCTCTTCTTTTTGTAAGAAAGGTAACTTCTAACCAGTAACAAGACAACTAGTAGCAACAATACCGGTATCATCACCTTTACGTTCCAGTGAATTAAAAAAGCTACAATACCTGCCGCAACAAAGGCGCTAAATGCAGTGAAGAACCATCCTCCAATAACATTTAATACTCCAGCCACACGGTATACAGCACTTTCTCTACCCCAAGCTCTATCGGCAAGTGAGGTACCCATCGCTACCATAAAGGTTACATAGGTGGTAGAAAGAGGTAATTTCATTGACGTAGCAATAGAAATAAGAATACTTGCAACTACTAAGTTTATCGCAGCACGGACCATATCAAAGGCAGGTGCTTCTTCCCCTTTTTCAAGAGTAATTACTGGTTTTTCATATTGAGCTTCAACTTTATTTAATGCTGCTGCTGGCAACATTGAGGTTAATACTGTAGAACAACCTTTGGCAGTTCTAACAATTGCTCTAGACAAGAAATTTGGTTGAAAACGCTCTTTTACAGAGTCTTGGCTAGATAAGTCAATAGAGGTTTTTAGTACTGCTTTTGCTTTATTAGAAAACCATAGTGTAACTACCATAATAATCCCAGCACCGAACAATAAAAACTGAGGAGTAGGAACTTTTTTACCCAATGCACTCATGCTAAATTCACTTGCGGCAACACCTGTCTGCAGCCAAGCAGCATGCCAGGCCTCGTAGGCTTGCCATCCGCCAATAGGAACACCAATAAAGTTAACAAGATCATTTCCCGCAAAGGCCATGGCAATTGCAAAGGTCCCAATGATGATGATAAACTTGTAAACACTTACCTTAAAAACATTGGTGATTAGTGCAGAAATTCCAGTCCAAATTACAAAGCTAATACCTACAATTACGGATGTATTAGTAAATACAAACTCTTTAAAATCTCCAGGTATAAAGCTAGTTCCTTTTAATCCTTTAATAAAGATAAAATACGTAATTGCAGTTGTTGCGATACCACCAAATAAGGCTCCTACCCAAGATGCCTTGTCTTTAAATTTAAAGGACAACAACAATCTTGAAATGTATTGCACGAGCGCACCTATAGAAAATGCTACCACAACAGAAAGAAGTATCCCCATTATGATTTCTGTGGCCTTGGCTGTATTAATGTAATTTCCAAGGTCTGAAATACTTTGTGTATTAGATTGGGCTATTTTTATTAAAGAGATAACAACTGCCGCTCCTAATAATTCAAACACAATAGAAACTGTAGTAGAGGTGGGCATTCCTAGAGTGTTGAAAAAATCCAACAGCAGAATATCTGTAATCATTACTGCCATGAAAATAATCATAATTTCATCAAAATAGAATTCTCCAGGAACAAAAATCCCCTTACGAGCCACTTCCATCATTCCGCTAGATGACATAGCTCCAAAGGCAATTCCTAAACTGGCAACAATCATAATGGTTTTAAAGGAAATAGCCTTTGAGCCAATGGCTGAGTTTAGAAAGTTTACCGCATCATTACTAACTCCTACCACCAAATCGGCAATTGCCAGAACAGCTAGAACCACGACCATTAAAAAATAAATATTATCCATAATTATAGTGTATTATTATAATGCAAATGTCTCCAATTTACAGGACCCATTTGTTACCAAATTGTTATTAAAAATGTAAATCAAAACCAGTTCTTACCATGATGTTATCTTGGTCACCGTTTTTGGCACTGTAACTAACGTCTGCCTGTATTTTTAATTTATGTCCTACTACATATTTAGAAACCCCAAGGGTGTATTGGTCTTGTGGGTCTCTAGAGGTAATGTCCTCAAATTCTAGTGTTGTATAGCGTCCTGTTATCTCAACATTGTTTTTCAGTAAATAACTTAGTTGCATGTTCATGGCGTTACCAACTCTTACAATATCTCCAGTTTCTGTTCCATCTGCATTTACTGCAAGTGGCGCATCTGCCTCACGCATGGCATATTCTCCCATAAAAGCAAGGCCTTTGTATTTAAACATGGCATCTGCAAAAAATGTAGTAATGTCTGTTTGGTATAATGTGCCGTCGTTTAAAAACATGTAGCTCCCCATGTTACTTCTTGTTTTTACAGCATCTTTATTGTAATCATAGGTAAGACCTACCATAAGTTTAGGTGCTTTCTCACGCTTTAAATCTCCTTGAGAGTAATCTCCCTTTGATGCAAATTTCCCAAAAGGCAAAAACTCTAAACGCCCTGTGTATTGCAAGCCACCCTGGTTTCCTTCAGTGATGTTTCTTCCCTCACCCTGTGAGATAGCAATTTTCTCGCGAATCATGAAATCTCCAAATAGTGTACCGTGGTGTCTTAGTTGTAGCCCCACATCCCGGTCAATATTAAAGTTACTATTTAATAACGATCGGTTTATAAGCTGCAGGTTTGCAGAAGAGACAACACGCTCTACGTTTCCTGGCAGTTTTGTTTGTCCTGCCCAAAGTTCAAAGTTTTGGAAGAAATTCCACATTACAACGGCATCTAGTATAATACGAGGTGTGTTGCGATTAAATTCACTAGCCCCAGATACATCTCTATTTGAGAGGCCAAGCTCCACTTTATATTTAAGTTTTGTGGTGTAGGCAAAACCACTAAATTTTAAACGGGCTCTTCTAAGTGAAAAATTTTGAGCTGCATCACCATAACTGTCTCCATCATAATCCCACTGAGAGTTAAATCTAGCCTGGATACGAGGTGCAAATTTCATACTAAAGGTACTGTCTTTGGCAACAAAGTTAAAAAGGCCTTTGCCAAAACTAGCATCGCTAAGGGTTTGCGCATTTGAGGTTGTGTATGCAAAACATACAATAACAATAAAAAGGATACGTAATTTCATTTTAAAATCTATTTTAGTTTTTGTCGAGAGCAAAAATCTAAAATAATTAGGTTTCCAATGTTAACAGAAGTTTAAGTTTATGTTGTTTTTATGTGTTATTTTTAACAAAAAAGGGCCCTCTATAAAGAGGGCCCCAAACGTAAAAATCTAGTCGACAAAAACTAAAGGATTTTCTCACGCTTATACAAAGAACGTATATCAATGTACCTTTTGTGTAAAGCTATTATTACCAAATTATTACGATTGATATGGTGAAACTCTTAGCCATAAAAAAGACCCGTCTTGAGCGGGTCTTTTTGTTTTAAAAATCAGTATTTGGTTTGATTGTTGGCTACAAATTATTGCTGTACCCAGCCCCAATTAGAAATATCAACAGCACTACCGTTAAATACATTGTTTGAAGCGTCTGTCATTGCTTCCCCATCAACAATAATATTTTCAATTGGACCCTGATCTTTCATCTCTACATTGGTGTCATATCCAGCCAAAAATACATTTGTCATTGTTGCCCCAGACATTTTTTTGAATTGTAATGCTGTTCCTCCCACAGTAGATACGGCTGTAAAATTTGTGATTGTTGGATTGTTGTTGTCTCCGTCTGCCTCAATTGCAGTAGAGAACCCATCATTGTTATGTGCTACATAGGTATTTGTTAATGTTCCATTCCAACCCTCTGTCCAGTCTACAGAGTCATCTTGATTGTTTTCTGCATATAGATTGGTGATTGATACGCTTCCTCCAAAAAACTCAACACCGTCATCTGCGCCATCCACTAATGCTACGTTGTTAATATTTGTGCCACTTCCAACAGCGTATAGCGTAAGGCCATTGTATTGAGAGTCTGCGTTAATTTGAGCTCCTGCATTTTTAATAACAAGGTAGTTTATGTTTCCAGAACTATCACTTGGGTTGGTACCACCATAAATAAACCCTCCAACTTCTGCCGTTGCATTTACACCTTCTGTTGTAATGGCATCTCCAAGAATAACTAGTCCTCCCCAATCTCCTTGGTTGCCAGCACTACTTTTCATTACCACAGGTAAGTTTTCAGTACCTTGAACGTCTATTTTTGCTCCTTTTTCAATTGCTATATAATTATTGCTAGCTACTTGTGAGATAATTTGTGTTCCAGCAGGGATTGTTAATGTTGCCCCATCTTTTACAATATAAGAACCAGTAAGAGTATACGCTTGGCTAGGGTCTAGAATTCGGTCACCCTCTTGAGTACCATTTAATTCAAAGTTTACAGGATCGATGTCTGGATTTGTGTCGAAATCATCATCGTTTCCACACGAGGCAAATAATAACATTCCTACTGCTGCAATTACTAGTGTTAAATTTTTAAAGTGTTTCATTTTGTGTTTAGGTTAAGATTAAGATTTAATTTAGAAAGTGTATGTAAGATTTAGTCCGACTTGACTTCCTTTTGTATAAGAAAGGATCGTTTCATTTGTTTGAATTTGTGTGGTAGGATTTCTAACCAATTGTGTTCTTTTTATTTCAGGGTTTAACATATTTCTTGCAACAAGACCCAGTACAAGTTTTTCTGTAATGGTTTTTGTAGCAGTAAAGTTTAGGGTAACAAAACCATTTTCTATGATAGCGTCATTGTAGTTAGTCTCTCCAGAGTCTCTAATGGTTGCGTTTCCTAAAGCAAATATTTTATCTGACGCATAGTTTGCAGTTATAGTTGCTATTAATGGCTTTTTTGAGTTACTGTCATAGCTTAAAGAACTATTTACAATCCAGTCTGAGGCTCCTTGCAACCCTTCTTGAGTTATTCCTTTGTATCTGTAGGTGTTTATAAAATCTCCGTTTTCATCTACAATTTCTTTAAGGTCTTGTTTGTGCCACATTCTTGAAGCGTTTATATTTACCTCTAGGTTTGCTGTTTTGTTTTCTGACCCGTCTATTAGTGACACGCGAGCTTCAATTTCAATACCATAGATAGTTGCCCTCTCAGAGGTGTTAAAATACGAAAAGGCTCCAGATGCGCCTCTGTCTTGAACCTTGTTTATAGGGTCTTTAATTTTTTTATAGAAACTAGTAAATGACATAAGTTGTCCCTTTGATGGGAAATACTCAAATTTTAAATCGTAATTTGTGTTTAAAGAAGCCTCGATATCTTTGTTTCCTCTAGTTACTTGGCCTACAGGAGATACATATTCGAAAGGGGCAATTTCTTTAAATTCAGGTAGTGTTGTAGAATAACTATTAGCAAAGCGAAGATTTATCTTTTCTGTAGCGGCATATTTAAGATTCAAAGAAGGGTACAATCTTTCGTAGTTTTTTGTAACCTCTCCAAGCCTTCCAGGGATGTTACCTACATCAAATTTTACATTAATTTGGTCGTTCTGATACCTTAGTCCACCCTGTAAGGTGAATTTTCCAGTAACACCAGTTGCCTCAACATAGGTTCCTAAAGACTCCAAGTTCCCTCTGTAACGATCTGCAGGAAGGGTGTTTATTTTTAACAACCCATTGGTAATGTTTTGTTGGGTAAAGATCTCTGAAAGTGCATCAATAGAAGTTGGGTTAATCGCATTAAGAACTGTTTCTTGAATACCGAAGAATTGAGAACCAAAATTACGTTCCTTGTTTCTGTAAGTACCGCCAAAATCAACTTTAAAACTAGTATGGTCAGTATTTTTTATAACAAGCTCGTTGTTTATACGCCCGTTGTATTCTATGTCTTGAATTTTTTGAATTGTTTTACGTTGTTGAAATCCTCCGTTTCTTCCTAGCTGTACCAATGTTGGGTCTTCAGCAAAATTAAAATTCACCTCATTTCTAATTCTGTTTGGCTCATCGGCACTTAGGTAGTTATATCCTAGGGCCCAGTCTAATGTGTTTTTCTGGCCAAGCGTATTCTTTCCGCTAAGCTGTGTAATAGAGGCAAGTGTCTTTTTAGTATTTTGATCTCTAATAAACTGAAATGCTTCTGCTTCATTGGTTTCTTCAAAAATTGCAGCAGTTCCTGCACGCCCACCTTCAAATACTTCATCTTGTATTTTGTTTATAAACAAAGAGGTTATTTCAAATGTGTTGCCGTCATTGGCACGGTATTTTCCTGTTACAAGTCCTGAAGTTGCAACTGTTTTTCTCCACCGCGTGGCATCTGGAATCGTGTCATCGATAAAGTTCCCTCTAAATTCTCTAAAAACACCTTCACGGTATTCAAAATTGGAAGATTGACCTAGGGTTGCTAGTACCTTTACTTTATCACCAATTTTAGCACCTGCACTTACAGAAAATGAGGTGTTAATAGGATTGCTTATTGTTCTAGGGGTCCAAGATTCATTGGTTAGGGCTTCTCTTGTGTTTAAGTTTCTTGAATAAAAACCAACAGTGATGTTTTTGTTATTTGGGGATACTTTAAAATTACTAAACACGCCATTGCTTATAACATTAGAATTTACAGAACTAGAGGTGCTGCCAGACAGTAATTTATTGCCATTAAGCTCTTTTGTGCTAATATTTACATTTCCAGATGCCTGATCTGCAGACAAGCGGGCAGAGGTTGTTTTGCTAACATCAATACTCTCTATGAGTCTTGTAGTGAAAAGGCCAAGATCTATATTCTTTTTTTCAATATCATCTGAGGGTACTGGCAATCCATTTAATGTGGTATATAAATACCGATCACCAAGACCTCTTATAAAAACATCCCCATTCGCTTCAGATTTTGATATCCCTGATATTTTTGTGGTTGCTGCAGCGGCATTAGAAATTCCAAGTTTTGAGAGCGCAACAGATCCAATACTTTCTTTTATAGTAGTTGCTTTTTGTTGTTCTAATAAAAGGACACTTTCTGTATCTCTTCTTAGGCTTGTCTTTATTACCACTTCATCAAGTGCTGCTGCACTAGGGCTTAGGGTTACATCCAATGCATTGCTTTGGTTGGCTTCTATAGAAATAGTTTTCTCTATGGTTTGATAGCCAACAAAACTAAATTCTACAACATAGCTTCCAGGGGTAAGATCATTTATTATATATAGCCCATCAAAATCTGAAGTGGTTCCTTTGCTGGAGTCTTTTATGATTACGTTTGCGAAAGGCAGCGGCTCATTGTTCATTTGCTTGTCTGTCAAGGTCCCTTTTATGGAACCTGTTTGAGCAAAAGTCATGAAGGTGAGTAAACTTATAAATAGTGTGTTAAATTGTTTCATTAGTTGTTTTTGATTTCGGTACAAAGATGCGGTGCTATCGTAAAGTTGGTGTTACCGAAATATTATGCTTCTATGACCTATGGGTTATTATAATGTTAAGAACTCTACGTTATGGTTATGAGTTTTGGTTTTGTAAAATGAGTATATTGCTATCATAAAAATTTAGTGAGTTATGATGCAATGGGAACAACTATTATCCCTAAAAAAACAAGGGGTAACAAACAAAAGACTACGTATAGAAGAAGATCCAACTCGTCTGGGTTTTGAGGTAGACTATGACCGTATTATTTTCTCGCAAGCCTTCAGAAGCCTGCAAGATAAAACCCAAGTAATACCGCTGTCTCAAACCTCTTTTGTACACACTAGATTAACCCACAGCCTTGAAGTTTCTGTGGTGGGCAGATCTATAGGGCGCTTGGCCGGTAGGGCAATACTAGAAAAACACCCACAGCTAGAATCTATACACGGCTATCATTTCAATGACTTTGGCGCTATTGTAGCAGCAGCTTCTTTGGCCCATGATATTGGTAATCCTCCTTTTGGTCATAGCGGTGAGAAGGCCATTGGAGATTATTTCTCTAACGGAAAAGGAAAACGTTTTAAAGCCTTGCTTAGCGACAAAGAGTACCAAGACCTTGTAGATTTTGAGGGCAATGCCAATGGCTTTAAAATAGTAACAGAGTCTAAAAACGGTTTAGAAGGTGGCTTGCGTCTTACCTACGCCACCCTAGGGGCTTTCATGAAATACCCAAAAGAATCGTTACCCAAAAAACCGACCTCTCACATTGCAGACAAAAAGTTTGGGGTGTTTCAGTCAGAGGTTTCTTTCTTTGAGCAGGTCGCTCAAGAGATAGGTCTTACCAAACGTGGCAAAGAGCAGGATATGAGTTATGAGCGTCATCCGCTGGCATATTTGGTGGAAGCTGCAGATGATATTTGTTACACTATTATAGACTTTGAAGATGGTATTAATCTAGGCCTTATAGAAGAGGAGTTTGCCTTAGAATATCTAATTGCTTTGGTCAAACAAACCATAGATACTGCCAAGTATCATAAATTAAGCGATAGTAAAGATCGCTTGACTTATTTACGCTCCATGGCCATTGGAGTGCTTATCCAAGAAGCTACACAACTATTTATCGAACATGAAGAGGCGATCCTTGCCGGCACTTTTACAGGAGCCCTTTTAGACAAAAGTAAGTATCAAGCTCAAATTAATGACATTATTAAAATTTCGGTAACCAATGTCTACCAATCTCAAGAGGTTATAGAAAAAGAAATAGCAGGTTATAAAATACTCTCTGCACTACTAGAGACCTTTACCACAGCTGTAGAGAACTATCATAGCGGCCAAGAGTTGCGCCATTATGACAACCTTATTCTATCTTACTTTGATCCTTCAATTAAAGCCCCTCAATCTGTCTATCAATATGTAATGGCTTGCTGTAACTATGTATCTAGATTAACAGATAGTAATGCCTTGCAAATTTTTCAAAAAATAAACGGTAAAATATAAGGAGCTGTTTTATGTGTTAAAAATGTTAATTCCTCTTTTTTGTTCGAGTGGTGTGCGTAGCTTTGAAAAAAAAATTAGCATCCTATTATGAAAAAGTACGCATTCTTATTTTTGTTATTTACCATTGGGTTTAGTAATGCCCAAGACAATCAAGCCATCCTAGAAAATCATTTTAACGCCAATAGAGCTCAAATGGGTCTCTCTCAAGAGGATGTTAGCGATTTTAAAGTAAATTCATCAACATACTCCAAGAGTATGAGATTAGATAATGTGTACGTCTCTCAGCGTATTTCTGGCATTGAAGTATTCAATTCTACTTCGGTTTTTGGAATTAAAAATGGTGTTGTAGTTTCTTCAAAACTCGGTTTCACAACAAATAGTTCACAAAAAATAAATACCAGTAGCCCAGCAATAACAGCTCAAAATGCAATTGTAAAAGCTGCTACAGCTATTGGGGTAAGTGCTCCAAGTGCATTAGAGATTGTAGAAACTATATCAAATAATAGTTTTATCTTCAACACAGGAGCCATCTCTTTAAACAACATACCGGTATCTTTAGTCTTTCAGCCAATGGAAGATAACACACTTCGTCTTGCCTGGGACTTAAGTATTTATTTACTCGATGCAAGTCATTATTACTCTGTTAGAATAGACGCCATTACAGGCGCTCTATTATCAAGCAATGACTGGGTAACAAGTTGTGATTTTGGTAAACCAACTCACAATCATCTTCCAAATAGCGATGCCAGTAGTAGTTTTTTACATCTACCAGAAAATACAGTTTCTTTCAATTCCCAGTTAGGGGTAAGCTACAGGGTATTTCCTGTTCCTTTTGAAAGTCCAAACCATGGAGATGATATGTTAGTGATAGACCCTGCAAACCAAGATGCCTCGCCCTTTGGATGGCACGATACAGACGGCGTTCCAGGACCAGAATATACCATTACAAGAGGTAACAATGTAATTGCCAGAGATGATGTAGACAACAACAACTCAGGTGGCGCCTCTCCAGATGGAGGGAGTTCATTAACCTTTGATTTTCCTTTTAACTTTAATATGGATCCTTCAGAGATGTTACCCGCAGCAACAACCAATTTATTTTATTGGAACAACATCATGCATGACGTTTATTACCAATACGGTTTTGATGAATCGAGCGGAAATTTCCAAGATAACAATTACGGAAATGGCGGAAGCGACGACGACTTTGTAGATGCCCAAGCTCAAGATGGTGGCGGTACCAACAATGCAAACTTTTCTTCACCACCAGATGGTAGTAACCCAAGAATGCAAATGTATTTATGGAATGCACCACCAGGAAATGCATTAACTATTGATGGTTCTCTTGCAGGTGATTACCTGGGTGTGGTTGCTAATTTTGGAGCCCCACTGCCAGAAGACACTCCTATTGTTGGACAATTGGCCCTAACCCTTGATGATGATCAAGGAGCCTCTGAAGATCCTTATGATGCTTGTGATGAACTATTAAATGGAGCAGATATAAACGGTAGTATTGCCGTGATAAGAAGAGGAGAATGTCAATTTGGATTTAAGATATTGTCTGCGCAAAATCAAGGAGCTATTGCTGTTATAATTATTAACAATGTACCAGGGGCTCCTATAACAATGGCGCCGGGAGAGGTTGGAGATCAAGTTACTATTACCTCTATTATGATTTCTCAAACAGACGGAGATGCTATTATTGCAGCATTGCTTGCTGGAGAACAGATTGAAGGTTCTTTATTAACCGGTACTGCCTACCAACTCGATGGTGATGTAGATAATGGAATTATAGCTCATGAATACGGTCATGGTATTTCCACCAGACTAACCGGTGGTAGATTTAATTCAGGTTGTTTGCAAAACCAGGAGCAAATGGGCGAGGGCTGGAGTGACTGGTTTGGTTTAATGCTCACATTAAGACCAGGAGATCAACCACAAGATATTCGTGGTATTGGAACCTATGCAACTGGCCAGGCTACAGATGGTGGTGGTATTAGAGAGGCTCCGTATACTACAGATTTTTCTATAAATAATTATACCTATCAAGATACAGATGGGAATGTTTCTGTTCCTCACGGGGTTGGCTTTGTTTGGGCAACCATGCTATGGGAAATGACCTGGGATTTAATAAACCAATATGGGTTTGATTCAGATTTATATAATGGTACAGGAGGAAATAACATAGCCATGCAACTTGTATTAGATGGTCTTAAGCTGCAGCCTTGTAACCCTGGCTTCGAATCTGGTAGAGACGCGATACTAGAGGCAGATATGTTAGCAAATGGTGGCGCAAATCAATGTTTAATCTGGGAAGCATTTGCTCGAAGAGGATTAGGATTGTCTGCCTCACAGGGAAGCTCTAATAGCTTAAATGATCAAGTAGAGGCCTTTGACGTTCCTCAAACTCCAAATTGTCTTTTAGCCTCTGCAGATAGAGCACTTCTAGACAGTGGTATTGTTCTATATCCAAACCCTGCAAAACAAACTGTAAATATTAGTGTTACTCAGGCATCTGGTATTGCAAATGTATCTGTGTTTGATATAAATGGAAGATTAATGATTACCAAAGAAATTTCACTTGACACCACTTCGATTTTGGATGTAAGTCAAATCACCTCTGGAGTTTATTTAGTTCAAGTAACAGCACAAGAAGGATTTACAAAAACAACCAAATTAATTATACAGTAAGTTAGTTCACACATAAAAAAAGAGGCCTTTAGTATAAGAGCCTCTTTTTTTATGTGCAATAGGTACGTATGGTTTGTTTTATTTCTTCTGGAGAAATACCTTGTAAATCTTGTAGTTGATGTACACTTGCATGTTCTGGAAATTCATCTTTAATGCCAAGTAGCTCGATTGTATTTGTGTACTTTGTAGTTGCCTGATACTCTAGTATACTGCTTCCAAACCCGCCACTTATAACACCATTCTCAATGGTAATTATAGTTGTGTAGTGTTCGAAAATTTCAGTAAGTAGTTTTATGTCAAGCGGTTTTACAAAACACATATCATAGATCCCTACTTGATCTTTTTGCGCCTGAGATTCAAGCAAATCTAGCGCATCTTGTGCATTTTGTACCATACTACCGACGCACAAAAGAGCAATGGTAGTCCCTTTTTTTAGTGCTTCTGCCTGGCCAATTGCTATTTTTTTAAAGGGCTGTTTCCAGTCTACTATTTTGCCGCGTCCTCTTGGGTATCTTATGGCAATCGGGAGCTGTAGACCTAGTTGTGCAGTATATAAAATATTGCGAAGCGCAATAGCATTACTAGGTGCAGCAATGATAATATTTGGAATACATCTTAAAAATGCTATGTCAAAAATACCATGATGGGTTGCACCATCCTCACCTACCATACCGGCTCGGTCTAGGCAAAAGATTACTGGAAGTTTTTGCAGGCACACATCATGTATTACCTGGTCATAGGCTCGTTGTAAAAATGTTGAATAGATATTACAAAACACGTGTAATCCTTCACTGGCAAGTCCTGCAGATAGCGTAACGGCATGCTGTTCTGCAATACCAACATCAAAAGCGCGCTCAGGAAAAGCTTCCATCATGTACTTTAGAGAGCTTCCCGTTGGCATGGCTGGAGTGATACCTATAATGGCATCATTTTCTTTGGCTAGCTCGACAAGGGTATGCCCAAAAACATCTTGAAATTTTGGAGCAAGTCCTGCAGTATTATTTTTTACGCGATCTCCAGTTGCTGGGTTAAACTTTCCAGGGGCATGGTAGGTTACTTGGTCTTCTTCTGCTTGTTTAAGTCCTTTTCCTTTTTTTGTAATAACGTGCAGTATCTTGGGTCCTTTTTTTTGTTGTAGCTTTTCAAAAACAGCAATTAATTCTTCGATATTATGTCCATCTACAACTCCTGTGTAATCAAAATTTAATGCTTCAAAAATAGTATCTGTATCTGGAGAACCCTCTAGGGTTACTTTAGTGAAATATTGTTTTAATGCACCCACGCTAGGGTCTATTCCAATAGCGTTGTCATTAAGAATAATAAGGATGTTTGTGTCTGTAACCCCAGCATGGTTTAGGGCTTCAAATGCCATTCCGCTTGCGATAGATGCATCTCCCACAACAGCGATGTGTTGTCTGGTATTGTTTTTTGCCAGGCTCGCTGCAATGGCCATCCCCAAACTAGCAGATATAGCGGTACTACTGTGTCCTGTACCAAAGGCATCATAAACACTTTCTTCTATTTTTGGGAAACCACTTATGCCATTTAAGGTTCTATTGGTATGAAACACATCTTTTCTTCCAGTGAGTATTTTATGGCCATAGGCTTGATGTCCTACATCCCACACCAATTTATCATCTGGTGTATTAAAACAGTAGTGCAATGCAACAGTAAGCTCCACAACCCCAAGTGAGGCTCCTAGATGCCCTTCTTTTACAGCTACCACGTTAATAATAAAATCTCTTAGCTCTTGGGCCAATTGCGGTAATTGATCTTTAGAAAGCGCTCTAAGATCTTTTGGAAATGATATGGTCTCTAATAGGTTTTGTGACACGATACAAAGATACTAGAATTAATACATCGTTGGTGTTTTGTTTTTGCAGTGTATTTAAAATTATACCGGGCATTATTTTTTTAGTTTATTACCACAATTACCATTATTTTTAGGGCAAATAAAATTTATTTTGATAACACCCCACGACGATATTTATTTTATGAAACGCGCTTTGCAAGAAGCCCAGGCCGCCTATGATAAATCTGAAATCCCTATTGGAGCTGTTATTGTTGCAGATAATCAAATTATAGCCAGGGCACACAATCTAACCCAGACTCTTAATGATGTTACTGCACATGCAGAAATGCAAGCCATTACAGCCGCCGCTAATTTTTTGGGCGGCAAGTATTTACATAAATGCACCCTATATGTAACCATAGAGCCTTGCCAAATGTGTGCAGGAGCTTTGTTTTGGAGTCAAATACCAACCATAGTATACGGAGCCTCTGATACCCAACGAGGGTGTATTGCAAACAAAACGACCTTGCATCCTAAAACAAAGATGCGTGGAGGTATTCTTGCCAAAGAAGCCGCTGGCTTATTGCAGCAGTTTTTTATCGAGAAAAGAAACCTTCAATAAAAGAGTACTGCTATTTTTTTAAATAGTTAAGATAAAAAAAACCCACTTTAATAAAGCGGGGTTTGTGCTGCTAAAAAAAGAATTATATAGCCGTTACTTGTCCAGCTACCGTTCCTTTTCTTCCTTCTTCTTCAACATATGTTACCTTATCACCTTCGTTAAGAGAGGGTCCGTTAACACCCGTGACGTGTACAAAAATATCTTGTTCAGTTTCATTATTTGTAATAAAACCAAACCCTTTAGATTCGTTAAAAAATTTTACTGTTCCTTCCATTTTCTAGTTATAATATATTAATAATGTAACAAATGTAGGGAAAAATAAATATCAACTATAGTCTAAAAACGCTTTTTTGATTTTATAACGTATTGTTATTGGTGTATTTACGCATTTTCAAGATGTTTTCTTGGTTGAGCATATACTGGGTTACATCCTTGCCTTTCCAACGGTAATATACAAAAGTTGGCATCCAGATAAAGAACAAGGTAGATACACCCAAACCAATGCATAGCTGCGATGTAGCAAGATCTTCTTGCCCAATATAAAAGCCATAGCTAGCCAAAATAACTGCTGCAATAAAGAAAATGTATAATAGAAAACGCATGTGTTTTTATTCTTGAATGTCTAGTTTTAGGTGTAGCTCGGTAAGTTGAGTGTCATCTAATGGGGCAGGGGCATCAATCATTACATCACGGCCGCTATTGTTTTTTGGGAAGGCTATAAAATCACGAATGGTTTCTTGTCCTCCAAGAATTGCCACTAGTCTATCTAGTCCAAAAGCAATACCTCCATGAGGTGGCGCACCATACTCAAAGGCGTCCATCAAAAATCCAAACTGTTCTTTGGCCTCTTGCTCACTAAAGCCTAAATGTTTTAACATAATGGCTTGGGTTTGTTTGTCATGAATACGTATGGAACCTCCACCAATTTCATTTCCGTTTAACACCAAATCATAAGCATTGGCTTTTACCTTTCCTGGAGCTGTTTCTAGAAGTTCAAGTTGTCCTGGTTTTGGAGAGGTAAATGGATGGTGCATGGCATGATAGTTCCCTGTTTGTTCATCTAGTTCTAACAGCGGAAAATCAACTACCCAAAGGGGTGCAAACTCATCTGGCTTTCTAAGGGATAATCTTTCTGCCAATTCCATGCGCAGGGCACTTAATTGTGCGCGTACTTTATTGGTTTGGCCAGATAATACGAAAATTAAATCTCCAGGTTTTGCGCCAGTTGTTTCTGCCCATTTGGCCAAATCTTCTTGGTCATAAAACTTATCTACAGAAGATTTAAAGCTACCATCATCATTACAGCGGCAGTACACCATACCAAGAGCGCCAACTTGAGGACGTCTTACCCAGTCTATTAATTTATCTATTTCTTTTCGTGTAAAGCTATTTGCTCCACTCACGGCAATACCAACTACTAGCTCTGCGGTGTTAAAGACATTAAATTCTTTGTGTTTTGCAACTTGGTTTAACTCTCCAAACTCCATCCCAAAACGAATGTCTGGCTTGTCATTTCCATACAAGCGCATTGCATCATCATATTGCATCCTAGGGAATGCTCCAACTTCTACCCCCTTAATTTCTTTTAATAAATGACGGGTTAATCCTTCAAAGGTGTTAAGGATATCTTCTTGCTCCACAAAAGCCATTTCACAATCTATTTGTGTAAACTCTGGCTGTCTATCTGCCCGTAAATCTTCATCTCTAAAACATTTTACAATCTGAAAATATTTATCTAATCCTCCCACCATAAGCAGTTGCTTAAATGTTTGTGGGGATTGTGGTAGGGCATAAAATTGCCCTTGGTTCATTCTACTTGGCACGACAAAATCTCGAGCACCTTCTGGGGTAGATTTAATTAAATAAGGCGTTTCTACATCTACAAATCCTTGTTCAGATAAGTAGTTGCGAACTGCCATAGACACTTTGTGTCTAAATAGTAAGTTTTCACGTACTGGATTTCTTCTTATATCCAAGTAGCGGTATTTCATACGTAGGTCTTCTCCACCGTCTGTTGTGTCTTCAATAGTAAAAGGAGGAGTAAGTGAGGCGTTAAGGATGGTAACTTTAGAGACTAATATTTCTATATCCCCCGTTGGCATGTTAGGGTTTTTAGACTCACGCTCTATCACAGTTCCTGAAACTTGAATTACAAATTCACGTCCAAGTTTTTGAGCTTGTTCCATCATGCTTTTTTCGGTGCGCTGAGCATCAAAAATAAGTTGCGTTACCCCATAGCGATCACGCAGATCAACCCAAACCATAAATCCTTTGTCTCGCGTTTTTTGCACCCAACCTGAAAGGGTTACTTCTTGTTGTATGTCTTGGGCCCTTAATTGACCGTTGGTATGTGTTCTATACATGGGTATATGTGTGTTTTTTCTTCCTTAAAAGAAAGTATGCAAATTTAATAAGTTCTATGAAAACGACCTTCTTTTTAAGGTATTTATAGCGGGGTTTAAAAAAACAGCAGCAAATACTTTAAAATAATAGTTGCTGTTTTATAATATTATTGCCTCTACCTTGCTTTGTACCCGGTTAATCCTTTTAAAAACAAGCTTAACAAAAGTAGTAAAAACAATCCTTTATAACTTTCATAGCTATATATTTACATAGTAACTTTGAATGTAAGCTTACGGTAAGAAATTAGATTAACCAATAGAAATATTGGGCACGTATGCCAAAATGATGCTTTTTATTTCTTAGGTGTATTATTCAATTATACAAAGTCGCCTGTAGTACTACAGGCGACTTTTTTTGTTCTATTATTGAGATTTCTTTGCTTTTCTTTGTTCTAAAAAATCAGCAATTTTCATTTTTGATCGAGTAGCAAAATACAATAGAATTGGTACAATAATTAAGGTCAAAAATGTAGCAATAATTAAACCATAAATAACTGTCCAGGCCAAAGGCCCCCAGAAAATCACATTATCCCCACCCATATAAACATTGGCATCAAAATCACTAAATAGGGTGAAAAAATTTATATTCAAACCTATAGCCAAGGGTATTAGCCCCAAAATAGTTGTAATTGCTGTTAAAAGCACAGGGCGTAATCTCGCCTTACCTGCTTGTATGATGCTGTCTAGTAAATCCTCCTTTTCTAGGTATTGATTTGTGTCCAAATCTAGGGCGTTTTTCTTTCTATCGATAAGCAATTGCGCATAATCTAGCAGCACAACTCCATTGTTTACAACAATACCAGCAAGGGATATAATACCCATCATTGTCATGATAATAACAAAAGGAGCTCCAGAAATTACAATCCCTCCAAATACTCCAATAAAACTCAAGAAAATGGCAATCATGATAATAAGTGGTTTAGAGACAGAATTAAATTGAAAAATTAAAATCAGAAATATTAATCCCAAACCACTAAAGAAGGCTCCCATTAAAAAAGCCTGTTCTTTATTTTGTTTTTCTATTTGGCCCGTATAATCAATTTTCACACTATCTGGAATGCCCTCAATGTTAAGCATTTCGTTTTTTACCTGTGCAACTGCAGCACCGGCATCTGTATATCCTGGAGATAATGCAGAATAGAGCGTTACAATTCTTTTGGATTGTTTGTGCTTTATGGCACTAAATCCAGAGTTATTTTTTTGTGAGGCAACTGTCGATACTGGTATTTCACGAAGTTTTCCGGTATTGGTTCTAAAGGTTATCGATTGATTAAACAAGGCGCTTGAGTTGTAACGACTTGCCTTGTTAAAACGAACATAGATGTCATAATCTTCTCCATCTTCTTTATACACTCCTGCCTTGGCACCAAATAAAGAGTTTCTTAGTTGTTGCCCTATTTGCCCTGCACTGACTCCTAGCTCACCTGCTTTTTCTCTGTCAATGAGCACCTGCATTGCTGGTTTATCTTTGTTGACGTCTATTTTCAACTCATCTATGGCCGCTATGTTTTTGGTGTTTAAAAATGCACGCATTTTTTCTGCAGCTGTGATAAGCTCATTATAATCGTTTCCAGAGAGCTCTATGTTTACTGGTGCTCCTTGAGGAGGCCCATTAGAGTCTTTCTCTACAGAGATGATAATTCCAGGATAAATACCTTTTAAATCTTCCTGAACTTTTTTACGCAACACCTCACTGTCTTCTCCACGGCGGTATTTGTACTCTCTCATGGAGGCTGTTATTTTTCCTCTATGGGGCATTTCTGCTGCAGAGCCTCCATCTGTTTGAGGATTTCCTGCACCTTCTCCTACTTGAGAGACAGCACTTTCTACCAAATAATTATACCCTGCATCTGTATACTGCTCATTATTTATGGTGTTGTATACACGCTTTTCTATTTCTTTGGTAATTGCATTTGTTTTTTCGATAGAAGTTCCTTGAGGGTATTCTAGGTATACAATAATTTGATTGGGTGTATTGTCTGGAAAAAACTCAATTTTTGTTCTTTGGTTTGAAACCGAAATCCCAAATGCTGCAAAAGCTCCAAAGAGCATTACAAAAGTAAAGGCTATAATAAGATAGGGTCTTGCTCCTTTAAAGGCAGTTGTAAGATTTCTTTTGTACCAATTCTCTAACCTGGTAAGTACTTTGGTTTGAAATGTATTTGCTAGTTTACGAAGTATTAACCTGTAGACCCACAACAGTGCAGCTGTAAATATCATTAGGCTTCCAAGGCCACTGTAAGCACCCCCAAAGGCCATAATAAATGCTCCAATACCTACCATAATTGCCGAAATAGCAATGATATTTTTTAAAGGCATGTCTTTGTCCTGGGTGGTCATAAATTGTGAGACCAGTACAGAGTTAAAGAAAATGGCAACAAATAATGAGGACCCTAATACCACAGATAGCGTGATAGGGAAATAGATCATAAATTGCCCCATTAGCCCTGGCCATAATCCTAGGGGTATAAATGCAGCTACGGTAGTTGCTGTAGAAATAATTATAGGAAATGCAATTTCTCCAATTCCTTTTTTGGCAGCATCTATACGACTAAGCCCCTGTTCGTCCATCAATCGGTATACGTTTTCTACAACTACAATACCATTATCAACCAACATTCCAAGACCCATTATTAGTCCAAAAAGAATCATGGTGTTTAATGTATATCCCATCCAGCCCAATATCATTAAT
>Ga0209816_1001208_pt1 | contig 19367 bp, 20 predicted proteins | sample CoawatmetaG01DNA_FD_187509 | JGI IMG/M metagenome (GOLD analysis project Ga0209816, IMG submission 187509) | Marine microbial communities from the West Antarctic Peninsula - Coastal water metaG017-DNA (SPAdes) (version 2) | ecosystem: Environmental > Aquatic > Marine > Coastal ... | reverse complement strand
GGAACGGGTTATATCATCAAGGATGTAAGCTTTAATATTGTTAGCGATGGACGTCCTCAAAAAATCACTTCTAACTTGGACCTAAAATTGGATTTCAGTTTAAGAGATAATCAAACTGTGATTAGAAGAATTCAGGAGGGGTTGGATCAGGTGACCGCTGGGCAAAGAATTTGGTCAATCAAAGCCAGTGCAGATTATATGCTGTCCTCTAAACTGACGGCAAGACTTTATTACGACCAGACCGTAAGTTCTTTTAAAACCTCAAATGCATTTCCAACATTAAACACAAACGGAGGTATTGCATTTAGATTTAATCTAGGGCAATAAGCAATTGTAAAAAAGAATTTTGACCTTACATTTGACAAACTAAACAAACCCTTATGCAGTTCCCTGAAAATTTAAAGTACTCTAAGGATCACGAGTGGATCCGTGTGGAAGGTGATGTAGCTTACATTGGAATTACTGATTTCGCCCAAGGCGAATTAGGAGACATCGTTTTCATAGATGTGGATACGGAAGGAGAAGAACTTGGAAGAGATGAGGTTTTTGGTAGCGTGGAGGCTGTTAAAACAGTTTCAGATCTTTATCTGCCCGTTGCCGGTGAAATACTTGAAGTAAACGATGGTCTAGAAGACGCGCCTGAATCTGTAAATGAGGACCCATACGGTAAAGGTTGGATGGTAAAAATTAAAGTGTCTCATCCAGCCGAGTTAGATGAATTAATGGATGTAGCAGCGTACCAAGCTTTGCTTGGATAAGATGCGTAACCCTTGGATATATAGAGCCCCTGCCATTGGTTGGGGCTTTTTCATTTTGTACGTGTGCCTGGCTCCCGCTGAAACCCTAAGAACTGGCATAGATTTTGAGATTTCTGATAAAGTGGTTCACTTTACCTTATATCTACTGTGGGTAGTTCTACTGTATTTTGGTAGCTCTAGAGGTTATAAGAAAGCGTTGTCCTACGCAAAACTGATGGTGTATTGGTCTTCAGCTATCATCATCGGTATTTTCGTAGAATACCTACAAATGTGGATGGCGGTTGGAAGATCTGCTGAAGTGTTGGATGCATTAGCTAATAGCGCCGGCGCTGTAGCAGGAATTATAATCTCAAGAGTTGCACATAGGATATTGTGTTAGCAGCTAATTTAAACCCAGGAGAGGATATAACGAAGTAGTAACTTAATAGACGAGGAAGCCTTACTTGTAATCAAAGAATTATTTAGATTCGAGCCAGGTAAAATACACGGTAAGCCCAATACGATGTGCTATGTTATCGCTTTTAGATGAAGTTGAATTAAATCCAATTGTAAACACCTTGTGCTAATCATACTTTTAGCTATTTTAGCACCACAATAGTTTCAACACATGAAGAAAAGAAAAACCATAAAGGCCGATGCTGAAAACAAGAAGAGTTTATTCTTGTTGATCGGTCTTACCGTTTCATTGGCCATGACGTTGTTCTTCTTAGAATTGAAATCTTATGAAGGCGGTCCCGCTGATTTAGGTAGAGTAGATTTTCAAGATGAAGACGAAATAGCAATTATTACGAACAGAACACCACCACCACCACCACCATTACGAACAGAACACCACCACCACCACCACCACCTCCTCCTCCTGCACCTCCTGAGATCATTCAAATTGTTGAAAATGACTTGGAGATTGAAGAGGTCGAGTTTGAGTCGACGGAGACTGATGAGAGTGAGGAAATTGAAATCGTTGAAGAGGAAGAAGAGAGCGACGAGATTTTTAATTTTGCGGTAGTGGAAAACAAACCCGTTTTCCCTGGATGTGAAAAGTTTGCGACCGAAGACGAGAAGTTCATGTGTTTCAACCAGCAAATAATGAAGCACATTGGTAAGAATTTTGAATTTCCTGAACTTGCCCGTCAAATGGGTATTCAAGGGAAGGTTTATGTCAATTTTGTAATTGAGAGAAACGGAAGGGTGAGTAGCATCACTATTGCGCGTGGCGTAGATAAGTTGATTGATGATGAAGCGATTCGTGTGATCAAGAAGCTGCCTACTTTCCAACCCGCTAAACAACGTGGAAAACCGGTGCGTATGCAATACACCGTACCGATCAATGCACGTCTTCAGTAGACCTAGATAAGTACATTTATTTTCTTAAAAAGCCTGGGCATTTGCGCAGGCTTTTTAGATTTATCAATACCCAATACAATGACTTCAACTCAATTAGATCAACTCTCGTTATTAGCCATGCAAGCGACGTTAGACGCAGGCAAAGAAATTCTTCAGGTATATAACAATGAAGAGACATTAGTGGATTACAAGGGAGATAATAGTCCTTTGACGCAGGCTGATACTCTAGCTCATTTGGCTATTGTCAAACTTCTCGACACTTCAGGAATCCCCGTTTTAAGTGAAGAGGGGAAGCATCTACCCTTTGAAGATCGTAAGCATTGGACTACACTTTGGATTGTTGATCCACTGGACGGAACGAAGGAATTCATCAAGAGAAACGGAGAGTTTACGGTCAACATAGCACTTGTACAAGAAGGTTCTCCAATATTAGGTGTCGTATACGTTCCTGTTTCAGGGGAACTGTATCTAGGTGTCAAAGGCCAGGGTGCACTTAAATTAAAGATGGATCCAGATACAAGTATTACACAGGATCACTTGGCTATGGCAACTTCTTTGCCTAAATCACAAGAGAGATCCTTTACAGCTGTAGGGTCTAGATCGCATATGAATGCGGAGACCGAGGCATTCATAGAAGAGTACAGAACAGTACATGGAGAAGTGTGTATTATTTCCAAAGGCTCATCGCTTAAAATGTGCATGGTCGCGGAAGGCACCGCTGATGTTTATCCAAGATTTGCACCAACCATGGAATGGGATACAGCAGCTGGTCAAGCAGTGGTTGAGGCCGCCGGATTTACCATGGTTGAAAAAAATAGTAAGACAGCACTTCGGTACAATAAGGAGGACCTATTAAATCCTCATTTTATTGTTGAATAGGAGCTTTATAAGCAACATTTTCATCCCTATCTTTACTTTTTAAATAAAACACTTTGTGACTGCAGTTGCGTCTCCCTCATTATTGAAAGAAGTCATCCGGTTAGGCAAATTGAGGTTAAGTACATCAGTTGTTTTTTCTTCGCTTGTTGGTTACCTGTTAGGATATCAGTCTTTTAATTGGTTGATTCTCTTATTACTCATAGTAGGAGGAATATGTGTAGTTGCAGCTTCAAACGCCTTTAATCAGATCTACGAAAAGGAGCAAGATGCGCTGATGAACCGGACTAAAAATCGTCCGATCCCATTAGGCACATTAACCCTAACTCAAGCGTATACGGCGTCTTTTACGTTGCTAATTATTGGGTTGCTTTGTCTTTATTTTATAAATAGTCTAACCGCCATATTTGGTGCAATATCTGTCGTATTGTATGCGCTAGTTTACACTCCAATGAAAGCTAAAACACCATTGGCAGTTTTTGTTGGAGCGATTCCTGGAGCGATTCCTTATATGCTAGGATGGGTAGCTGCAAGGAATGATTTTGATATAGAAACAGGTACTTTATTTGCCCAGCAATTCTTTTGGCAGTTCCCTCATTTCTGGGCCATCGCTTGGTTTTCCTTTGATGACTATAGTAGAGCAGGTTATAACCTCTTGCCCTCTCTGGCGAAAAACAGATCGTCTCAAATATATATCATCACCTATACTATTTGGATGATCATTGTAGGTATACTCCCGGTGTTCAATATAACTGGAGAACTAACCCTAAGTTACCTAGGTGCAGCTGGGGTGATGGCCCTAGGCCTTTGGGTACTTTCAGATGCTATAAAGCTGTTGAAATCAGGATCTGATGAGGTGGCACGTAAACTAATGCTCAGTAGTATTGGTTATCTAACAGGAATGCAAATTATTTACGTAATAGATAGGTACATATAAATGGAAACATTAGCACAACAGCGCCTTAAGGCAGCGAAACCACTTCTATGGATTGGTATGGGAAGCATCACTATGGCATTTGCAGGAATGACCTCAGGTTATGTGGTAAGTCGCACAACCTTAGTGCAAAATGAACAGTGGCTCTCCTTTGAGCTTCCGCCATCTTTTCTCTATAGTACACTTATAATTGTATTCTCATCACTGGTTTTGTGGTATGGGAAAACAGCGATAAAAAGTGGCAATCAAATAACACTTCGTTGGTCTCTAATAGCTACCCTTATATTGGGTCTACTGTTTTCATTTCTTCAGATTAATGGTTGGAGGGAGTTGACCGAGAATCAGGTGTTTTTCACAGGCCCCGGATCTAACCCAGCAGGGTCATGGGTCTATGCAATATCCGTATTTCATCTAGCGCATTTGGCGGGTGGAATAATCGCCTTGATCTTTACCATGTCTAAGTCTTTGAGAGGTAAGTACAACCAAGAGGATTACCTTGGAGTTAGCTTGCTTTCAATATATTGGCATTTTGTGGACCTATTGTGGGTCTATTTATATGTCTTTTTGAGTGTTATTCGTTAAGTTTGCTGAAATTTTACAAAACCAACCGTTATGGCTTCTACTGCTGATACGTCGAAAGAAGAAAACCACTGGAGTGGAGGATCAAGACCTTTAGACGCACGTTATGGTAAACTCATGATGTGGTTCTTTTTGCTCTCTGATGCATTAACCTTCTCTGGTTTCTTGACCGCTTATGGTTTAATGCGCTTCAAGTATGAAAATACCTGGCCGATCGCTGAAAATGTATTTACTCACTTTCCCGGATTAGAAGGAGACCAGCCATTGCTCTATGTAGCACTCATGACATTTATTTTAATTATGTCCTCTGTTACCATGGTACTCGCAGTTAATGCTGGAGAGAAAATGAATCGCAAGGCGGTAACAAATTGGATGCTATTAACTGTTATTGGTGGTTTCATTTTTGTTGGTTCTCAGGCTTGGGAGTGGTACCACTTTATTTCAGGTGATACTGGTGCTGTTGAAACTAATCGTCAAGAGATTGTTCACGTTTATAATGAAGAGGGCGAGCGTTTAAGTTTTAGTCAAGTTATTCACGGAATGGAAGAAGGCCATGCCAGTAATCACGGTGAATCGTTTGCAAAAGAAGATGTACTAAATGCGCTAAGGAAAGACCAGGCACTCTATTTACAAGAGCCTGGTAAAGCTGGTAAAATATATTCTCACGAAGAATCTGTTGCCCTGCTAGACGAAGGTGATGTAGTTCAAGGAGCTAATATGATTCGCAATGAATACGGTAGAAAGCAGTTTGCAAACTTCTTTTTCTTTATCACAGGGTTCCACGGATTTCACGTATTCTCCGGAGTCGTGATTAACTTTGTAATTTTCTACAATATACTTTTAGGTACTTATGAGAAAAGAGGTCACTACAGAATGATTGAAAAGGTTGGCTTGTATTGGCACTTTGTAGATCTTGTTTGGGTTTTCGTATTTACTTTCTTCTATCTCGTTTAATACATATTTATCATGTCAGAACATCAAGGAACTTGGTGGATTTGGAAAGTATTCTGGATCCTACTAATCATTACAGGAGTTGAAGTTGTATTAGGAATAATCAAGCCTGAAATTTTGCTTGTACAGATCTTAGGAACGTCCATCTTGAATGTCATTTTTATTGTTTTGACACTAGTGAAGGCAGCCTATATTGTGCAAATTTTCATGCACGTTAAATATGAAAAGAAGGCTTTGAGATACGCCTTGTATCTGCCAACATTAATTCTGCTACCTTACTTACTGTTTATTTTATTGACTGAAGGTTCATACCTGTTTAGCTAATGGAGGTTAGGTCACTACTACATCGAGCAGTATTAATCGCAGTATTAGTACTGCCAGCTTTGCTTTACATATTTTTCGTTTATGGGCAAAGCGGAGTATTCTTTCAAACCCTTGACTATGTAGGGCCAAAAGAGGTTCTAATAGCAAGTGATGACACGTCATATTACGAAATCCCTTCTTTTGATTTTACATCAAGTGCTGGACAACCGGTTTCGAATGCGACAATGGATTCGACTATTTATGTCGTGAGCTTTTTCTTTGCAACTTGTCCAACGATATGCCCTGCTATGAATTTTCATCTGAACAGAATAGAGCGAAGATTCAAAGGCTACCCACAGTTTAAACTATTGAGTATTACTGTTGATCCAGAGAAGGATTCGGTGTCTGCATTGGCTTTGTACAAGAGGATAAATAACTACAACGCTGACAAGTGGATTTTCGCAACAGGTGATCAAGATCATATTTATGAAGTTGCCAAAAAGCTATATTTAAATGCTTTTGAAGACCAAACGGCAGAAGGAGGATTCTTACATAGCACTAATGCCATTCTTATCGACTGGAACGGACGCATAAGAAGTAGAAAGGATGACTTTGGGAACATCGTGGGTTCTTATGATGTTCTAGATGTGACTCAATTGAATGACATGGAGTCGGACATTAAGGTTCTGATAGCGGAATTAGAAAGAGAAAAACATAATTTGTTAGATGAGTAATTTAACGGTAGATCAAAAGATATTACGCGTGATATACGCGCTCAGTGCTATAATCCCAATCGCAGTGGCACTACTTATGGTTATGCCAGCAAGTTGGAAAATGGGTCTGGGCTTATCCGAAGAGTCTTCGATAAGCTCTTTGCCTTTCGTGCACGCTATTTTGAATGGTGCTACATTTTGCTGTTTGATCATCGCATTCGTTGCCATTAAAAATGGAAAGGTTGTGGTGCATAGGACGTTCATGCTTACTGCGCTGACTTTGAGTAGTCTATTCCTTATCTCTTATGTAATATATCACACGACCTATCCAAGCGCTAAGTTTTTGGGGAAAGGGGCCATCCGGCCAATTTATTTCACCATTCTCATTTCGCATATTATATTAAGTGTTCCCGTCATTCCTTTGGCTCTGTTGAGTGTATTTAGAGGTTGGACGAATGATATAACTCGCCATAAGAAGCTGGTTCGATTTGCCTTTCCAATATGGCTCTACGTTTCCTTGACTGGAGTAATGGTCTATTTATTCATGCAACCCTACTATTGATGAAGTACTCTAGTTTGATTTTCATGTCAATTTTACTGTTGTTTCCTTGCCTCTCTTTTGCGCAATGTAGTATGTGTAAAGCTGTTGCTGAAACTGCAAATGGCGGAGGCTTTGGTGCGGGATTGAATTATGGAATCTTATATCTAATGATATTCCCATATTTGATAATCGCCGGTATTTCTTACAAGCTTTATCGATCAAAGAAGCTCAGTAAATAAACTATCTTTGAAGGACAATTAATTCTGTTCTGTTCATGAAAAGCTCGCCTTTACGCTTCATTTCCCCCATAATTCTAGGTCTGTTATTTAACACAAGTTTCGCTCAAGAAGCTTGGACACTAACCTCGTGTGTCGAATATGCTAAAACGCATAATTTAGATATTCAAAAGGCTGGAAATTCGGTGAAAACATCTGAGGTTCAAGAGTTACAAAGTAAGTTGGCTTTTATGCCTACAGCTAATATTAACGGTGGTTATTATTGGAATTTCGGATTAACTATTGATCCAATATCTAATACTCGCCAACCAGGTTCTAGGCAAACTTTTAGTGCAACTGCGGCTGGTAATTGGACCCTTCTTTCAGGGGGACGAAATTTGTTTCAACTGCAGCAAGCCAGAATGAACCGTGTCGCGGCGATTTATCAGTTTGAAGAGGTCAAGAATAATGTTTCTCTCAATATTGCTTCAGCCTACTTGCAGATTATAGTAAACCTGCAGTTAGAAGAGGTCTCCCAAGGACAATTAACTACTTCTATGCAAAGTCTTGAGCGGACTAAGTTGTTGTTTGATAATGGAGCCATCTCAAAGGATGACTACCTACAGAGCTTGGCTCAAATGCGCAACGATCAGGGAAATGTCACGAGTGCAATGAATGCTGTGCGTTTGACTAAACTTCAATTATATCAAATACTCCAGTTGGAGACGGATTTTGAGAATTTCGAAATTGCAATGCCTTCATTGGACCTAGAATCCTTATCGCTGTCTGGCTATGGTTCAGTTGCACTTCAAAGTGATGCTGTATCTAAGCAACCATCGGTTCGTGCTGCGGCGGCGAATGCTGAAAGCGCGAAATATGGTATACGACTGGCTGAATCGGGCCGGTATCCTACCTTGTTTTTTTTAGCGCAATTGAATTCTAATTATGTACAGGGTTTACCGTACTTCACAGATTACTATCAGTTGACTACCTACTCGTTGGTAGAGAATCCAGTTACTGGATCTATCGATCAAGTTCCGCAACAAATCACAGTGCCTGACGTAGGTAGTAAAATAGATCCTACCTTGTTTTTTTTAGCGCAATTGAATTCTAATTATGTACAGGGTTTACCGTACTTCACAGATTACTATCAGTTGACTACCTACTCGTTGGTAGAGAATCCAGTCACTGGATCTATCGATCAAGTTCCGCAACAAATCACAGTGCCTGACGTAGGTAGTAAAATAGGCTATACGTTAGGTAATCAGCTCAACGATAATTGGAACCAATTTATAGGTTTAGGATTTCAAATCCCACTGTTTAATGGAGGTGCTACACATGCCAATGTACAGCGCGCTAAAATTCAGGAGAACAACGCGGCGTTGGATCTAAAACAAAGTGAGCTTGCTGTGCGACAAACCATAGAACGAGCCTATATTGACGCGACCAACTCTTTGGCATTGTTTCAAGCAGCTAGCTCCTCTGCTGAGGCTTCTAATGAAGCATTGACTAATGCGCAGTTCAACTATGATGAAGGCGTGATCAGTGCTTTCGACTTGGGGCTTTCTAAGAATCAATTCTTGGCTGCAAAGAGTCGTGAAATTCAATCTAAGTTCGATTACCTTTTCAAGGTGAAAGTATTGGAGTTTTACCTATTTAATCAAATTACCCTTTAACCTAAGCTCTTATGAAAATCAACTTAAAAGTCATCATTCCTATTGCTATTGTATTGATAGGTGGATTAATTGTAGCGAAGAAAAGAGGATGGATTGACACGAACAACGATGCGGTCGTTATAGAAATAGGCTTCGTACATCAACGAACCGTAGTGGAATCAGTGACGGCTAGTGGTAAAATCCAGCCTGAGATCGAAGTAAACATGAGTCCTGAGGTAAGTGGTGAGATTATTGAAGTCAATGTCGTGGATGGTCAATATGTTAAGTACGGCGAAGTACTCGTGAAAATCAATCCTGACTTATACGAAAGTGCCATCACAAGATCTAGGGCGGCTGTGAACAGTGCAAAGACCGTATTGGCTCAAAGTGATGCAGCTTTGATAGAAACTAAGAAATTATGGGAAAGAAACCAGAATTTATTTGAAAAGGGAGCCATTTCCCAGCAAGAGTTTGATGCAGCACAGCGCTCAATCACCGTTGCTGAGCTTCAAAGGGAAAGCTCGAAATATGCCCTTCAAAGTGCTAAAGCGAACTTAGATGAAGCATTTAAAAACTTAAAAAGAACAACCATAATAGCCCCTATTTCAGGAACCGTAACACAACTTAACGTTGAGTTGGGGGAGCGTGTCGTAGGGACCGCAACTATGACAGGTACAGAGATGCTTCGTATTGCTGAACTAGATACCATGGAGGTCTTGGTGGAGGTGAATGAAAATGACATTGTTAAGTTAGTCTCAGGCGATACAGCATTGATAGAAATAGATGCCTACTTAGGAGATAGTTTTAAAGGTGTAGTAAGTGAAATCGCAAATAGCGCTAAACTAGCTATGGGTGCCTCCGCGGACCAAGTAACTAATTTTGAAGTAAAGATCCGTGTACTCAATAGCAGTTACGCACATCTGGTAGAAACTTATGGTAAGAATCCCTTTCGTCCGGGAATGACTGCTACCGTTGAGATTATTACGAATAAAGTAAGAGATGCTTTAGTGGTCCCTATTCAAGCAGTTACGGTTAGAAAGGATACCTCTACAAGAGCGAGTTCTTATGACGAGATCTACGGGGATGGTGATGAAAGCTTTGAAGTGGTGTTTCTGCCAATCGACGGTAATGCGAAACTGCGTGTAGTGAAGAGCGGAATTCAAGATGATGAATACATCATTATTGAAGGTCTAGATGACTCCACAGAAGTCATAACCGGTCCATATAGCGCAGTTTCTAGGTTACTTAAAGACGGTGCCGCTGTTAAAACACAAGACAAGAAATAATGATTCTCTGCCTAGAAACAGGTTACTTAAAGACGGTGCCGCTGTTAAAACACAAGACAAGAAATAATGATTCTCTGCCTAGAAACGGCAACTAAGAACTGCAGTGTAGCTCTTGTTAATCATACAGAGTTAGTAGGTGATTTAGAGGAACGTGGAGAGAAGTTTGTTCATGGTGAACGTCTACATGTACTGATTCAGGACCTTTTACGGCAGTTTGCGGTACTCCCTAATCAAATAGAGGCAGTTTGTGTAGGCAAAGGTCCTGGGTCCTACACAGGGCTTAGAATAGGTGTTAGTGCTGCGAAAGGATTGTGCTATGCATGGAATATTCCTTTAGTCAGTGTGTCTACCTTAGAATGCTTTGACTTTCCCATTACCTCTAATGGTGATGTTGTTATTTCGGTTCTAGATGCTCGTAGAGATGAGGTATATGCTCAAGTGTGGGAAAACGTAAGCGGCGCGTTGATTCCTCTGGATATAGTAAAAGCAGTCATACTCAATAAAGACTCTTGGACTAATTACAAAGACCGACGACTTTTTGTAATAGGGGATTGTGCGGGTAAGGTTAAATCTCTGGTGGCCTCAAATGACCGTTGGCATTTCTTAGATAATTGCTATCCATCAGCTAAAGCTATGCTACAGAGTGTTCAAGAGAAATCATATAACCTTGAGGATGTTGCGTATTTTGAGCCGTATTACCTGAAAGATTTTGTGGCTGAAAAATCAAAAAAGAAATGGCTGTAATCAGCTATTAGTTAGCCCTTGACGATTTTAGCATATTGAGGACAGTTCGTAAGGTGGTCGTTAACCATTCCGGTCGCCTGCATATGGGCATAAATCACGGTGGGTCCCACGAATTTAAACCCCCGAATTTTCAAGTCTTTGGATATCCTTGTAGAAAGTTTAGTGTACGCTGGAACCTGCGAAGTCAAAGCAAACGAATTATGGATCGGTATATCGTCGACATATGACCAGAAAAAATCTACGAGGGAGCTGTCCTCGTTCTTTAGGTTGAGCGCCATCTGGGCGTTGGATATGGCCGCTCGAATTTTAGCTTTATGACGAATGATCCCTGCATTTAGCATGAGATCAAGTACATTATCCTCTGTCATTGCAGCTACTCGATGCATGTCGAAAGAATGAAACGCTTTGCGAAACTCCTCTCTTTTATTTAATACGGTAATCCAACTCAGTCCAGCTTGAAACATTTCAAGTAGTAAGAACTCGAACATCTTAGTCTCTTCTCTTACTGGCCGCCCCCATTCCTGATCATGGTATGATTTATAGAGTTCTGAGGAGAGACACCAAGGACAGGTGCTTAGTTTTTCCATATATCTATAGCCTGCGTTGTAGAATTTGTAGGTAGTTGACAACTTGAGTTCTTACACACGTAAATTAAAGTAGTTCCCGCTGAAAACCGCCCTCTAAGCAGTGGTCCATCGCCATCTATTGCACTTTGAAGGTATACAGTACCTGGAACATAAGTGGATTTTGTCATTGTTGCGCTGTAGATGTTAGATTCTGTACCGCATACCACAATTTCATTCGTTCCATAACTGTGCTCCATACCTAGAGAGAGCCAATTAGAGAAATTTGGCCCATATTTAAACACCTTGCCGTGAACAGCTTCAAGCATTTCTGTTGCGGTTGTAGTGAACTCAGTTTGTTCGGAAAATTGTCCAATCCGGAAGAAGAAAAATGCACACATAGAATTTGCACTTGGAATAACATTGTCTTCTATTTCTATCACTTGTTGCCAATCCGCTACGTTATTCGAAGCATAAGCTCGGAAAGGACTATTGCCTTGATTCGGAAATTTCTTGACGATAGTATGAGCTATAGCAAGCGCATCTTGCAAGAATTGATCTTGTCCGGTTAATTGGTAGCCATATAAGAGCGCTTGACCATATGCTGCATAATCGTCTAAAAATGCTTCTCCTTGAGCTGTGCCAATTGAATATTGATGGGCTAATTCTCCCTTTTCAATCAGCAACGAAGACATGGCGTCAATCAGTGCTAGAGCAAACTTGTCATAACCTTTCTCAGGAAAGGCAAAATGGGCATTTGCAAACCCTTCTACTAACAATGCATTCCAAGAAGTAATGGCTTTTTCATCACGAATAGGTTTGGGATGGGTCTTTGCCCTACTTTTCGAGGCTGCGAGTAATGCATCATGCCAACCTTTTTTAAGATCAATAAAATCTTCATTTATCTCCGGGTGCTGCAGAATGAAGTCTTCGTCTAAAAGAGTTCTGTGAAGAATAAACTTGCCTTCCCAATCATGGCTAGGAATAAGGTCAAAGTAAAGTTTAAAGAGTTCTTTTTCAGGAATGACCAAGGCCTGGATTTCTTGATCTGTCCATGTGTAGTAACCACCTTCTTCTCTGTTTTCTCTAGGAGTTCTTGAATCCGCATCTAAGGCAGCTGCATAGAGACCCTCTTTTAAGAGCATCTCGTTGCGCAAAAACTTAATGCTTTTATGCACAGTCTCAGCGTATAGAGTTATGGGTGAAGCTCTATGAGCCCTTGAGTAAAGACTGATGAGTTGTGCGTTGTCATAAAGCATTTTCTCGAAATGCGGTACTTTCCAAAATCTATCTGTGGAATAACGAGTAAACCCACCGTGTAACTGGTCAAAAATACCCCCTAGAGCCATGTGATTTAAGGTGTTGAATACATAGTCCGTCATGCCGATGTCTTTTTCAAGTAGGGCATAATCCAATAAAAAACTATAATTAGAAGGCAAAGGAAATTTAGGCGCTCCGTTTGGTCCGCCGTTAACGGGGTCAATCGTTCGTTTCCAAAAGGTGACCACATCCTGAAAATCCTCAGGTTTAAATCCGCCGTTCTTTGTGGTAAGGCTAACTTCAATCATTTCATTCAATCCACTGCGCATCTCTTTACCATAATCTCTTACGCGCTCTGGTTGGTCCTGCCACATTTGGGCAATTTGCCCTAATGCCCTCATCCAGTCTTCTTGGTTAAAATAAGTACCACCAAAAACAGGAGTCCCATCTGGAAGTGCAATCACATTGAGTGGCCAGCCTCCTGAACCAGTCATGAGTTGAACTGCACTCATGTAACGGGCATCTAGATCGGGCCGTTCTTCTCTGTCTATTTTTATCGAGATGTAGTCGTTATTCATGATTTGAGCGACCGATTCTTTTTCGAAACTCTCTTCTTCCATCACATGACACCAGTGACAGCTTGAATAACCAATGGATATGATCATCAATTTTTGCTCTTCTTCCGCTCTATTCAGTGTTTCTTTAGACCATAGTTTCCAGTGCACAGGATTATCCTTGTGCTGTCTTAGATATAGACTGGTACTTGTGTTTAATTCGTTCAAAGATTGATTCATGTTACACTGAGGTAATATAAGTATCGATAAAAAGAGAAAAAGGTACTTGAGCATAATCCAAATTTAACCTTAAGTTATCTCAAGTAGGACTTTGTTGTGTTCTTTTTGCGATCTAAAGATTACTTTATGTGGTAGGAAACATTAGTATTTTTGCTGGCAATCATTGATTTGACAGTAGGGGTGAGTAATGATGCTTCAGGTATCCATTACCCTCAATCTCATTCAACTCGTAGATGACCCGAAAAAGGTATACTCGATTTATAATGAATTTGTTAACCGAACAACATAGCTCATAAAAAAGGCTCCCATTCGGGAGCCTTTTTTATGAGCTATGTTGTTCTGCATAGAACTTATAGAAGTAAGGAATGGTCTCAATCCCCTTAAAGTAGTTAAAGACCCCGAAGTGTTCATTGGGACTGTGTATTGCATCGCTATCAAGCCCAAAACCCATTAAGATACTTTTTGCGCCTAAAATTTGCTCGAAAAGAGCCACAATAGGTATAGATCCACCACTCCTGACAGGAAGTGCAGCCTTACCAAAAGTCTTCTCATATGCTTTTGATGCGCTTTTATAAGCAGGATTACTCGCATGGGTAACGTACGGCAAGCCGCCATGGTGCGGGGTGACTTTTACGGAAACACTTTTAGGGGCAATTGCCTTGAAGTGTTTGGTGAACTTTTCCGTAATATCCGCGGGGTCTTGTCCTGGAACAAGACGCATAGAGATTTTCGCGTATGCTTTAGATGGGATGACTGTCTTTGCACCTTCACCTATATAACCGCCCCACATGCCATTAACATCTAATGCTGGCCTGATTGAGGTACGCTCGGATGTTGTGTAACCATCTTCGCCTAGAGGAGCTGGTATTTGTATAGAAGCATTAAAGGCTTCCTGGGTGAAAGGTGCCTGCGCCATTAAAGCGCGCTCTTCAAGAGATACAATCTCAACACCATCATAAAAGCCATTAACCGTGATCTTTCCTTTTTCATCATGTAAGCCAGCGACCATTTTTGCCAGAATATTTAGTGGGTTGGCTACTGCACCACCATAAAGGCCACTATGTAAATCTCTGTTTGGACCAGTAACTTCCACTTCCACATAGCTGAGTCCTCTGAGTCCTGTAGTAATAGATGGGGTGTCATTAGCGATCATACCAGTATCAGAGATAAGTATGGTGTCGCAAGCGAGTTTTTCTTTGTGTTCTGAAATAAAGGGTTCAAGGTTCATAGACCCCACTTCCTCTTCACCTTCAATCATGAATTTAATGTTGCAAGGAATTTCCCCGGCATCCTTCATGACTTCGAAAGCTTTGAAATGCATAAACATTTGTCCTTTATCATCACATGCACCCCGAGCGAAAATAGCTCCTTCCGGGTGTATTTCTGTAGTCCTAATGACTGGCTCAAACGGATCTTGATGCCACAAGTCAATTGGGTCTGCAGGTTGAACATCGTAATGACCATAAACTAATACTGTGGGAAGATTAGGGTCGATAAGACATTCTCCGTAAACGATAGGGTGTCCGTTGGTTTTGAATATTTCAACTTGATCAAGACCTAATTTTGACATGTGGCCTGATATAGCTTCTGCGCAAGCTTGAACATCTGAGTTATAAGCCGGATCAGCGGAAATTGATGGAATACGGAGCAATTCGAACAGCTCATTAAGTAAACGGTCCTTGTTGCTCTCGATAAATTTTTTCGGGTTCATAACGAAACTTATTGTTTTGAGTTCCCTCAAAGTTACAGCCTAGATATTTCATAGTTATTAAAGACAGGATTTTTCTATCTTCGAAATATGCGTAAATTAATAGTTTTCTTATTGTGTATTGCCACAGGTTGCGCGCTAGGTCAGACCATGACCGTATCCTCCTTAGGTAATTATAAGAAACCTTACTGGATGGCTTCTAATATCCTTGTTGATTCTACCTTGTCGGTATATAATATGGGACAGAACGCTTTGCCTCTGACTCAGGTGTCAACCACCCAAATAGGATATTTTCAAGCAAACGACACCACTTTTCCCGTTCAATCTGGAATTGTAATGGTAGCAGCGCAAAATGCATCAGATGTAATCGCTGCGACTAATGGCACTGGAAACAATACTACTTTTACAGATGCTGAGTTATCTTCGGTATTGACACAACTCGGGTCATCAGGTTATGCCATTAAAGATATGGTGGAAATAGAGTTTAGTTTTATTGCTCAAACGGACACCATATCTTTTAATTATTGTTTTGGTTCTCATGAATATGACGGATATACCTGTTCAAACTTCAATGATGTTTTCGGCTTTTTTTTAGAAGGAACCTACATTGATGGGGTTACTGCGGCGACTGGCCAGACCATTGTTAAGAATATAGCGACCATTCCGGGTACCACTATTCCTATTGCAGTAAATACTATTAATTCAGGCTCTTCGAGTTCAGGAAATACCGCCAATTGCTTAAGTGCAAACCCTAATTTTGTTGCACACAGCGCTTATTTTAACGCATCCAATGGTTCTATTACTACATTAGATGGCTACACAGATAAATTTACAGCGAAGGCTAATGTGCAATGTGGCGGATGGTATACGATACGGTTAAAGCTTGCTAATGTCTCAGATAACGCGTTGAGTTCTGCAGTATTCTTAGAGGAAAACTCCTTAAAAGGACCGGTCATTACCGTAAGTGATTCCGCAAACGTAGGAAACACTTTTAATGATTCCCTTATGGTCGAAGGTTGCAATAAGAACCAGATCATCTTTGCGCGATCGTCTAATTTGGGCGTTACCATGAAAATCCCAATTGACACCGAGGGTAATGCAATTGAGGGGCAAGATTTTAGTACGCTTCCTGATACCTTGTATCTGTTGCCCGGACAAACAGCTGATACTTTAACTTTCTGGATTTATGATGACAACATAGCCGAAGGAATAGATACCTTAATTATTGTTCAAGATTATGTGTTTACGGATTGCTATGATTACCCAGTGAATAGGATGACTTATTATCTGCGTGACAAGGATACCTTAGATGCAAGTATCGTATTAATGTCTTCGTCTGATTCAGTATCATGTCCTGGAGACAGCATCGAGTTATCTGTGGTAATGAACTCTTACGAAGGCGACTATTATGCTTATTGGAGTGGCGATAGTGTCATTTCTTTAAACAGATTCGTTGAAGTGCTTTCAGATACGACTTATACGTTCATCGTTTTTGACGAATGTGGTGACACTCTAGAATTGACGCAAGATATTTTCTTGAAACCCTATACCCCTATGGTTTACGAGAGCGATACTGTTCGCGTTTGCCCCGGTGATTCTGCTATGCTCGCTCCTTTTTATTACGGCGGGGAGCCTCCATTGTCTTTTTATTGGATGAATAACCTTTCTCAAAACAATCCAAGAACAGTTTTACCTTACGCAGATACCTCATTTTACGAGTTTAGTTTAACAGATGGTTGTAGTGTATTTAAATTGGATAGCGCACAAGCGATTGCTATGCCAGCGCCGTTAGCAGGGTTTCAGTATCTGAATGATCCATATGTTCCCCTGAGGGTTTTGTTCGATGAAAAAGCTTCTAATGAGGTTACTTGGACATGGTACTTAGATTCCACGATTATTACTGGAGCGACGTTTGAGTATGACTTCTCCAAACCAGGAGATTATGAGGTGACCCAGGTGGTCTCAAGTGGTTTCGGTTGTAAAGACAGCATCACCCTTATTGTTGCGGTAGAGACGGACTTTTACATGTACATACCCACAGCTTTCACTCCTGATAATGATGGTATAAACGACTGCTTCCAAATCAAAGGAGTCGGATATCAGGGGTATGAACTTGTGGTGTTAAATCGCTGGGGTAATGAGGTGTATAGAACCTCAGATATCGATGCATGCTGGGATGGTACATTAAATGGAAAGGAACTACCTATGGGCGCCTATTCATGGAGAATGATCGCTTATTTGCCATTTGATGAAATAGCGATAAGGGAAGGAGTTCTTTCTTTATTCAGGTAAAAAGATCTACAGAAATGGTATCGTAAGTATGCCAAGAATAATAATGACTTTATAGCCTAAATGAGCCCATCTAAGGTCTTTCAATTCGTTCGTCTTAAGTGTAGCCAGGTTGGATAGCGTAAGTACTATTAAGATGAGGAATATACCTTTTTCTGCAATATCAGAAAAAAGATCTCTTGTGAAGAAGGCCGGTATCCAAGCGATAGAGTTGCTGATTAAAAGTGCAAACCTGGTTTGATCCAGTCCATATTCACTGGCTACAGTGGGCCTCCCAACTATAACGTCTCCTTTAAACATCATTAAATCTTTCAGTAATTCTCTGGAAAAGAGCGTTAGTCCTAACAATGCTCCAAAGGCAAAAGTGTGAATACTCAGATACTGTTGGTAAACGGATATTCCAAAGAATGGAACCAATGCTAAAATAGCAGCACTACTATGAGAGATAATCGGTATAGTTCTTAGTTTATGACTGTACAACCATAACGCGAAGGCGTATAAACCGTAAAAAATAAACGCCCGGTAGCTTACTAGTACCGCCATTATCATGGCAATAAGTAACAGAGAAAGAGCTATACGTAGGCTAGTGCGCTTACTGACTAATCTTTCAAAAGCAGTTTGCTTAGGCCTGTTGATACGATCAGACTCTAGGTCGTAAAAGCTGTTGATTAGAAATCCAAAAGACAGGACCAGGGCTCCGGACCATATAACGAGATGTGTACTGGGGTTAAACAAGGTAGATGTTCTATCTCCCTCATTTGCAAAGACAAACAGTGCTGCTAAATACTGACCCGTGACGAGCATTAAAATATTGTACCAACGAATTTGGCTCAGAAGAGCCAGATATTTTAGAAATTGTAATCGACGTCGACCAAGTGGTTTCAAAATCTATAAACAACTTCAGGATCAAACTCCTTGAATTTGTCTTTGACATTTTCGTAGTCTCGAGTGAATCCCATGACAAAACCTCCTCCACCTGAGCCGCATAGTTTTAGAAAATATTCTTCTGATTCCAAACCTTCTTTCCACAGTCCATGAAATCCCGACGGGATCATAGGATCGAAATAGTCTAATACTAGACCACTGAGTTTTTTTAGGTTTGAAAAAAGTGGTGCTTTATCTCCCTTAACAAAGGCTTGTATGCAGGCGTCGTTGTATTTTATGAATTGATTTTTGAGCATGTGTCTGAACCCATCCTCTTTGAGTTTTTCCATGAAGATCTCCACCATAGGTTGAGTTTCTCCAGGGGAACCACTGTTAAGTAAGAATACGGCTCCAGACTTATTCTGACCTTGATCAGGTAAGGTGATGGTTCCTAATTTATCTTTACTGTTTTAGAAAATATTCTTCTGATTCCAAACCTTCTTTCCACATTCCATGAAATCCTTTCGGTATCATAGGATCAAAATAGTCTAATACTAGACCACTGAGTTTTTTTAGGTTTGAAAAAAGTGGTGCTTTATCTCCCTTAACAAAGGCTTGTATGCAGGCGTCGTTGTATTTTATGAATTGATTTTTGAGCATGTGCCTGAATCCATCCTCTTTGAGTTTTTCCATGAAGATCTCCACCATAGGTTGAGTTTCTCCAGGGGAACCACTGTTAAGCAGGAATACGGCTCCAGACTTATTCTGACCTTGATCAGGTAAAGTGATGGTTCCTAATTTATCTTTACTTTGGATTAACAGAGGCAATCCTAAATAGCATATTGTTGGATCAATACCACTGCTCTTTCCATGAAAATAACTCTCCATCCAGCTAAAGACGTTCTTTAATTCTTTTATCTCTGAAGGATTATTGGGGTGAGCAGAAATTTTGTTCGTACAATATTTATTATAAATCGCGGCAACTAAAGC
>Ga0209816_1001203_pt1 | contig 19394 bp, 29 predicted proteins | sample CoawatmetaG01DNA_FD_187509 | JGI IMG/M metagenome (GOLD analysis project Ga0209816, IMG submission 187509) | Marine microbial communities from the West Antarctic Peninsula - Coastal water metaG017-DNA (SPAdes) (version 2) | ecosystem: Environmental > Aquatic > Marine > Coastal ... | reverse complement strand
TACCCAATAATCCAGGTGCTGCTTCAACACTTGTAATATTAACATCATCAAGAGGTTCTGAAATAGTTTGTAAATTTTCTGAAATAGTTTTTTCTTTTGCAGAATCTGGTTGATCTTTAACAGTAAAGGGTTCTCCAGTTTTAGTTTTAGGTTCTGGTTTATTTTTTGAAAGAAATAAAGGTTTTACAGTTTTAGCAAGAGAAATAATACCTTCAATAGCACTACCAGTTATTGAACCTTCTAATGCCATTTTAAATGTTGCCTCTGACTCTGTATCATCTGGATCTGCCTTTAAATATGCTGTAACTGGATTTGCAAGTTTTGGGTTTGATTCAATTAAATTTGATAGTCGTTGTTCAAAAGGAGAAAAGGCTAGTCTTTCAGCAACAGCTCCTCTTGCAACTATTTCTGCTCCTTTACCTATTTTAGATACTGGAGTAATCATTTTTAATCTTGAAAAAGGAACAACAAAACCAGTTAAATCTCTAACAAAACTTCCACCAAAATATGTAGGTTCTTCTATTTTAGGAAGTTCTATTGATTTAATTCCTTGAGATTTTAATTTTTCTTTTGCATTAACAAATTCATCACCATATAAAAATTGATACCCATCCTCATCTGTTTTAATTAATCCTGCTTGAATTGAGGTTGGTAAAGTAGATTCTACCCAAGATGAAAAATCTACAACTCCTTGAGATAAATCTCTTACCGCACCTATTGCTGTACGATAAATATTTTCTCCTACACCAATATCTTCTTCAAAAGGATCTTCTATTTTAGATTGATTTTCTAAAGGTTCTTTTTTTACAAATGGATCAACTATTTGTGTTTTGTTTTCAAAAGGATCAACAATTGTTGCCATTTGTTATCCTCCATATTTTTTATTGAAAAAATCTATTAATTCTTGGTCAGATGCTTTTTTGTTTTTTTGTTTTAAAATATTCCATTGTTCTATATTTCCTTTAAAACCTTGTGGTATTTCAGTAGAAACAGATGTGGGTGTTTCTATAGTATTATAAATTTCATTATAAAGTTTTTCAAATTCTGGAAGTTTTTTTGATATATCTTCAGGAGTAGTATATTCAGATTTAGCTAAATTTTTTGCAACACCTCCTAAAAATTCTTCTAAAGTCATTGGATCTTTTCCCTTTTTTCCAAAAACTGAAGCAGCAATTTTAATTTTCATTGGATCACCTTCTTCTATAACTTTTAAATAACTAGCATAATTTCTTTCAGCAGCAGTTCCTTGAATTTCTTTTGGTACTGGTGTTAAACCTTTTGCTTTAATATCTCTCTCATATTCATAAACAACTTCTTTTGTTTCTGGATTATAAGCAGAAATTAATCTTCCTTTTTTAGGAGTCATTAATGTTTGTATTTGAGCTGTTTGAGCTACAGCAGGAAGTAATGCAGAAAAAGGATCTTTACCTTGCATACCTTGACTAAATATTGAAGAACCTAGTAAAGCACCTTGAGGTATATTACCTAAAATTCCACCACCTTGATTCATTGGTGTATTTAATAAACCTTGTAATTTTGCATATCTTCTTTTTAAATCTTCAATCATTATATTAATCCTCTTTGTTGTAAGTATGGTATATTGAAAGGGTTGTCTGCCATATTTGTACTACTGTATGAGCCATAAGGTGCTTGTGAGTAGCCAAACTGTTGATTTGTACCTAATATACTACTGATGTTATTTTTAGCATTATTATAGCTAGTTTGCAAATCAGAACTTAACCCTGAACCTGATGTTGGTTGATTAGCAAAGTATTGATTGACCATAGAATCTTGAGGAGTGTTTCCTCCAACTAAATAAGGAACTCTTGAAATTAATTGATTTATTAAAGATTCACCACCATCTCCTCTAAATCCATCATCTCCACCACCTCCACCTGAACCTCCTGCACCAATAGGATCTAAACCCATCATAGCTCTAGCTTGATTTGTTTTACTAAGTTGAGTAAGTGCATTAAATGATATTCCTAATAAACCTGTATACTTAAAAGGATTAGATTTAAAATCTGCAGATAAATTGTCTTGAAAACTTGTTATAGTATCTTGTCTTTGTGCTGTAGGTACATCTACTTCTGGATCTGGATCTCCTAAATGTGACATGTCAACTGTTGGAGAAGGGCCTGTCATTTCTGCCATATTTGGTCTATTACTACCATCTGGAGTAGGAGCTGTATTAGGTGTTGATACAGGGCCAGCAATGTCTGCCATTGAAGGTCTACCACCATCACCACCATTATTATTATTATTACTACTAGGTGTTGATACAGGGCCAGCAATGTCTGCCATTGAAGGTCTACCACCATCACCACTTTGGTTATTATTATCACCACCACCACCAAAACCATCATTACCACCTGTACCAGCATTTTCTGAACCATAACCACCACCATCAAAACTTAAAAGACCAGAAGCACCTTTGTTAGGTTTTCCATCTTTTAATGAACCATGTAAATTAGCTTCAAGAAGTAATTTTTTTTCAAGATCAGTAATGTAAGATAATTCTGTTTTTGGACTTGTAGGAGAGGATTGCCAATATCTAGGTGCGTTATTAACTTCTTCAGTTTCTCCAAGATAGTTTCTTACACCACCTTGCATAACGAAGTCTTTACCTAGTAACATTTAAAACTCCTTATAAAATTATTGAAATAATAAATAAACCAAACAAAACTAAAATATATTTAGAAGTGTTATTATCTATATCTGTTTTTAAATCGTAAATTATTTTATTTATTTTATCCATTACAATAGTCCTCCTAAGTAACCTAAACCACCACCGATTAAAGCACCATATCCTGGATTACTTGCAAAAGAACCACCTAATAAAGCACCACCCATAGCAGTTGAGAATGGATTAGCTTGTGTTTGAGATTGAGCAGATTGAACTGGGAAACCACTTGCTATTGGTGAAACAAGACCTGCATATTGTTGTAATGCTTGATATGGTGCAAGTTGTTGTTGTCTTTGAATGTTTTCTAATTGAGCTCCTGTTTGAGTTAGACCAGGTATTTGAGTTGCTAAACCTAATTGTCTTCCTCTCTCTTGACCATATTCTTGAAAGGCTAAAGGTAGTGCAGCATTTGCTACTTGAGAAGTTACTTGATTTTGCATCATTGGAGAACCTGGTGTTCTTCCTGCACCACTAAATTGTTGTGCTACATTAGTATAAATATCTCCAGCAGTTTGTTGTAATAAGGGTGAAAGAAAAGGATTTAAATATTGTCCACCAAGTGTTGCAGCCATTTGTTGTTGTGCTGCTGTACCTAATGCTTCTTGTCCTGCAAGACCAGTTAATGTTTGTTGTGATGGAGCTACATAACCTGCTGCTCCTGCACCTTGTCCATATAAATTTGTAGATTCTGAAAGTATTTGATTTAATGCAGGTTGTGCTGGTGCATAAGGTGTTACTTGTGTTGTTTGATTTCCACCTCCTCCTGAATCTCCTCCGCCAAAACTCATATTATACTCCTATTTTAATGATTTTAAATATTTAACTGCATAAGGTGAATCACTTAAAGTAAAACTATCTTTTTTAAGCATTTCCTCATAATCAATTTTACCTTGAATAAGATCTTCTTTTGAAGCATCTATTGATCTTTTAGCATCTTTAATCATTTGCTCTCTATTAGATTTTTTATTTTTAAAAAAATTTACAACTTTACTTGACATCTTTATTCTCCTCTTGTTTAATTTGTTTTTCTAAAACAACATGGGTTTTTTTATAACCATGATTATTATAGACTTTTTGCCAACCTGGTCTAGCAATTAATTCCATCATCTTGCAACCTTCATCTTTAGCAAATTCTTCAACCTTACTTATAAGATGTTGCCATTTAGACATTTGCCTTCCAGTTACAATATAGACATGACAGACTTTACCATGTTTTCTTTTTATTATTTCAGTAACGACTACACCAAAATATTTATCATTTGTTTTCTTTTGGTTTTTATCCCAGATAACCCAAATTTGAAACTTATCTTCTTTAGCAGTTTCATAAACAAAATCTGAATCGTTAAGTTGACCTGAATAAGCTAAAGCAGATTTAATATCTTTTTCTACCATACCCCAAACTTTATCAAGTTCTTTAATTGGTATTTGTACTAATTCCATAAATACATTAAAAAATACTTAAAAACAATATATAATTAAGCACTTTTTTCGTCAAATAATTCTAATACACATACTATTCCTGCTATATCATTAGCAGTTTGTGCTTTTAATTTTAAAGTATCTTCTGATTCTAAAACTATAATTCCTTTAGCTAAATTTTCAGTTGTTTTTGATGCTAAAGATATATGAGATATTTCATGTACTGCACCAGAGTTTGACGCATCTGTAGTGAATGCTTCTATTTCATTAGCTCCACTATGAATATTTGTTACTTGTATAGTTTTAATTAAAGCTGTTCTTTTTGTTGGACAAGTATATACAACTGTACTGTTTGTCGTTGTAAGATCAAACATAGCATTTTTATATACGTTAGCCATTTAAATATTTAGTATTTTTTAAATTATTTAAGCTGTATAAGAATTACCAGCAGTAATAGAAGAATTAACTGCTGTCATATCTTCGCTACCCCAATAATCTTTAGCAACCATTAACTCTAGGTGTTCAACATTTCTATCAACTGCACCTTGTTTATCTTCTGCTGATTCATCTTCCATTGAAGTACCTGCAATGATACCATTAATTAAAGAAACACTATGACCCATAGCTGTGTAATTTTGTAAAATTTCTTCTGCTGTTTTTACTTCTTCACTCATATTTATCTCCTGTTATTTTGTTGCACAAGCAACTATTTTGTTTTTATCAAGTTTTTTAAATTCATCAAGAATTAATTTAGGTTCTACCATATTATTTCTTGGATCGCTATCGTTGAATTTTTCCTCAATCCACTCATTTCCCATATGAAACTGTAGGTTTTTATTATGTTCGTAACCAAATTGTGTCCATCTAGTAGAACCCCAAACAACAACTCCAGCTTTTTTTGCTGATGGTGAGAAGTGCTGTAAGCAACTATCAATAGATACAAAGCCTTCCGCATCTTTCAGCATTTCATGTAACTGTGTCCAATGTAAATCACATCTAATAGTATTCATATAATGTGGCTCATTAGGTAATACACAGTTGATAATTGTTGTATCTTTATATTCTTCTCTCAACATATTAACGACTTGTTGAGCAAGGTAGGGTTGATAGTTTCTATTTGGATTAATGTTTGTGTATTGGTTATTAGCATTAAAATTTGCTTGAGGTTGACCACCAGAGAATTGAATCATTATATATTTACCAATTTCATTTTTCTTTAACCATTCTTTAACAGATTCTTTATGGTGATCTGTATATAATTTACCTGTCATTGACTTATCATATTCAACACCATGATGTTCACAGTAGCTTTCAATAATATGTTGTTTGCCAAATTGAAAATTAGATTTGTAAGGCTCACAATAAAAGATATTATCTGATGCCATTATTCTAGGGTCTTGTAAGGGAAGTGTTTGCTCTAGTACTAATTTAACATCTGGGTTACTGGCAAAGCAACCAATGTAAGGTGTATATATTTGAACTTCTGATTTTTTTTTTAGTTTAGGAATTAATGCACTAAATGCAGTACACTTACCAACTCCGCCTTCTACGACATAAGTATTTAACATTTTATCCTCTTTCTTTATTTATTTTTTAGTAAGTCTATTTCTTTTTTTAGTTCTTTGATAGCATTAATTAAATAAAAAGTTAATTTTTCTGGGTTAAATGTTTTAACTCCTGTAGTTTGAGTTATAATCATTTCTGGAAATATAGTTTCTATTTCTTGTGCAATAACTCCAATTTGAACTCCAGATTTATCTACATAAGCTGCATCAACATTTTCAAAATCTGTAACTTCAGCTTTAGTTCTGTATTCAAAATCTCTAACTTGTATTTGATTAATTTTATCTAAACCTGTGTTGTTATTAACAATATTTTTTTTAATTCTTCTATCAGAAGTTTGCGACCATGCTGTAGCATTTGCAGTATTAAATACTCCGTTTGCTGAAGATGCACTAAAGAAAGTTCCACTTCCTTTACCAGTACCACTTCTACCAACAACACTTTCAAATAAAATACCTACTGCGGATGGACTAGTTTCTGAACCAACGTAAGTATTATAACATCCAGTTGTTAAAGTACAAGCTGCTAAAGCTCCTACTATTACGTTTCCATCTCCATCATTAACAACTCTACCAGCAAAATAACCCAAAGCTACATTAGTATTACCTGTTGTATTGCAACCTAAAGCAATTGTTCCCATTGAAACATTGTTTGCTCCTGTTGTATTTTTTTTTCCAGATTCAGTTCCTACAAATACGTTTTGCGCACCAGTTGTAGTGTTTTGTCCAGATTCTACACCTATAGCAACATTACCATAAGGAGTTGTTTGTGTTTTTAAAGCATTAGCACCAATTGCAACTGCATAATTACCTGTAGTGTTTGCTGCCATAGCAGAAAAACCAACTGCTGTATTACAAGAAGCTGTTGTGTTTGCTTCAAGTGTATTTTTACCAATTGATACGTTTCTAATTCCAGTAGTATTATTATACATATTATCACCACCTACTGATACGTTACAACAACCTGTTGTATTAGAAAAAAGTGCTTGAGAACCTACTGCTGTATTTACAGCACCTGATGTGTTAGTTACTAATGCAGAAGTACCTACTGCTGTATTATTAGCACCTGTGTTATTAAATAATGCACTACCACCTACTGCTGTATTACACCCACTTGTTGTAACTGTATTAAGAGTATTATGTCCATAAGCTGTGTTGCCTGAAGCTGTTGTATTATTTTGTAAAGATTGTCTTCCCATTGCAGTGTTTACTGTTCCTTCTGTATTATCTTTTAGAGCTTCAAAACCTACGGCAGTATTATTAGCAGCTGTTGTGTTTGAGAATAATGCACAAGCACCTAATCCTGTATTGTTTGCACCTGTTGTATTACATCTCATTGAATTTGCACCAATTGATGTATTTAAACCACCTGTTGTAGTACCACCAAGTGTATTAAAACCAAATCCTGAATTACACCCACCTGTCGTATTAGCATCTAAACTAAAAGCACCAGAAGCAGTATTAAATGTACCTGTTGTGTTTGCTAACAAAGCACAAGAACCAACTGCTACGTTTTGAGATGCTGTTGTGTTAGCTCCTAAAGCCTTATATCCCACAGATACATTACAATTACCTGTTGTGTTAGTACATATAGCTCTTTCACCAATACCAACATTATTAGCTCCTGTTGTATTTGCTAACAAAGCACATGTACCTACTGCTGTATTTTCCGCACCTGTAGTGTTTGAACCAGCAGCTCTATATCCTACTGCTACATTATTTGAAGCTGTAGTATTAGTTTCTAAAGCACTATGACCAATAGCAGTATTACACCCGCCTGTTGTATTTGAATTTATAGAAGCAGAACCAATTCCTGTGTTTGCACCACCTGTAGTATTTTCACAACCAGCAAGTCTACCAAAAAAAGAATTTTCACCTCCTGTTGTATTATCTTTACCAGCTTGAAAACCAACTACTGTGTTTCTATCACCAGATGTTAATGCTGCTAAAACTCCTATACCAACACCAGTATTTGAATTAGCATCATTTAAAGTTCCTGTTGAGGAAGTACCTACTAATAAACTATTTGTAAAATTTGTGCCGGCTTGTTTAGCTAATAAATCTGAATTTAAAGTTACTGCACCAGATGTGCCACCACCAGATAAACCTGTACCGGCTACAACTGAACTAATATCTCCTGGTAGAGGAGAACCATTACCTTGTAATGTACCAACTAAATTTATAGTATCGCCAGACGCACCAATAGTAATCGTTGTTCCTGATTGTGGATCTATTTGATTAACTTCTATTTTACTCATTAAATTACTACCAAAGTTCCTGTTATAGTTTGTGTTCCTGTTATTGTTACGGGTCCTGCTAATACACCTGAATCTAAAGTTTGATCTTCATCTAAAGTTGAAGCATGTGTTACAACATAACCTGTTGCTGTCATTACTGGTGAAATAGTTCTTTTAGCTGGAATAGTACAAAATACATCTTTTGTTCCTGCACCAAAATTTACTAAATTATTAGAATTTGAAGATGATATTACGGTAGTTCTAGATAAAGTATCTGGACTAGCATCAGTAACCGTTCCTATACCTACTTCATAATCTCCTGCGGGAAGACTAATAGTATAATAAGTAGAGTTTGTAGTACCTATGCCTGCTACAAATCCTTGAAAACCATTTTCTACTCCTGCAAGATTTATAGTTCCTGTGCCTGTGCTAGTAGTGGTTTCTTTAACTCTATCATTAATGACAAAAGTCATAAATAATCCTTAAGCTATTCTTATTAAGCCAGCACTTGCATTTGCAGTAGGAAATTGTAATTCAAAAGTTCCATTAGTGGAAGTTTTAACTCCTCCAAAATCTAAAATTGCAATTGCTGAATTAGCATTATTAGCATTATATAAAAGTGCTGCTTGAGCAGAAATTGTTGCATTTGGAAATGTAACATTATCAGCATCAAAAATTGCAGTAGTTCCATCTACAGAAATTGCTACATTAGCTAGTGTGTTTCCACCAGTAGTATAGTTAGTATTGCTACTAGATACTTCATTACTTGCCGTGTATGCAGGTGTTGATGCATTTAGAGTTGCTGCATTTGAATACAAAGCACACTTTAAAGTGAGTGCTGCAAGGTTTCCACCAGGCGACATTAAGTCTTGTTTAAATACAGTAGCTATCGCTTGTGTTATTGCCATATTATTGTCCTCCAGTTAATGTGTTTGTACCAACAGGACTACCAGGAAATTTATAGTCGGTTCTTCTTCTTCTCCGAGCTTCATTATTAACGGTAGCAACTCTTGTATTATACAAATTTTGATATATAGTATAATCTTCCATGTTCTTTGTAAAGAGATTTGCTTCGGCTAAACAGCCATATAATAAAACATCTGGAATATTTTCAGTATACCAATTAGTAGTGTTAGTGTTAGATAAAGGATTAATTTTGCCTTGATATCCTAATTTAAGAACATAAGCTTGATTTGGTGTAGGTGCTAAATATACTCGATCATCATCAAAATTTGCAAAATATTTAGGTTGACCTTGAAGTGCTACATTAGGCCAATATTCTTGACAATAAGCTAAAGTTTTTAATTCTAAATAACTTGTTTCTGTACCAACAGTTATAGTTAAATAATTAAATAACATAGGTTCAATAGCTGTAGGAAGATTTACAAATCTATCTCCTACTATTGCAGTAGTAGTTACATTCTCATTGAATCCAATAGGATCTATATCTCTTGATAAACTAGAAAAAGTATTATCAATAAAAGTATCTAATTGTGCAGTAAAATCTGTTCCTGTATTTTCAGCCCAAACTTTAATATCATTTTGAAGACTGCTGTATGTCATTGCCATCTTTTTTTTCTACCTTTACTTTATCGTCAACTTTAAATTTAGTCCAAACATTTCCAGCAAATGGATAAGTTCCATAGTGCGTTAAAGGACTTCGAAGATCAGAATGTATTTTACCATCTATTTTTTGCCATAATCTACAAAAAGCATAATCCTCTGATAGATATCTATTACTTTTTTCATCAATAATACAGTCAAAAAATGCATAACAATTTTTACTTCCATACCTTTTATTATTAATAATTTGATCACTAGTATATTTAAGATTAGGATAAGATTTCATCATTTTGCGAAAAACTTCTTTTTTAATACACATAAATCCAGTTGCAGCATCCATTACTTCAGCAAAACCTTTTTCTACTATAATATTTTTAGGATCAGCAAAATTTAAATTATAACCTAGCACTCTTTGTTCTATGTGTTTATTACTTTTTTTAAATAATTTTGGTAAACTTTCCCAATCAATAGATTTTCTAGGATATACTCCACAAGCTATATCATAACCTGATTGTAATATTCTTGTTACAGCTTCTCCATTAAATCCAATATCAGCATCAATAAACATTAAATGAGTAAAAGCATTAGAATCTTTATCATCTTCATCTAAAAATTGACTTACTAAAGTATTTCTAGCTCTAGTAATTAAACTTTCATTTCCCATTGTGTTTAGATGAACTGTATAATTATTTTTAGCAGCCGATTGAGTTACACTCATTATTCCATGTAAATATGCTTCTGTAAGTAAGCCGCCATAACAAGGTGTTGCGATCATAACACTTAATTTTTTTTTTTTTATCATGTTACAACAGTAACACTTCCTAAGCTTACCTGTAACAAATTTGTGTTGTTTGTATACCAAGAAGTTGGAATAGTTGCAACTCCAACATAAACAGATTGACCTGATGTATTTTCAAATCCAGGTAAAGCAGTTACTTGATTAGGAACACCGCCTGTTTGAGAGCCTGGTAATCCTCCACCAGTTCTTGCAGCCTCTGTTGCACTTATACTAGCTTGTGGTCTAGCATTTTGTAAAGTTTGTGCATCAGTAAAATAAGTTAAATCTAATTGAGGTTGTTTAGGTTCCCATTCTGAAGTATGAACAAACATACCAGTCCATTCGAATAACATTTCTTGATATGGAAATGCCATACCTGATCTATCAGATATTGCTTGTGCATATTTTCCACCAGCAAATTTTGTTGAAGGTGCTCTATGAGGTCTAGTACTTGCTGGAACTCTAGCCATTATGAATAAAAGCTGTTGCCTGTTGACGGTATAATTCTTGTAGAAGGAGTATCGTCACCTGCGACTAATCTTTGATATGATTCTTCATAATCTACTTTTAATATTTGTTGAGTTTGAGGAGTTACACCTGTTCTTTTTTTAGAAAGATAATAAGCAAGTCCTGCGCACATACACTCGAAAGCTCTAAAGGGCACATCAATATTTTGTTGTACTCCATTAACAGTAGAAGCTGTGATATCTTCTATTTTTCTCATACGATAATAAGTAATAGTATAATTAGTATCTGGAGCTGGATAAATTTTAAGAACTGGAGTAGATAATCTTTGTAAATAATATTGTGTAGGTCTAGCTTGAGTAGTTTTATTTGAAATAGCAGCATAATCATTAAGACCTAATGCTGTCATTGCATACTCTGTTCCATCACTTATTTGAATGTTTGCATTAATGATATCTACTGTATCATAATCTAAAGTGTATTCTGTAGTTCCTGTAGTAATAGCTAAAGTTTTATATTCTACAGTCCATTGGTTATAACCTCTATTAGCCCAATCACTAAACATAATATTCATACTACGTCTAGCTGATCTTACATCATAACCTAAAATAGGATCACCACCTATTCTATCATAAGCTTCTTGTATTACATCATTTACTGTTAAAGTAAAAGTTGAAGTTCCCGATAAAGCCATATTTCTCCATTATGCAAAAAACGCAGTTACACCATTTATAGTTGCTACATTAGCACCTACTAAACTTGATGAAACTTGTATACTTGTTTTAAATTTTATACCATCTGCTGGTAAATTTATAGCTACTGTTGAAGCACCTACAGCTACATTACCTGTTTCAATTTCAAATACATTTGTTCCACCATCTTTCCAAGTAAGAACACCAGGAGCAGTTGAAGGTTCAACAATAAAACCTTTTAATCTCATCGGTCCACCAAATAGAGTAACGGTAGTGGGAGCATTTGAAGCTGTATTAGATAATGCTGCTTTATTTTTACTTACAACATTTATATCTGATCCTGCCATTTTTTTCTCCTAAATTAAATTATATTTTTCTAAGTCTTTATATAGTAAAGCAATTCTATCATTAGGTACAGAACTAGGTTTTAAATACTCTTGTTGATTAGCTTTAGCTTGAACTTGACCCATATCTAAAGGTCTTATATTAATATTATCATTAGAACTACTTACTAGTTCTTTACTTGAAGGAAGTGTAGTAGTTCCTCCTCCACTAAATTTATCTATAACTTTTTCTATATTAGCTAATTTTTTTTCTAAATCAGAAGCTGATTCTTTTTTCTTATCTTTAGTTGTAATTACACCTTCTTTTTCTTTATTAATTTCTTCTGCTATAGTAGCATCACCTGTTTCTAATATAGTTTTAGTTGCTACATCTTTTTCTTTATCTTTTGATAATTCAATTACTTCTTTATCTTTAACTTTAATTAAATCATCATCTTTTTTACCAAAAGAAGAAAGAGCTTCACCAGCAGTTTTTAAAAAGTCTAAATTAAATTCCATATTTTAAATGAGGGCCCGAAGGCCCTCTAATTAATTATTATATTACTATAGCGTCCCGCAAATTATTTGCTTGAAGATAAGTAAAAGTAACAGTTATTTGACCTGTAGTTGCAGTAGCACCTGCAGATATAAGTGTTGCTGTGATCTGGCTGTCAGCACTAAATCTATCCGCTGTATCTAAAGATCCAGTAGCTAATGCAGTAGTTTCTCCTAAAGCTTTAACATTAGTATTTGCAATAAGAAATTGAGTTGTCTTACTCAACACTCCTACTGAAACAGTTGCTGTGCCACCAGCATTACTCACTACTCCAACTCTAAGTATAACTGAAAGTAGTTGTGAGTTTTCTGGTATTACACCTACGTTGTGAGTAAATGTTCCAGCGGCAACTTCTGCATTAATCATAATTGATTGTGACATTACAGTTTGACCTGTATTTTTTACATCTGAACCTAATACGGTTCCAGTTGTTTCTTTAATTGTTCCAGCTTTAATTGGGCCAGAAAATGTAGTAGTTCCCATAGTCTATCTCCTTATAATAGTCTGCTTTCGCAGTCGTTTGGGTTAGTATTAAAAATACTAGGCGTATTGCTACGCCTAGTAATTATTTATTATTATGCTACGCCTTCAGATCCGTATACACCTCTCCAGTCTGTAAAACCGAAGCTGTATCTTTCTCTGCACTTGTATCTTAGGTTACCAGTTTCAAAATCACCTTCAACAGCTTTTTTGATTGGTGCTCTAACGAAGTGTTTCATTCCATCTGGACAATCAGTTAGGATAAAATACTGATCAGGGTTAGTAAATCTTTGATTTACTACTACACCTTCAGGTATCATACCCATGTTTCTCATTGCATTGATATCGTTGTCAGCAGTACCAGGTCTTAAATTAGACTTGATAATTCTTTCAGCAACGAACACCAATTGAGGTGGAACTGCAAGTTTTCTTCCTGATAAAGCAACTGGTATACTTCTATCATCTACAGCAGTCGAGATTTGAACTAAAAGTGTCTCTAAAGACGTTTCAGATAAATCCGCAGGCGTACCTAGGATGTTAGATGCTGTACCACCACCGCCAAGAGGGTGAAGCGGATCAAGTAAAGCTTGGCCGTCTCCTCCTAATGAAGTAGTTGTTGCAGTATTAAAGATATTTGCACCTTTGATCTCTTTCGTTTGTTGCATTGATCTTGCTAGTGCTCTTGCGTATTTAGCGCCTAGAGAACCATACAAGCCATCTTCTTCAGCTTCTTCTGTAATTGCAAAAGCTAAAGCGACAGTTTCATGCACGTATCTTGAGACAAAGCCTTCTCTGCCAGAATCATAATTGATCATGGCACCTTCAGCTTTAGTTGGTGCAGCACCGAATCCGATCATTTGTACATCTTCTTCGAATGCTTTCATTGATTGCTCTGTAGAATATAATGATCTCCATTGTTCAGGATATCTATCGTATTCCATACCAAACACGGTGTTTAAACCTAGATTGAGCTGTTTGGTAAAAAGTGCTCTGTTTAAAGCCATTTTTAACTCCTATTGTTAAGGTTAAACACCAGCGTTCTGAGTTCCATATAGAGATAAGTTTATTACAACTTCTATATCTGCGTCAGCGCCTAGTGCATTGTTAGGATAATCAATTAATCTTAGGATTCTTAAAACTTTTGCAGTCGTTGCAAGAGTTGCAAAATCCAATTCATCAGTTGAATGTCCGTAGGTTGAATTAAAAGTTCCAATAGTTACATTAGCTAAAGCACCAACCGCAGTTGATACCATAGTACCGTTTACTTGAACTTTATAAGTAATGTTTGGATCATCATACACATAACCTTTAGCATTAACTGCATCTTTAGTTACTGTACCTGTATTCCAAACTTTTTCAAATTTAACAGAACCGTCTGTCGCTATATACTCAACGCCATAAAAAACACCGAGAGCTACTCCGCCCGCTGTGCCTCTTATTAATGTACCATTAGCACCTAATGTTACAAGATCACCAGATGCTAAGTTAGCTGCAAAGCCACTTAGTATCGGATATTCGTTGGCTCTAATAACGCCACCTGTTAAATGTCTCAATGGTGTAAAACCATTTGCTGCATTTAAGTTTGCCATTTTTAGTTTCCTTTGTTAGTTTGTTAACTGCCGTCCGAACTAACTCTTGACTTGAAAGACCTTTGAATAGGTTGTCCTGGTGTTTCAGCTCTGTTCATGTCCTGCTCAACTGACTGCATTAAATTATTAGTCATTTGTGCATAGTAATCATTTCTTTGATTAACCATTTCTTCGGGCATTTCGCAGAGTACCATTCCTTCTATTCCTATATGCCCAGTGAATTTGCCATGTTCTATCGTTGGAAAATGTTGACCATCTTTGACAGTTTTAATGTCTCTTGGTTGCCAACCTTCTCTCAACCGTTTAGCTACATTCGTAGGCGTTTCCTGTCCTAACACCATAGTTGCTACCCATCTCTGAGCATAACCAGGTCTTGGTTCAGGCGCTTCTAGTAAGTTACTCGGTCGCCATTTTGAAACCGTTGTAGATTTTTCTACTCTAGTTTCATTGTTTATTTTATTATCTTTATTCATATTATCAGGCTCCTTTCTATTGTCCTGTGTCGCTAAAGCTTTTTACTTCTTTAGCAAATCGTTTTAGTGCCACTTCATCATTAATATCAATACCAAAAGTTTTAGCTGTTGATAAATCATCACTAGTGAGTTTAACTCTATTAGAAGGTGTTCCTTTTTTACGAGAAACTCCTGCTACGGGAGATTGCACTCTATTGTTTTTTTGTACTACATTTTCAGTAGTTTTGGAAGTGTTTTCTTCTGATTTATTAAAATAAGAAAGACCAGTTTTTTTTAGTCTTGAACTCATCTCATCATAATATCCAGGATCATGCACATCCCAACCTTCTTCTGTTAATTCAGCATCAATACCATAAGCCATAGCTGTTTCTTTTCTATAACCAGGTTTATTAAACCATTCTGAATTTTCTTTTACCCATTCTGAGGCTAAAGGTGGTGCTTTTCTCTCACTCTTTTGACTTTTTTGAGGTACTTGTGAAGCATAGTCTTCTGTTTTAGTCATTTGACTACGAATTTCTGCCATACTTTCATAAAGTTTTACTTGTTCATCAGTATTACCTTCTTCAATAGCTGATTTAAGTTGAGTAGAAACACTAGTAAGTTGATTACCTAATGATTTATTAGCTATATCATAAGTTTTCTTTTCCATAGAAGCTAATCTTTCTTCTAAATCAACATTTCTTTGTTCTGCCTCTGCTCTTTTAGCTACTTCTTTCTGTATTCTTTTACGAACTTTAACAGAGTAAGGCATATCATCAGAATATGCAGGTGCTTTTTTAGATTCTTCATTAAGCTTGATTTGTCTTTCGTTCTCAAAAGATTTATCTTCATCTTTAGAAGGTTCTTCTTGTTGTTGAAGTTTTTCTAAAGGATTTAAAGGAACATTGATCTCTTTTTCAGTATCAATTTCATCAAGTGTAACTTCTAATTCTTCATTCTTATTTTCTTTTTCGTCTATCATAGTTTCTCCTATGTTGGCATTAACTTTTGTTAATGTATATTATAATTGTTGAGTTACTACTTCTGGACTTTCCAAAGTTGCAATAATCTCATCATCATTTAATAACACCATTTTTACATTTTGTACAGAAACTCTTGCTCCTGCATATCTACCAAAAATAACCCAATCTCCTACTTTACACCAAGGTTTTTTTCTATCGCTATAACATTCTGTTCCCATAGCAATTACTTGTCCTACACTATTTAAGTAAGTTTGACTATCTTTGTTAGAATCTGTTAAAATTATTCCACCTTTAGTTTTTTCTACTACTCCACGAGGTCTAAGTAATATTCTATAACCTACTGGTTGAGGTACTTTTTTTGGTGTTGGTATACTATCGTCTGTTGCCCATGCTTCGTTACTATTCATCTTCTATATCTCCTTTTTTATATTTTTCAACTGTTTCATTTATTATTTGAAATGCTTTATCTAAACCTTGCCCATATCCATAGATACGTTTGAATTCAGATATATTCTCTACACCTTTACTTAATAAATTTTGTGATAAATCTCTTTTATGATCTTTAATGTTTTTTTTGATCGCTTGAAGAAGGCGTTCCATTTAATACTTTCGTTATAGTGTCTGTTATTTTTGAAAAACTTACTTCTAAATCTCTAGCAACTGTAGCAAGTAAAATAGGTTTAACTTTTTTTATAGAAATTTTTTTATTTTCTAAAAACTTTTTAGCTTTTCTAATTTCTTCAGCTTTAATTGCCATTAATCTCTCGATTTATCTTCCCTTGCAACTTTACTTGCAATCTCTACTACTTTAGCTTTTGTCTCAGTGTCTTTTCTGGCATTTTGTTTTTCACTTTCTTTAACACCTTGCATAAATCTAGCTTTTCTTATTTCAAGTTCTTGGCCTTTTAATTGAAGTTGAGCTTGATCTTTAGCATCTTCTCTTGATTCTTTTTGTTGTTCTTCAGAAGGTGGCATACTTCCCATTAGTTGTTGAGCAGCTTGTGCTGCAGCCGCTGCTATTCTATTTTCTTCTTCAATACTTATTTCTTTAGATGGTTCATCATTTAATTCTCTATTAAAATCTCCAGAAGAAATAGGATTACCTTCAGGAACAGAAGCTTGCATTTGTTGTTGATATAGATAAGCCATGTGTTGACCTATATGAGCTAACATTGCAGGATAAAGTCTTTCTTTAGCTTCAGGATTTCCACCAAATCTAGGATCATTTATAAATTGAGAATGAACTTGTATATGAGCTTCATGATCTTGATCTTCAAATACTTGAATAGGTTTAGCATTAAGTAAAGCCATATTCTCTGATACTGGATCACGTCTAGGTGTATCTTCATCTTCTATCATTAAGTCCATATAGTCAGGTATATTAAGAGCTTGTAAAAATCTTCTTGTAGCTTCTTTAACATTTATAATATCAGGAGAAGCTTGTGCTAGTTGTAAACCTGTTTGAGCTAAAGCTATTCTTTGAGCTTGAGAAAAAATATTAGGATCAGATACGGGAACTACACTAATAGAAGAAGTAAAATCTTTTCTTCTAATCTTTTTATTTTCTCCAATTACTTCAAAAGAATATTCATCATCTAAATATTCTCCATTTAATTCATAGATTAATTTAAATTCTCTACCTTGAGCTTGATGAATTCTTTTATGAATAGCTGAATATACTTTAGAACCTTGTTCTATTAAAGCAATAGTAGTTCCAACTGGACCTGATCCAGCTGAATCACCAATCATTGCATCTGCGATAGAAGCAAAACGTCTCCCTGACTCTGTTAATACTCCAAGTAATTGAAGTAATGTCGGTGAAGGTTCCTTAAAAGGAAGAGGGATAAAACTTTTTCTAAGATCATCACCATATGCTTCAACTTCAACCCACTCACCAGGTGAAACAGTAATATCTCCACCTTCTATTCTTGCTCCTTTAGCTCTAAAGCCTCCATTGAGGTTAGCAAAGGCAGCTGAATCAAGTAGTGCTCTAAGAGCACCAGTACTAGCATGTTGTAGTCCTCCGATCATTTGAATAAGACCAAAGCCATAGAAGCCTAAGCCAGGAAGATATTTATAATGTATAAAATAAGTTCTTTTTCTTCTTAATGAATCTTCTTCTTTCCAATTTCTTCTAATAGATAAAACTTTTTGTGAATCATAATCTATTGTAACTATATAAGGTAAAGCTAGTTCATCTTTATCTTCACCTAAATCTAAATTAGTATGTACTTCTAATATAGTATGAATTTTATCTGCCATACTAGGAGACATTCCTTCTAATCTTTGTAAAGTTTGTTCTACCATATCTCCATCATTAGCTCCTGGAGATGATTCAGCATTATTTAATGGAATATCTTTATAGACACCCGATATTTGATATTTTCTAACATCATTTCTAGTTAATTTCATTACTTGAGTATATCTTTCTGCCGTTTCTAAATCTGTATTCTCCATAGAGATTACAAATTCTTCTGCTGGTACAAATTTAGAACAAATTCTATCTAAAGTATTATCAAAATAAACTTTTTTAAAAGCACTTCCCGCAAGAGCTAAATAAAATAACATTTGATCTAATTCATTAAAATAATCTGGAATTTCCGATGTAAGTTGAAAGTTCATAAAATCTTGAACTCTTTGAGATTGTTCTAATTTTTTATCTGTAACTTTTCCTATAACTTGTGTCTTAACAGGACCACCTGCTGGAAAAACTTCAGCGATAGCTCTAGCTTGAAATTGAGTTGCTGCTTCTGCAAGTAAAGGATGATGAACTCCTGAAGCTCCTGGAAAAGGATCTTGTCTATCTTCGACAACTACACCTAGCATTTTTAAACCTTTTGAATATTGATCTTCCCAGTTTTTTCTAGAGCTTTTATCATCTTCATAAGCTCTTACTAAATCTTTACCTACTAATGAAATTTCTTTTTCATCTAGTTCTTCTGCTAAATTAGAATAATGATTACTTTCAAAAACTTCTTCATCTTTTTCAGTTTGATCTTGATCTACATCAACATTAACTTTTTCACCTTCGTCATTAGTGAATTGTAATTTCTTTTTATCTAGTTCAACTTCCATTATGCTCTTTTCTTTTTTTTCTTTTTAGGAAAACCAGCTTTCATATTAGAGTAGGCTTTAGCTGTAATAGTAGATTTCTTTTTTGATCTTGAAGTACCAGCTTTTTTACGAGCATTTATATTTGCCCAAAGTCCTGGTTTTTTCTTTTTTGGAGTAGTCATCTGTTTACTAAAACCTTCCCTAATTAACATTTACTTTTTAAAGCCGTAAGTACCTTTTGGTTTACGTGTAGCTTTAGCTACTTTTCTTCTTGAAGCCATAGACATTTTTTTAGAAGATTCTTTTCCACTTTTCATGCCCATTGATTCATCTTTTCTTGCATTAAAACCTTGTTTCTTTTTTACTTTTTTTTTCATAGTTTTCATAATAACATTATACCTCCTGGTTCATACCATACTTTCCTATATAGAGATATAAAACAAAAATATTGATTTTGAAAGTCTTTTATTTAGCTAATCTGTCCATATGATAGTATATCCTACCAATAACTTTATCTAAGTCTAAAAGCTCTTGTTGAAACATCATAATTAAAAC
>Ga0209816_1001202_pt1 | contig 19399 bp, 13 predicted proteins | sample CoawatmetaG01DNA_FD_187509 | JGI IMG/M metagenome (GOLD analysis project Ga0209816, IMG submission 187509) | Marine microbial communities from the West Antarctic Peninsula - Coastal water metaG017-DNA (SPAdes) (version 2) | ecosystem: Environmental > Aquatic > Marine > Coastal ... | reverse complement strand
TACTGTAGTACATGTAATGCAGAAAGGCTATGTATTAAATGACAGGATAATCCGACCAGCACTTGTAACCGTCTCAAAAGCTAAAGATACTTGAAATAGCTGTCTGAGACCCCACTTATATGTTTGTAGATATATGGCATTAACCCTAAAAGGACTGAATTATGGCAAAAATTATAGGTATTGATCTTGGCACTACCAACTCTTGTGTGTCTGTCATGGAGAATGGCAAGCCTAAGGTTATTGAGAATTCTGAGGGAACTCGCACCACCCCTTCTATCGTAGCTTATACTGAAGATGGCGAAATTCTAGTAGGTGCTTCTGCTAAACGCCAGGCTGTCACAAACCCAAAAAATACTGTATTTGCTTCAAAAAGATTAATTGGACGTCGTTTCGATGAAGAGATGGTGCAAAAGGATATAAAAATGGTCCCTTACAGCATCATTAAAGCCAAAAATAATGATGCCTGGGTAAAAGTTCGCGATAAAAAATTAGCCCCTCCTGAAATATCAGCAGAGGTTCTAAAGAAGATGAAGAAAACTGCTGAAGACTATCTAGGCGAGGCTGTAACCGAGGCAGTTATAACTGTTCCTGCTTATTTTAATGACTCACAACGTCAAGCTACTAAAGATGCAGGACGCATTGCTGGACTAGGAGTAAAGCGTATTATAAATGAGCCAACTGCAGCAGCCCTAGCATTTGGTATGGACAAAAAAGAAGGGGACCGAAAAGTTGCTGTTTATGATCTTGGGGGTGGTACCTTTGATATCTCTATTATCGAAATTGCAGAAATTGATGGCGAGCACCAGTTTGAAGTATTAGCAACTAATGGAGACACCTTCCTTGGCGGAGAAGATTTTGATCTGCGTATAATTGAGTACCTTGTTAGTGAGTTTAAAAAAGAAAGTGGCATCGACTTAAAGAAAGACATGATTGCATTACAACGTCTTAAAGATGCAGCAGAGAAAGCTAAAATTGAACTATCTTCCAGCCAGCAAACCGAAGTCAACCTGCCTTATATCACAGCAGATTCTTCAGGACCTAAGCATTTAGTAGTCAAAATCACTCGCGCTAAACTAGAAAGTTTAGTTGAAAAGCTAATAGAAAGAACAACTGAACCATGCCGTATCGCCATGAAAGATGCGGGTATAGATGGCAGTGGCATCGATGATATTATTATCGTTGGGGGGCAATCCCGTATGCCCAAGGTTCAAGAAAAAGTTAAGGCTATTTTTGGGAAAGAGGCACGTAAGGATGTTAATCCAGATGAAGCAGTTGCACTAGGTGCTGCAATTCAGGGTGGTGTCTTGCAAGGTGATGTTAAAGACGTACTACTATTAGATGTTACCCCTCTGTCTCTGGGTATCGAAACTATGGGTAGCGTAATGACTAAGCTTATCCAGAAAAATACAACTATTCCGACCAAGGCACAGCAAGTATTTTCGACTGCTGAAGATAATCAGTCTGCAGTGACTATCCATGTCTTGCAAGGCGAACGGGAAATGGCATCCGGGAATAAGAAATTAGGAGAGTTTAACCTGACTGATATTCCTCCGGCACCAAGAGGAACCCCTCAAATTGAAGTTGCATTTGATATTGATGCTAACGGGATCCTACACGTATCAGCAAAAGATAAAGCAACTGGAAAAGAAAATAAGATTAAAATCCAAGCAAGTTCAGGACTATCAGATGAGGAAGTACAAAGCATGGTAAAAGATGCTGAAGCTCATGCTGAGGAAGATCATAAAGCACTAGAACTTGTCACGGCCCGTAATCAATGTGATGCGCTCATTCACTCCGTGAATAAAACTTTAGCAGAGCATGGAGAAAAACTTGAAGGAGATGAAAAATCTACAATTGAAGCTGCGCTGAAAGAAGCTGAGGAAGCACTAAAATCAGATGACAAGGATGCCATTGATGCAAAAACCCAGGCATTAGCTGAGGCTTCCCAGAAACTAACAGAAAAAATGATGGCGCAGGAACAAGCCCAACAGCAGGACCAATCAGGTGGCGAAACCCCACCGCCAAATAATGATGGCAAAAAAGGTCAAGCAGAAGGGGATGTAGTAGATGCTGAATTTGAGGAAGTGAAAGATAAAAAATAAGTAAATACTGGAACCACAAAAACGCAGAGGCGTGGGGAAATAAAATTGCAACTCTCCTGCGCACTCTGCGTTTTTGGCGTTTACCCGAGAGTTATCATTATTTATTTGGTATAAATTAGCCGCTCTCAACGTAATAAAGTATCAGGTAATATTAATCTTGCTATAAAAAGTGGAAGTATTTATATGAGTAAGCGTGACTACTACGATGTACTAGGTGTTAGCCGTAATGCCGGAGACGATGAAATCAAAAAAGTTTATCGTAAGCTTGCGATGGAACATCACCCGGACCGTAATCCAGACAATCCTAAGTCAGAAGATCGCTTTAAAGAGGCTAAAGAAGCCTACGAAATACTCTCGGATCCTAATAAACGGACAGCCTATGACCAACAAGGACATGCCGGAGTAGATCCAAGTATGGGAGGTGGTAACCCTCATGGCTTCTCGTCAGATACTTTTGGTGATGTTTTTGGTGACATTTTTGGTGGCCAGGGGACGCAATCTAACGTCTATCGTGGTGCAGATTTACGCTATAACATGGAAATTACACTGGAGCAGGCAGCTCGTGGGACTGAAACGAAAATACGGGTGCCTACGATGGCATCCTGTGATTCTTGCCATGGTAGCGGAGCAAAACAAGGCACTTCTCCTTCTACCTGTCCAACCTGTAATGGTCATGGTCAGGTAAGAATGCAACAAGGATTTTTTTCAATCCAGCAAACTTGCCCAAAATGTCATGGTAGCGGAAAGTTTGTATCAAACCCATGTGGAAAATGTTTTGGTGAAGGACGGATCAAACAACACAAAACATTATCCGTAAAAATACCGGCTGGTGTAGATGATGGAGATCGTATCCGTTTAAGTGGAGAGGGTGAGGCTGGAGTCAATGGTGGTCCATCAGGTGACCTATATGTTGTAGTTAATCTCTTAGCACATTCTGTTTTTCAGCGTGATAATAATGATTTGCATTGTGAAATGCCAATTAGTTTCACTACAGCTGCATTGGGAGGGGAATTGCAGGTCCCTACAATTGATGGCTATGCAAAAATTAAAGTTCCGGCTGAGACTCAAAGTGGAAAAATTTTTCGTTTGCGTGGAAAAGGAATTAAAGGTATTCGTAGCCACACTCATGGTGATTTAATGTGCCATTTAATGGTGGAAACCCCAGTCAAATTAGGGGCACGCCAGAAGGAACTGCTTCATGAGCTCGAAGCATTAAACCAAGAAGACAGCTCTCGCCATAGTCCCCGCACCAGGTCTTGGGTGAACAAGGTTCGTGAATTTTTTGAATAAAAGATTTTCCATTAATATCTACTATCAAATTCACCGGATCTTACCAGTTTCCATGTATCAACTTTTCTGCCCAGAATAAACCGGATACAGTTTTACTATCCGTGATCTTGCCTGTCCTAATCCACTCGAGCGCCTCAGAGAAGGGTAATGTGAATATTTCTATATTCTCTCCATCATCAGGGCAGGCACCGCGGAGATCAAGACCTTCAGCCAGAAAATATATTTGCTTCTCATTAGAATAACCAATACATGGATACAGCGTAGTTATGTAACGCCATTCTGATGCTATATAGCCAGTTTCTTCTAACAACTCACGTTTTGCACTGGCTAATGGATCCTCATTATGTTCTATTTTCCCAGCAGGTAATTCATAGAAATTCTGGTGTAAGGGATAACGATGTTGGCGCTCCAGAACCAAGTCACCATTAGCAAGAAACGGAATAATTACAACACCTCCAGGGTGAGTAACATATTCACGGACAGATAATTTACCATCGGGCATCATTACTTTATCTTGGTGCATATGAAGAAAATTTCCTTCATACACGCATTGGTTACTAATCTTTTTTTCAGTCAGACTACGAGAATTTTTGGCCATAAAAATTTTTTTATTAATTGAGATAATTCTTTATTTGAAAAAGTATTAATTACATTTTTATTTGTAATAGAAAGGTTCATAAGAAAATCATTATTCTCTACATATTATGTATACATTACTTCTAAATAACTACTCACTAAATTTATCATAAGACCTAATTTCTACTTCTAGGTATATTATGAATAGGAATATAAGTGCTAACGTTAATTAAAATTAAATTACACTCCTCCCCTTTCCAATATAGCTAATCACAATTAAAATATAGTCTGACGAAATAAAACATTCTTTCCTAAGGAAAACAGTATGTCCTCAACTAACAAGGTATTTGTCAGCTTCGCTCTAAGAGATGCTGACCTACGTGACACCCTCATAGAGCAAGTGAATAATGAAAACACACCCTATACGCTAGAGTATTTGGCCACAAAGGCTTCCTGGGACCCATCCTGGAAAGAAGAATGTCGATCAAAAGTCGCAGATTGTGACGGTGTAATTGCTATAGTTACAAATAATATTATAAGAGCTGATGGCCAACAGTGGGAGATAGAATGTGCCTATAAAGAGAGGCTGCCAGTTCTTTTACTAGAAGGAAAATCTGAGAAACAAGGAAAGGGATTCCCTGAGATTATTGATGATAAGGATTTTCTAGACTGGACCTTACCAAACATCATGGCATTTCTAAACAGACTACAGAAATAATCTAAATAGGCTTGGCCGTCCATAGGCCCATGATCAGTAATAGTTATATGGTCTAACTGATATAGTATGAAATTATACGCCTACCATTTATTCTTAATATTCAATAAGCTATAATTTATTTTATTGAATATGAAATCTATTTCTATTACACAAAACCACCCCCCCATATATAATTCTATGTAGTTCTTATGTAAGCTATTAGCTCACTTCTTCAAGTGAGCTAAGTATTAATGTAAAGTAAACTTGTGCACACTATCGAAAGCCATACTAAAAATATTGGAATTAATAAGTGAAAAAGATTTCTCTTAATTCTCAAATTCTTATCGGTTCGCTATCCGGAATTCTTCTAGGGGCAGCACTTTCGATGCTGGATAAAGAATCTGCGACATCACAAGTTAGCCTATATATTGCCGAATTACTCGGAATGTTATTCGTCGATTTATTGAAGATGGTTATGATTCCATTAGTATTCACTTCTATTGCAGTGGGAGTAGCTAATTTACGTACACATAAGAAAATACATCGTGTTTGGAAAACAACATTAGGGTACTTTTTCTTGACTGCTATCGTAGCAATTACCTTAGGACTAACAGCTGCCAATCTATTTAAACCTGGGAAAGGACTTCAGCTACCTATGTTCCAGGATGCCATGGAAAATTTTCAGGCGCATGAAATGACCCTACCTGAATTTTTTACTCAATTCCTGCACTCACTGTTCCAAAATCCTGTCACAGCTATGGCTGAGGCCAACATAATCGCAGTAGTTATTTTTGCACTACTAATGGGAATTGCTTTAGTGATAGGAGGCGAAAAATTTCAGAATATCCGTGTATTCCTACAGGAATTATTAGAATTAGTTCTGATGTTAGTAGGCTGGATTATGAAACTGGCGCCAATCTGCATCATGGCGCTATTGATAAAGCTGGTAGTAACGCAAGACTTCTCTTTATTAATGATTCTAATAAAATTTATCAGTCTGGTAATAGGTACGATCTTACTACATGCTCTAGTAGTGCTACCTATGATTCTTTACCTAGTCACTGGTATGACACCAATTAAATTCTGGCGTGGCGCACGCGAGGCCCTTATAACAGCCTTTGCTACTAGTTCTAGCTCAGCAACCTTACCAGTTACCCTACAGTGTGCCGAACAAAACCTTCATGTGAAACGTAATATTGCCGGTTTTGTTCTACCTCTTGGAGCTACAGTGAACATGGATGGCACAGCGTTATATGAAGCTGCCGCCGCATTATTCATTGCAAATTTGGTGGGAGTTGATCTTAATCTCATGCAACAAATGATCGTGTTCTTCACGGCCATGCTTGCAGCTATGGGCGCACCTGGAATTCCAAGCGCAGGAATGGTAACTATGCTTCTAGTCCTACAGTCTGTAGGCCTGCCAGTTGAAGCTATTGCTATTCTTCTTCCCATCGACCGATTACTTGATGCTTTTCGCACCTCAGTCAATGTTGAAGGAGATATGATAGGCAGTCTGGTGGTGCAAAAGGTAGTAGAGAGTGATACCAACCAAAATTAGCGGTTAGAAAGAATCACTCTTACTACTATCGCACCACACTACCCACTTATTTTTCGATTTAAAATAAGAAGTACTAAATACCTAGCATTTTTTTAGCTCCGGCAAAAGACTTCATTGAGTCTCCATGCTTGCCATCCATATGTTCCTGCGCACCTTTATTCCTCAAAGCTTTAACTTTGATTATTTCTTCAGGAGCTAATTTAACCGCAGACAATTTTGCATCAATCGTTTTTAGTTCATTTGGACAATTACTGGCTAATGCGGCACCGGTAAATGCCACGAAGGATATTGCAACAATAGAAGATAGTAATTTCATCACGTTTACTCCTTAGTAATAATAATTAATTTTTATACTTTTTTGTACTATTCTAGCTGACCAGGATTTATAGTATTTTATGTCTTTATTTTTACTTAAAGGCAACAAAAGGCTAATAAAGGTAGCTTTCAAGGTGCGACAATTTGTCGCACCTCATAAATATAGCACAATATAACAAGCTGTATAGCCGACAATTAAGATAAAAAATGATCGCAACAAGGTATATGATATTTTTATACAATTAATATATTAATAAGACGAGATTAGAAGCAAATAATTCAATGCCTTATAAAGGCTGTATTAGTTTCTATAAATAATATATTCATCTAAAATAGAGTAACCCAAGCAGAGAAAAGACCTAGCACCTATGGACAATACTCCCCAGACGAAAATAACTACACATGCAAAGCGGAACATATGGATCATATTTCTCTGCTTTATAGTTATTATAGTAATTATCGCCACCTCATTTTGGTACAACCAAGAAACAGCAGTCGGTATAAAGCCTACTGGAGAGCAAAAGATTCGAATTATAAGTGCAGTAGTTATAAAAAATGATATCCCGATAAAACTTAAAGCTAACGGCACGGTTGTTCCTCAGCAAACAGTGGAAGTACGTCCACAAATTAGTGCCATAGTTAGGACAGTACATATAAAAGAAGGACAGTTCGTTCGTAAGGGTGACAAACTATTTACACTTGACGCACGTACAGAGAGTGCAAATCTAAATAAAGCAGAAGCACAGCTTTCTAGGTCTAATGCAGATTTTTCAAATGCAGTACGCAGCCTTAACCGTCAGAAAAAATTATTTGAACAAAAATTTATTTCGCGAGCTGCTCTTGATATAGCCCAGAATCAGGTAGACAGCCTGAAGGGCCAGCTTGATTTTGACAAGGCTTCCGTAAAAGCAAATCAGGTGACACATGGCTTTACTATAATCACTGCACCTATTTCGGGGCGCACCGGATTGATTCCAGTGCATACCGGTAGCCTAGTACAACCTAATATAGCTGTTCCCGGAAGCGTGACACAACCTCGGAGTGCTGTTTTAGTAGGTATCACTCAAATTAATCCTATTAATGTCAAATTTACATTACCAGAAAATAAATTAGTAATACTTCAACAAGCGCTTGCTAAAGGAGACATAACTGTCAGTGCAAGACTGGATACTGCCGGAGAGCCATTAATAGAAGGACGATTAGTATTTATTGATAATACGGTAGATGTGCAGAGCGGAAGTATTCTGGTTAAAGCAGAGTTTCCTAATCAGGATAAAAAACTCTGGCCTGGCATGTTTGTTACAGTAATTCTGACACCTGAAACACTTATTGATGCATTCACAGTACCTGTACAAGCAGTCCAAACCGGACCAGAAAACAAATTCCTTTATGTAGTCGATGAAGATAATAAGGTGGAGTCACAAGCCATCACTGTACGTTTAGTCCAGGACGGACTCGCTATAGTAGAAGGTGCCATATTGGGAACACGGGTTGTTGTGGAAGGTGCCCAGAATCTAAGACCAGGGAGCACCGTGATAGAGACAAAATCATCAGAAAATAAGACCGATTCTGCTAATAAGATAATAAATAGTTCTAAAGATAACTACTCCACTGATAAAACGGCAGGGTAGTAGAAAAAATGAACCTCTCAGAGCTATGTATTCGTCGACCGGTTATGACAGTGCTGTTATCAGCCTCAGCCATTATTGCCGGAATTATTGCTTATAGTAATTTACCTATTGCTGCATTACCGAGTTACGACTCCCCTACTATTTCTGTTAGAGCATCCCTTCCAGGTGCCAGTCCTGAGATCATGGCCTCATCGGTGGCTACAAAGCTGGAACGAGAATTTTCTATCATCTCTGGACTTAAGGTAATTAGCTCAGCCAGCACATTAAGCAACACCTCAATTACGTTGGAATTTGAGCAAAATAGGGATATTGACAGCGCTTCTATTGATGTGCAGGCCGCTCTATTACGAGCGCAGAAAACGCTACCCATTGAAATGACCTCTCCACCCTCCTATCGCAAGATAAATCCGGCCGAGTCATCTATTCTCTATCTTGCCTTATCTTCGCCCTCAATGTCACTTTCAAAATTGAATGACTTTGCCGAGGATTTTATTTCTCCTGCCATTTCAAATCTTCCTGGTGTCGCACAAATTGGAATTTATGGATCAAAAAAATATGCTGTTCGCGTTCAAGTTAACCCAAATGCATTAACTGCACGTAATTTAAGTATCGATGATATTGCTACAGCGCTAAGTAATGCAAACCCTAACACGCCAATCGGAACGCTGGATGGACCGCGTCAGTCACTCACTATTAAGGCAAACCGACAGCTTAGTAATGCTGATGATTTTGCAAATATAGTTGTGGCTATATCTCCGACTGGTGCGCCGGTAAGACTTTCTGATGTGGCGAAGGTTGTAGATAGTGTGGAATCTGTCAGGACAGCTAGCTGGACCGATGATGAACGATCTATCACACTAGCTGTGAAGCGCCTACCAGGAGGCAACACTGTTGAAACTGTCAATGCCGTTAGGTCAGTACTGCCAGGGCTTATTGCACAAATGCCACAATCAGTTGACCTAAAAATAACTGGTGATTACTCAACCTCAATTAGGGATGCCATTCACGATGCCCAACTCACACTGATAATTACTATTGCTTTAGTTGTATTGATAATTTTCTTGTTCCTGCGCAAAGCTACAGCCACCATTATTCCAGTACTTTCATTACCGATTTCATTATTAAGTGCAGTTGCCTTAATGCATGTTTTTGGTTACAGCCTAGATAATATTTCATTACTCGCAATTACTCTTGCAGTTGGTCTAGTAGTAGATGATTCCATTGTAGTGCTTGAGAATATCGTTCGCCACATTGAGAAAGGTGAATCTCCATTACAAGCAGCACTAAAAGGATCTAAGGAAGTAAGTTTTACTATCATTTCAATTTCACTTTCTCTGGTAGCTGTATTTATTCCTATTTTCTTTATGCCTGGTGTAATTGGGTTGCTCTTTCATGAATTTGCTGCAGTGGTAGGAATTGCGGTACTGATGTCAGCTATAGTGTCGCTTACACTGATCCCGATGTTGGCTAGCCGCTATCTGGATCGGCAAGATTCTGAAAAACAAAGCATGAAGTTAACCGGATGGTTCGCAAAAGGATTTAATAAGCTATTGTCCTTGTATGAGTATGCACTCGATTGGTCTTTGCTCCATAAAAGGATAACTCTTGGTGTAGCAATTGGTACATTTATTGCTACAGGCGCATTATTTACCGTTCTACCAAAAGGTTTTTTTCCTGAAGAAGATATTGGAAGAATTAGGGTATCTGTCGAAACAGTTGAGGATATATCCTTTCCTGCCATGACTAAGTTATTGCAAGAAACCATACATGTAGTACGCTCCCATCCATCAGTAGAAACTCTTGTTGCATACGCTGATGATACCAATAATGCGACCCTGTATATGCAGCTTAAACCACCAGGGGAGCGTCTTCCCATGAAGAAGGTACTGGAGGATCTGCGTAATGAAGTTCAAATCATACCAGGCATTAAAGCCTACTTTATTCCTCTCCAGAACCTTAGATTAGGAGGTCGTTCCAGTAAAAGTAGATACCAATATGTTATGCGTAGCGTACACACTGATAATTTAAATGTGGCCGCCACAGGAATCATGTCACTCATGATGAAGAAGAAAGATGTATTCCGTGATGTAACTAGTGATGCCAAGTTGAAAGGTTTGCAGGCTCGCATGAATATCAACCGTGACAAAGCTAACCTACTAGGCGTAGAAATTGCTGATATCCGTTCGGCACTATATAGTGCTTTCGGTGAGCGTCAGGTATCAACAATTTACACATCAAGTAATAGTTATCAAGTTATCATGCAGGTCGCAGATGATTATCGTATAGATGAAAGCAATCTTGATAAGATATATGTTCGCAGTAAAAATGATACATTGGTTCCATTATCAACCGTTGCAACTGTAGAGCGTGCAGCAGGACCGATCTCAATCAACCATGCCGGACAACTTGAGGCACAAACGATCTCATTTAACCTTGTACCCGGCGCCTCACTAGGTGATGCTACCAGTCAGATAGAACTATTTAAAAATGAACTTAGTATACCGGCGGGTATACTAACAAACTATGCTGGAGATGCAGCAGCATTCCAGTCTTCGCAAACCAGCCAGATATTTTTAATTGTAGCCGCACTTTTAGTAATCTACGTATTACTCGGCGTGTTATATGAAAGTTATATCCACCCAATAACAATTCTTTCCGGCCTTCCTTCAGCAGCAGTGGGCGCATTAGGAATGCTGTGGTTATTTAATATGGAGCTTTCAATAATTGCTATGATTGGTATTTTAATGCTCATAGGTATAGTTAAGAAAAATGCCATCATGATGATTGATTTTGCTCTTGATGCGCAGCGTAACAGTAACATGCAACCATACGAAGCTATTCGGACAGCCTGTTTATTGCGATTCAGGCCAATCATGATGACAACATTAGTAGCCCTAATGGGTGCAATTCCTATAGCACTCGGTCTAGGTGCAGGCGCTGAACTCAGGCAACCGTTGGGGCTTGCTGTGGTTGGGGGGCTACTTTTTTCACAATTAATTACACTCTTTATTACACCAGTAATTTATCTTTATCTGGATCGATTTTCCAGTAGCGGGCCTGTTAAATAATTTTTTTCTATTATCTACTGAAGAATATTAATAACCCCATCCAAGCCAACGTGGTTAATTGAATATGTAGCATTTTCCTGAACAATTGGCTTAGCGTGATAGGCTATGCTCACTCCTGCTTCTGCAAACATAGGCAGGTCATTAGCACCATCACCAATAGCTATTAAATTTTCCTTCTTAAAACCGAGCTCATTACAAATTTTATTAAGCACCTGACCTTTCCCCTTCGCTCCAAAGACCTCACCTACAAGCCTGCCGGTGAGCTTGCCGTTTACAATCTCAAGCGTATTAGCAAAAGTATAGTCTAGTCCTAACCTATCTTTTAATTTGTCAGTGAAGAAAGTAAATCCTCCTGAAATAAGCATTGTTTTAATGCCAGCAATTTTCATCTGCTTTAGCATCTTTTCTGCGCCTGGATTGAACATTAGCCTTTCATCGTAAACTCTCTGGAGAACACTATGATCCAACCCTTTAAATAGTGCTACACGCTGAATAAGGCCTTCAGAAAAATCAACCTCTCCATACATTGTTTTTTCTGTAATCTCAGCCACTTGTTTCCTGATACCATGAATATCAGCAATCTCATCTATAGTCTCAATACCAACAAGAGTGGAGTCCATATCCATGGCCATCAAACGAAAATGATTAAGATTTTCATGTTCATCTAAAAATGCGAAATCAAGCTCTGCTTCCAGGCAAAGTTCTGATATACAGTCCTGTCGACTAGCATCAATAAGACGAAATGCATTCCTATTTATACGTTCAATTTGACTGGCACCAGACAGCTTTGCAAGCTCCCTTAAATCACTTGTTTCAATCTCAATTCCCTGAATAATTAAATCCATACTTTATATCCTTTCAGGATTAATATGCTATTTATGATTTTACTGAATAGCCATAAAAAATGAATTTTAATGAATTCTCGATCCGCTTAATTCTTTAATCAAACTGTTTATTTTTACTACGCGTTCGGGAACACTCTCAATTTGTACTTTAATTTTCAGGGAGTCAGGACCAGCAAAGCTGTATTCAGCATTATCATGAACAAGGCTAATAATTTTTCCTGCATCAACCTTAGGATTAGCAATAAATTGCACCAATATACTTTCAGCAGTAGCATCTATGCGTGATACTCCTAAAGGTCTTGCTGCAATACGCAATCGATGGCATTCCAGTAATGTTCTGACTGGATCAGGAAAAATTCCAAAACGATCAACAAGCTCCTTATACATATCATCTAACTGATCACTGCTTTCACAATTCGCCATCCGTTTATATAATACTAGGCGTTCATGTATGTCATGACAGTAATTATCTGGAAGCAATGAAGGCGCGTGCAGATTTATTTCAGTAGTAACACCTAATGGGTTCTGCATATCTGGTTCACGACCTTCCTTTAAAGATTTTATGGCAGTATCTAACAGGGTGCTGTATAGATTAAAGCCAATTTCAGACATCTCTCCGCTCTGAGACTCCCCGAGAACTTCACCTGCGCCACGAATCTCTAGATCATGCATGGCCAGATAATACCCCACACCTAACCCTTCCATTGTCTGGATCGCATCAATACGTTTCTTAGCTTTTGCACTTAAAGATTCCTCTTCTGGTACAAGTAAATATGCATAGGCCTGATGATGTGAACGACCAACACGTCCACGGAGCTGGTGTAACTGTGCAAGACCAAATTTATCTGCGCGATCAATGATAATTGTATTGGCACTTGGAATATCAATCCCCGTCTCAATAATTGTAGTGCAAAGAAGCATATTGAATTGCTGCCTGTAAAAATTCCTCATCACATGCTCAAGATCGCGTTCACGCATTTGTCCATGAGCAATTTCAATACTTACTTCCGGCAACAACCGTTTGAGACTATTGTATGTAGACTGGATGGTATCAACAGAATTATGTAAATAATAAATCTGCCCACCCCGCTTTATTTCCCGCAAACATGCTTCCCGAATAATACCTTTAGAGTAACGATTAACAAAAGTTTTGATGGCAAGCCGTCGCTGCGGTGCTGTATTAATCACAGAAAAATCACGAAGTCCCTCTAATGACATAGAAAGTGTACGAGGTATAGGTGTGGCAGTTAGCGTTAATATATCCACCTCAGATTTAAGATTCATAAGCTGATCCTTCTGGCGGACACCAAACCGATGTTCCTCATCAATAATAACCAGTCCTAGGTTCTTGAATTTGACATTTTTTTGAATTAATTTGTGAGTCCCAATAACGATATCTACTTTGCCTTCAGCTAGCCCTTCTATCACCTTGGCCTGCTCTTTAGCTGAACGAAAACGGGACATCTCTGCGATTACCACTGGCCATTGGTCAGCAATTAAGCCGAAACGATCAGAAAAATTCTGGAAATGCTGTTCTGCAAGTAAAGTCGTAGGCACTAGCACCGCCACCTGTTTCCCATTTGAAGCGGCGACAAAAGCAGCTCTTAATGCTACTTCTGTTTTACCAAAACCGACATCTCCGCAGATCAATCGGTCCATTGGTTTATCTGAATTCAGATCTTGAATCACAGCATTAATGGCAGAAGCCTGATCAGGTGTTTCTTCAAAACCAAAACCCTCAGAAAAAGCCTCGTAATCATGCTGAATAACTTCGAATTTATAACCTACTCGGTTTGCACGTTGCGCATATAAATTTAGTAGCTCAGCGGCAGTATCACGAATCTGTTTAATTGCTTTACTTTTAGCCTTGTCCCATTGACCGCTACCAAGTTTATGTAAAGGAGCAGATTCTGGCGCTGCTCCACTATACCGACTGATAAGGTGTAGCTGTGAGACTGGAACATAAAGTTTATCTCCCCTTGCGTACTCAAGTAAGAGAAACTCGCTCAGCTGTATATCGTTACCATCTCCCAGGTCCATATTCACTAAACCTGAATAGTGGCCTATTCCATGTTGCTCATGTACTACAGGATCTCCAATTTTTACTTCGGACAAATCACGAAATATTGTATCTGTTACTGACGCTACATTTCTCGAGTCACGCTCACGCCTCTTATAAAGGTGTATAGCATAAAGCTCACTTTCAGTAATAAAAGCGAAAGCTTCTTCATTAAGAACAAATCCATTATGTAATGGGGACACACAGAGCATAAAGGGTTCTGTGCTTTCCAAATATTGGACATAGTTATCACAAATTTTAGGAAACAGATCATATTGCTTTAAATGATCAACAATCAGCTCACGTCTTCCTAAACTTTCTACTAGAAGTAATACTCGCTTACCGGATGAAGTAAATTCATCTACAAATATCGCCAGTTTTTCTACAGGGTTGGTGGCACGTCGGTCAATCTGCACGGGCGGCAGGAGGCTAGTAAGACCTTGGACTCCTGACTTCGATTCTTTCAGTTCCGGTTGAATTTTGATTCTTGAATATGGCTTAAGATTTCTGAAAAAATCTTCAGAAGTGAGAAATAAATCCTCTGGTGGAATAAGAGGCCGACTAGAATCACCTCGTAATAATTTATAACGAGATAAAGTATCACACCAGAAATTTTCTATCTCTGAATGAATATCGTGATGCAGACATAGCAACACAGACTCTGGAAGGTAATCAAATAACGTTGCAGTCTGCTCAAAAAATAACGGGAGATAGTATTCGATCCCTGCAGGCGAAATTCCTTTACCAACATCTTTATAAATACGGCACTTTGTAGGATCACCTTCAAATCTCTCACGAAAATTCCCCCGGAAACATGCACGACCATCCTCATTAAATGGAAACTCACGTGCCGGTAATAACCGAACCTCATCTACAGGATAAATACTTCTTTGCGTGTCCACATCAAACGTTTTGATAGTCTCTATTTCTTTATCCATTCTATCAATACGATAAGGCAAAGAACTGCCCATTGGAAATAGATCAATTAGCCCACCACGCACACTATATTCTCCTGGCGAAATTACCTGAGATACATGGGTATAACCTGCTAATGTCATCTGACTAAGAAATAATTCCAACTCGAATACTTCTCCGCGCTTAATAAAAAATGTATACGCAGCAAGATACTCACGTGGTGACATGCGATAGAGCGCTGTGGTTACAGGAACAATCAATACATCGCAGAAACTGTTCATAACTTGATAAAGAGTAGCAAGTCGTTCTGAGATCAGATCGTGATGAGGCGAGAGATTATCGTAGGGGAGTGTTTCCCAATCCGGCAACAGGTGCACCTTCAAACTAGGTGAGAAAAAAGGAATTTCTTCTAACAATCTTTGAGCTTCTAACGCGCTGGAAGCAATGATGACAATAGGCCTTTCCTGTTGTGCTATCTTTGCAAGAACATAGGCGTCTCCAGATCCATCAAAATTAGAATAATTGGTAATTGAACCTAACTTAGGAGGCTTAAACTTAAATTTCATCTGAACTCATACTAGAAGTATTGTTAAAACAAAAAAAACTAATATCTTCATTAAATATAATCATATTATGTAAATTTTCTAACTAGGTTAGTTGCCAGTTTATGTCTGAATTTTTGAGCAAGATATAAAAAAATACTCTTAATCTATATAGGTTCTAGATAGTTCTTATACTGAGACCCAATGTTCCAATATAAGTTGCAAACTGTCATTACCGCCGTATTTGTTTATATTAAGGCGATAAACAGCATCAATTTTTTCAGGAAGAGGATCCTCATGAAAAAACAACATCGATTCATAAAGATGACCTAACTTGTGTTCGTCATCATCTAAATAAAATTTTCTCAATTTCAATTTTAGGTGCTTCTCCCCTACCACATACTGATTTTCCACTCTGAAGAGAGCATTAAATGTAGGGTATGGAAAACCCTGCCCCCACACTTTCTCAGCGAAATTATGAGCCAAATCCAGATTCATCTCTGATTCTCGTAAATCACCATCTGTCTCAATAATGCGCAAGAGATCTCCGGAGGAAAGCAAATTCTGTGCTGTTTCCTCGAAAGCATTCTGAAATTTATCAAAATCATTGAGATGTATAGTCAACCCTGCTGCGGCCGCATGACCACCGAATTTTAATAATAATCCGGGATTACGTTTTGAGACTATATCTAATGCATCTCGAAGATGAAATCCGGGAATAGACCTTCCTGAACCTTTTATTTCATCACCATTTCCAGGAGCAAATATAATTACGGGCCTGTGTAATTTATCTTTAATACGAGATGCAAGAATTCCGATTACCCCCTGGTGCCAACAAGAGTCAAATAGAACTATACTGTTTGGGATCTGATCTTTCTGACTCAAATTCGGGGCAATAAGAATCTTCTCTATCAGAATTTCCGCGCTACTTTGCATATCAGTTTCTATTTCTCGACGCTGAAGATTAAGTGCATCAAGCTGCTGAGAAAGTTTCATGGCATGTGACTCATTATCAGTAATAAGACACTCAATACCAAGAGACATATCATTAAGTCTCCCTGCTGCATTTAATCTTGGCCCCAACATGAATCCTAGCTCATCAGTTGATACCTGCCTAAAGTCTCTTCGCACTATACGAAGCAAAGTATTTATGCCTGCACAACCACGACCACTCCGAATACGATACAGTCCCTGTTGCACTAAGATACGGTTATTCATATCTAGTTTTACAACATCAGCAACAGTGCCTAGCGCTACCAGGTCAAGTAAGCTAGCAAGGTTAGGTTCCTTCTCTGAGGCAAACGCTCCACGCGAACGGAACTCTGCACGTAACGCAAGCATTAGATAAAACATTACACCTACGCCAGCTATATTCTTACTAGGAAAATTACAACCTGGTTGATTGGGATTCACTATGGAAGCTGCATCTGGCAAACTATCCCCAGGCAAATGGTGGTCTGTAATAAGAACTTGTATACCAAGGCGATTAGCTTCTTCTACACCTTCTACACTAGCGATCCCATTATCTACTGTAATGAGAATATCGGGCCTACTTCCATCAGTTGGATTAGCAGCTAATTGCACAATCTCTGGAGTCAAACCATAACCATGCTCAAAACGATTTGGCACCAGATAATTCACAATTGCACCAAATTTTCTCAACGCACGTATTCCTACTGCACATGCCGTTGCCCCATCAGAATCGTAATCCGCTACTATCAGTAAACGCTTTTTCTCAGTTATTGCATCCGCAAGGATTGCGGCCATTATCAAGATATTCTTAAGTTGCCAAAATGGAATAAGCTGAGACAGATCTTCTGTGATTTGCTTAGGCTCATTAATTCCTCGAGCAGCATAAACACGAGCTAAAGCTGGATGAATGCCATTTCTGACTAGTAATTCCAAAGCGCCAGAAGTATAGTTTCGGGTAACAATATTTGTCATTCGGAAAACGAATTTAATTTCTGCTCTTTAAAAAATAGTACCAAAAAACAGAAGTATTGGAATATTTCTACAATGTCTCTCTTTGAGAGAAAGTCCTATATCTCTATTATATAAGATATTGCGAATCGTCAGAATATATTAAATTGGCAACTATCAGTTAACATATGTTGAAAATGGTTTTCCCATGCGCCAGAATTTATAAAGATTATTCTTTGTTATGGAAAAATTTATAGCTACGCCTTTATTTATGGTAGTTATGGTTACCTGATTAATGGCATTCTTTTTTAGCATGTTAAGTACAGGTTCGAACCATTCTTTTTCTAACTCCTTAAGGCTCTCACGCCAACCATAGGCATCTCCATATTCAAATTTTCCAGACAAGGAATCCAAAAAAACAAGGTGTCTGCCAGATTTATTCTGTTGCTGCCATGAATCAAAATTTACTGGAAGTTCCGTATGATTAGCACCGCAAGCCCTCGCTAAAGAACGAGGGAAAACATCATTACTCCATACATGCGCATAAATTGAATTTGCGAGTTTAGGTATAACCCCACCTCCCCAAAACCAGATTCCATTTATTGCCAAATCTCCACGTTCTTCACGAGCCTGGTTGAGAGGATGCTCATACAATAACATTTGAATTTCGTTGAGTATTCCTTTCCAGAACATCTCTTCAGTGCCATATGGAAAATGATCATTAATATTTTTTGCGGCAGTTTCACTTAGCAAATGAGTCTGAATAAGAGGAGTCTTCTGCATATATAAATACCAACGATCAGCACATAATGGCACTAATGATATTAACTTCCGCCTGTTATCCACTCCACACGACGGAGAAAGATCATCCTCAGCAAAATGCTTGTTTATGACCTCAGCAAATTGACAAGCCTCTTCTAATGAAATGGAGAAAGTACGACTATCAGCCAATAACACTTGCTCATGCTCAACCCGTAAGTGTACTGGATCGGCTCTTAACCAATAACCATCACCTGTTTCTGTGTCTCCTGCTTTATCTGCTAATAATGTAAGGGGTGCTACCGGTATATCCTGCTGCTTTTCTACACTAAAGGCTTTACATAGCCAATCTTCTACTCCTTTCGATTCATCCTTAGTTCGTAAACTCTTTGCAAAAAGAGTCTCGATAGCAGGTAATGATAAGTCCTGGTAGATCTCATGAAACGTAGAGTCTGGCCAAAACAAATTTGGAATAAAAAGATGTAAATTCATTTAGAGATACCACTAACAAAATTTTAATTTGAACAGATAAAAAATGTCTATGAAGTATTTTTAATTCATAGCACTTAAATAAATTTAATACTTTTCAGCGCGCTGCTTAACCCCCCGCAACGGTCATCTTTTTGACTAACAATGAACCACTCTGTTTAGAACCATGCACCGCTACGTCGCTCCCAATTTCCGAGATATCTCCTAGCATGTCTTTAAGATTGCCCGCTATAGTAATCTCTTCTACCGGATAGCATATTTCACCACCCTCTACCCAATAACCTGCCGCACCACGAGAGTAGTCACCTGTGACGGGGTTAACTCCTTGGCCAAGAAGCTCAGTCACTAATAATCCCTTGCCCATTTTTTTTAGCATGTCAGAAAACTCTAAAGGACTGCTGTTATTTATAGTTATGTTATGGTTCCCGCCAGCATTTCCAGAGGTACATAACCCAAGTTTACGTGATGAGTAGCTGCCAAGAAAATAACCTTGTACTATTCCATTTTCGATAATTTTACGCTCTTGTGTTGAAACTCCTTCGTTATCAAATACACTACTAGCTAGTCCTTTTTTTATATGGGGTAACTCATGTATCTGTATATCTGGAGAAAATACTTTTTTACCAATGCTGT
>Ga0209816_1001196_pt1 | contig 19477 bp, 15 predicted proteins | sample CoawatmetaG01DNA_FD_187509 | JGI IMG/M metagenome (GOLD analysis project Ga0209816, IMG submission 187509) | Marine microbial communities from the West Antarctic Peninsula - Coastal water metaG017-DNA (SPAdes) (version 2) | ecosystem: Environmental > Aquatic > Marine > Coastal ... | reverse complement strand
CACAGGAGAGCCTTGTCATGGACAATTTCGACGCCGGGCTGGCGAGTGAGACCAGCCGTCGCCGCTTCCTCAGCCATGCCGCGCTCGGCACCGCCGGCCTTGCCGCCGCGCCGGCACTGGCGCAGCAACTCGTCGACCTGAAGCTGCCTGGCGGCAATGCCGAGCGGCCGATGACCAGCGCCTTTCCCGGCAAGGGCAGCATGATCCTCCAGCGCGTCCATCCACCCTTGCTGGAGACACCGATGGAGGTCTTCGACAAGTCGGTGTTCACGCCCAACGACCAGTTCTTCGTCCGCTGGCATTGGGCCGACATACCGACCTCGATCGACGTCGAAAGTTTCCGCCTCAACGTCTTCGGCCACGTCAATCGGCAGCTGTCGATCAGCCTCGCCCAGCTGCTGCGCCTGCCACGGGTCGAAATGGCGGCGGTCAATCAGTGCTCGGGCAACAGTCGCGGGCTATTCCAGCCGCGGGTCGCCGGTGCGCAATGGGGCAACGGCGCAATGGGCAACGCCAAATGGCTCGGTGTGCGCCTGCGCGACGTGCTCGACCTCGCGGGGGTCAAGGCAGGCGCGGTGCAGGTGCGCTTCGGCGCGCTCGATCAGCCGGTCGTGGCGGGCGCCCCTGACTTCGAGAAGGCACTCGACATCGACCATGCCCGCGATGGCGAGGTGATGATCGCCTTCGGCATGAACGGCGAGCAACTGCCGCTCCTCAATGGCTTTCCCTGCCGGCTGATCGTGCCGGGCTGGTATTCGACCTACTGGGTCAAGATGCTGAACGCGATCGAGGTGTTGCCCGGCCCCGACGACCAGTATTGGATGGCCAAGGCCTACAAGATCCCCGCGACACCCGGCGCGAATGTCGCGCCCGGTGCCAAGGACTTCCCGACTGTCCCCATCAACCGGATGATCCCGCGCAGCTGGATGACCAGCCTGCCCTATGGTCAGGCCATCGCCTATGAAGCGTCGATCCCGGTCGGCGGGATCGCGATGGGCGGCGACTGCGGCGTCGCCAAGGTCGATGTGTCGTCGGACGGTGGCCGCACCTGGTACAGGACGACGCTCGGCGCGGACGAGGGCAGGTACAGCTTCCGCCGCTGGGACGGTCGCGTGCCGCTCCGACGCGGGCCCAACCCCATCATGGTGCGCTGCTGGAACACCAACGGCGTCGCCCAGCCGATGAAGCCGATCTGGAACCCGGGCGGGTTCATGCGCGGCAACATTGAGACCACCACCATCATCGCGGCTTGAGGAGCGAGTAGCATGAAGACCCTCTCCCCCGGCGTGCTGGCCGCTGGCCTGATCGGCCTGACCGGCATCATCCTCGTCTCGATCGGCGCGCCGAGCAGCCGCAAGGCGCCCGTTCCGATATCCGAGACGTCCGAGCCGGCGCCGCCCGCCAGCGTGTCGGCGCGCGGCTTTTCGCTTGCCTCGACCAGCGTTGACCTGCCGGTCGACGACGCGACCTATCCCGACGGCCCGCACGCCGACGTTATCAACGCCAACTGCACCTCGTGCCACTCGGCCAGCATGGCGCTGACCCAGCCTGCGCTATCGGCGGACCAGTGGAAGGCGACCGTCACCAAGATGCGTGAGGTGTACAAGGCGCCGGTGGCCGAGAAGGACGTGGACGCAATCGTCGCCTATCTCACCGCCATGCCGAGCCAAAAGGCTGCACCCGCAACGGGCAAGGCGCAGGATCCCGATCCCAAGGTGGCTCCCGATGTCTCAGGTGGAACAGGCTAGGTCAGCCTCTTTCTAAAATCCCAAAACACCATCCTCAACGAGATAGCCGTAGGCGAAGCCGTGGCTGGTTAGGCGTTGGCATAACCCCCTACCCTGCCCTGAGTATCAGGCAGTTGCGCAATAGCAGTTGTGCGACCCTGCCATTTTGCATACCATCAATTCAGCATTATTGAAGGTGTGCACACTTGCATATTATCACGCTTGCAGCGCAAAAAGGGGGTGTCGGTAAAACGACGCTGGCGGTGAATCTGGCTGTTGCCGCCGAAGCGGCCGGGATTAAGACCGCTCTTTTTGACCTCGATCCGCAGGAGAGTGCGACTGCTTGGAGCGAGCGACGGACAGCCGAATTACCCCACGTCGAACCGATCAGCGCGCGCCGCCTCGATCAGGCGATCGACGCTGCAGAGGCTAACGGCTTTGGGCTTACGATCATCGACACACCGCCGGCAGCTGGTGCGGAAGCCGCCGCAGCGGCGCAGCGTGCCGATCTGGTCGTTATCCCCTGTCGTCCGTCATTGATCGACCTCGATGCGATCAAGCGCACGGCGCAGCTTATCACCAGTACCGGGCGAACGGGCGTGGTCGTGCTGAATGCCGCTCCCCCTACCGCAACCACATTGCTCGATGATGCCAGAACGCTTGCCGAGGCGACCGGCTTGCGGGTGGCGCGTGCCGTATTGCGGGAGCGTAGCGCCTACCGAGCGGCATGGCCTTACGGCTTGGGCGTTATCGAGCATGAGCCGAAGGGCAAGGCCGCCCTAGAGATTGCAGCCTTGCAGAAATACCTACTTGATGATGTGATAAGTTGCACACCTGCAAATGTGAAGGCTTGATTATGGCAAAACGGACTTCCCTGTTGGGGCCTGCAGTAGCGTCCCCCTCCCCTCGCGAACCCGAGCCGGATCATCAGCCTGCTCCGTCGACCGCGACGTCGAGTGCAGCACGGTCGAGTGGCAAGCGGCCGGGAAAATATCACCTCGGGGCATATTTCGATCCGGCCGATCCCACAGCGGAGGCATTCCGTGTCTTGGCGGCGCGAACCCGGCGCAGTCACCAAGACCTCCTTGCCGAGGCGATAAGCGAGCTGGTCGCCAAGTATGACGCCGACAAGCAATTCGGCCGTGCGTGAAAATGTGCACACCTGCAAGAATGCAGAACGGCAGGATTGAAGTGACATGACCAAGCGCCAGAATCCCAATCCCGAGTTTGATCTGTTCATCCCGTTGATGGGGGACCTCCCGCTGAAGGATCAGCGGGAGACGATGGAGCGCCCGTTTTTTTCGCTTCAGAAGCGCAAGCGGGTGAAGCCTATCGAGTATAGCAGCCCAGACGGCGAGACGTGGGTAAAGATCGAGGCGATCCCTGCCTATGGAATGGCGACGATCTGGGACGCCGATATCCTGATATGGGCGGCGTCCACGCTCAACCGGATGCGGGAGCAGGGCGTCAACGACCTTCCGCGGACACTTAAAACAACGTCCTATGACCTGTTGAGGGCGATCAAGCGCGATACAAGCGGCCGGGCCTATCAAGAGCTGCAAGCCGCACTCCAGCGGCTTCAGACGACTTCCATATCGACCTCGATCCGCGCACCCAAGCGGCGCACCAAGGCCGGTTTCAACTGGCTCGACAAATGGACGCTGGAGGTGGACCCGGACACCGATCAACCGCGCGGGATGACCATCACACTGTCGGATTGGGTGTATGAAGGCATCATGGGGGAGCGGTCGCTTCTCACCATGCACCAAGATTATTTCCTGCTGACCGGCGGGCTGGAACGCGCCCTGTATCGTATCGCGCGCAAGCACGCTGGCAACCAGAAGGGCGGATGGACCTGTCGCGTTGAGGTGCTGCGGGACAAGACCGGCAGCGACAGCAAACCCAAAGAGTTCAACCGGATGCTGCGCAAAGTGGTGGAGGCCGACCAGCTCCCCGACTATGCGATGCAGATGGCGGCAACGGCCGATGGCAGTCCTGCCGTGCTGTTCCGGCTTCGGGGCGAAGCGGAGGCGCTGGCGCTGACTGCCAGGTTGGAAGCCGAGCAGGAGCGGCGGAACCGGTTCGATGCCGATCGTCGCCGCGCCTCCGAGGTGGACGACCTGATGGACAAGCTCGCCGGAGAACGCTGACTATCGTGGTATCACACACCGCATGGCCCATCCGTATCGATGGAAGCGGTGGGCAGCGAGCGTTGAGAGTGGTGTTCGACCAGTAATAGACCCGCAAAGGAACGACTAATCATCGTGGGATCACACACCCGACCGTCGTGGGATCACACACCGGACTATCGTGGGATCACACACCGAATCACGTGGGATCACACACCAGCCATCTTATTAAGGCATTGCGAAAGCGTGGTTTTTTGACTGCTTTTCAACACTTAACCTTCTTAACGATTCCTATTTAACAGAATCACTTAACCCCACAGAACGGATCGAGCAGGCGGAAGGGAGATGCGGAATTGCCCAAGGGGCAATACACTTTTGTTGCGTGCCGGCTGTCGCCGTCACAGAAGCGGCCTAACGGCCGCAAGCTTCCGGGGGAAACCAAGCCGATTCGGCGGTGTGTGCATGTCAGCGTCACGCTCGTTGAAAGGGTAGGGCAGGGAGATACCCCAAACCGATCGTCGGTTTCGCCGGTGTGTGCGATCGCGCTGGATGGAGAGGCCGTCGAACTCGCGTTCGGCATCGTAGCAGATGTTCGCGACGTTAGTCGGGTAGGCGTTACCGTCGGCAGATGCGCCTAGGCACGCCTCGATGGGCCACCCTGAGCGGTGATTACGAGCAGTTTTGAGAGAGAATCTCGTTGAGCAAGGCTACCGGATCGACACCGATCGCCAAGGCGACCGCGACATATTCATCCACGCTCAACTGACGCTCGCCGGTTTCGTAGCGCGATACATAGGCCTGCTGCCATCCGAGCCGCTTTGCGAGGTCGACCTGACGAAGCTTGGCGTCCCGCCGTGCCACGGTCAGCGCAGCGACGATGCGGGTGTGCAGATCGGATGGGACTGGGGAAGCGGACACCCCGAAGCATCTAGACCGGCTTGAGTTGTATGCGAAAAACGTATATCTTCTAGGCTTCCGATCGGGAGTGCTGACATGAGACTGTTCGAGCGCATCGCCACCTGGTTCGAAGACTGGACGCTCCCGGACCGCCTGGGGATCGGCAACGACGGTACGGACATCAATCCGGCGACCGGATTGCCGACCATCGCGGGAGCGGGGAGCCCCGACATCGCCGGCAATCCCTACGGTTCTACCCGGTCGCACGATTACGAGTCCGACTGGCAGCGCCAGGATCGCTGGGACAGCGGTGCTCATGACCATTTCCAGCATCACGACAGCTGGTCGGCGAGCAGCCATGATCCCTGGCGTGACTGAGCGGGTCCCGGTCGCTGACCGGCTGATCGCACGATGGGAGGTGAGCCAGCTGAGCATCGTCCCCTATGCGATCAGCGTCATGGCTTTCCTGCCGATGCTGATCGTGACGATCGGTACCGCCAAGGCGGTCGGCGTTAGACCGGTCGTCATCGGACGGGGCATGCTCGTCCTCTGGGTGGCCCTGTTCGTGACCGAGATGGGGCGAGGGCTCTGGACGCTGCGGCATCGCTACGCCTCGCCGCGTTGGCTGCGCGCGGTTCATGCCGCGGTTGGTGACGACTTTGCAGTACACGCGCTCGCTGAGCTGATGCGCCAGCATCGGTACGAACCCGATTACGTCCTTCTGAGATCCGACATGACCAGCGCGGTCCAGCAGGAGTGCGCCAGGCGCAAGGACGTGGCCCAACGTGCCAAAGGGATCCGGGTGATGGAGGAACCGGATCCTGCCTCTGGTTTGGAGGCGGAAGCCAGCGATCCCCGGATCGCCGAAGAGCGACGCGCCCAGGCCCGCGAGCGTCGTGCCGCTGAGAAGATTCTGGCAGCGGCAGCGCCGGTGACAGGCGATATGTCCCGGATCTTGCGCTGAACCCGCTGCCGCACCGTCGAGAAGGCGGTCCGGGTAGAATGACAGTTTGCTTGCTGGCCGGCTGACACGCCGGCCCGGGTGCCCCGCCGGAAGCCAGAATGAATACCGGAGCACCACGGCATCGATACCGCAGCGTCTGGATTGTGAAGGGGAGGAGCACACACCACGCTATGGATAGCGGCCATGTTCAGAGCATAAACTCGTGAATTATCATTGATGTAGCAGGATATCGGCCGTGCTGCGGGTTCGGCAAAAGCTGCCTCCTGACGTGCTACAAGGGTGCTACGGCGCTACGGACGCCGTGATTTACCGGGCTGCGCAGCGACATGAGGGTTGCAAGCAAGCGACCCATGCACTGCTCCCTCTGGGGCATGGGCTCATCTCTCGTCGGGCGTCATGGACAAGATCGGTGCCCCAGCAGCGGTCGATCTCGAACCCAGATGCTCGCGCCTGCTTCCATGTGGTCAGGACGTGCCAGACGGCCGTGCGCGGAAGCGGCGCGGGTCGAAGAACCAGATCAGCATGACCGCCCCGGTGACAGCTGCGGCGATCCAGCAGACAGCCGCGAGGGCAGGGGCATAGCCCAGTAGACGGGCCGCTAGCCCTGCCAGCAGCAGTCCCGTGCACAGCGCCGCCAGTCGGCGTACGACTGGCCAGTTGCGCCGCTTGAATCCGACCCGCCGCGTCTCGGCCGTCCAAGCCGCCAGCTGTTCATCTCTGGATCTGCTCATCTTCAGTCCCCCAGCGACAAGGCGAGCAGCGTACCGCGCAGCTGCTTGCGGTTGGCAGCGCCTGCGTCCGCACCTCCGTCGTATAGCACGCGCGCGAGCGCCTGACTGCGTTCGTCAGGCAGCTTCAGCCCGACGTCCCTGCAGACAGCGTCCACGTCGTCGCGCAGGCGATCTAGCCGGTCCCAGTCGACCGGGCCGTAGTAGCTCCGAGGCACGGTGTCCTCGCCCAGGATCACCCATTCGGGATCGACGTCGTAATCGCGCCGGAGCTTCGCCATCAGGGCCACCGGCGGCTCGGCCCCGCCCAGCTCCCAGCTGACCAGTGCGCGCTTCGAATAGCCCAGCGCCCTTGCAAACGCGTCCTGACCCAACCCGGTCCTCAGCCGTACCGCCTTGATCCGTTCACCGATGGTGGATGCTCCGCTCACGTCATCATGGCCTATTGTATTATCCTGCTCACTATGGCGCAATTGTGCCACTATGCTATCATGGCACGGGAGCGGTGCCGGCGACCAGCATTACGCCGGACAGGGGCAAGGATTTCATGGGCGGTCAGGTCAATGTGCGGCTCGGGGACGACGACGATGCGGATCTCACCCGTTGCGCGAACGAGCGCGGCGTCGAGCGCGCGACCCTGGCCAAATCGTTCGTTCGGGAATGTCTCGATGCGTGGCGGGAGGGGCGGGCCGTATTCGACCGGCCCGAGCAACTGGGGCCCGGTGACGTCGTCGCCTTCGGCGCCAGGCTGGACAAGGCGGTCATGGAGATCGACCGCATCGCGCAGGCGTGGGCGGCGCATGAGAGCGACATGCACAAGCTGGAGCGTGAGGACCAGCTGGCGCTGACGCGGGCCCGGACCGAGTTCATCAAGGGCATGCCGGAGCGCATCACCGCCAGCTTCAATCCGATCAGGGCGGAGATGCGACTGCTTGCCGAGCGGATCGACAGGCAGCCTCGCCTAGACGCCATCGACGAGCGGCAGCGTGATCACACCGAGGCGTTGCGGGAGAACACCGCCGCGATCAGGAGCCTCGAGCAGCAGCCCAGGACAAAAGTCAGCTATACCGTCTGGGACAGGGACTGGTCAGGTCGCAGGGTCGGTGGTGCGCTGTCGGTCATCTGGTTGCTCTGCGTCGGCAGCTACTTCCTTATGGCGATGGCGCTGCCGCCATCGTGGTTCGCCGTCCGCTCGGCCAACTATCTGCTGGGCGGCGGGGATCAGGCAGTTTGCGCGCTGGTGAACTACCGGCTGGCGACCGATAGCTGCCGGACACAATTTGCCGGTCGGCCAGGTAAGGTTGTGGTGCGGGCGAGGCCGGGCACGCCGCAGGTCCAACGATGATCTCGGTCGCCGCGGTCGGTTCGGCCTCCGACGCAGCCGCCTATTACGCCCAGGACAATTATTACACCGCCGATCAGGCAGAAGGTGCCAGTGCATGGGCAGGCGAGGGGGCGGCCGAGCTGGGCCTGTCCGGCCCGGTAGACACCGAGCGCTTCGAACAGGTGCTCGCCGGCGAATTGCCCAACGGCGTTGTGCTCGACGCCAAACGGGGTGAGCACCGGGCGGGTTGGGACGTCACCATGTCTGTGCCCAAGTCGGTGTCGATCGTGGCGCTGGTGGGCGGTGATGCGCGGCTGGTGACGGCGGTGCGGGAGGCGGCCGCGGCGACCCTCGCCTGGACGGAACGCAACATCGCGGAAGGGCGGGTTTGGAACGGTAGGGGACAGACGCCCGAGACGACCGGCCGGTTCGTCGCCGCGACCTTCCTTCACGATGTAAACCGCAGTGGCGAGCCGCAACTGCACGTCCACAACGTCATCGCCAATGCGACCCGCACCGCCGACGGCAAGTGGCGGGCGCTGCACGCGGACCAGCTGTACGAGCGCCAGCACGTCATGGACGCGGTGTTCCTGTCCGCGCTGCGCAGCCGGGTCGAGACGCTCGGCTTTGCCACCATCCCCCGGCACGACGGTCGCAACGGTGCCTTCGAGATTGCCGGCGTGTCGCGCACCGTGGTGGAAGCATTCTCCGTCCGCTCGGCCGAGATCGACGCGTACATCAAGGCGCGCGGATTGGAGAACACCCCGCAGACGCGCGAATATGCGGCGCTGGCTACCCGCGACCCCAAATTCCCCGAGATTGCCCCGGAGCAGCGCTCGGAAAGGTGGCGGCGGTTGGCCGCGGAGAAGGGGCTGGATTCGGCAGCGTTAGTGAAAGACGCGCTGGCAGAGGCGGGGCGGGGGCATGACGTGTGGACGCGTACGGTGCGGGGCGTGCGTGGAATAGGCGAACGCGGGCTGGCCATCGCCGGACGCATGGGGCTGACCCCGCGCGACGGCGACCCGCTAGTCCCTGAGCGACTAGGACGGCTGGAGCCGCGCGCCTATGCCGCGGCGCAGGCGGTCGCATCGGCGGTGCGCGATCTGGGCGAGCGGGAGGCGGCGTTTGATCGGCTGGAGCTCGTCCGCGAGAGCCTGTCGCGCGGCGGTCCGGTGACGGTCGCCGATGTCGAGGCCCGACTGGAGCTGCTGCTGGCGAAAGGCCTGTTGCTCGGCGACGGCGCTCGCATGGTGACGACGCAAGGTGCGATACGGCTGGAGCAGGCGTACCTTGCCACTGTCGATGCGGGAAAGGGGCAGTCTGCCCCGATCGTTCCGCCGGTCGATGCCGCGATCCAGGCGCAGGAGGCGGCACGCGAGCTGGGGCTGCATCGCCTCAACCCGGGTCAGGAGGCCGCGGCCGTGCTGATGCTGTCCTCGTCCGACCGGGTGGTCAACGTGCAGGGCGGCTCGGGACGCGGCAAGTCGACCGCGATGGCGCCGGTGACGGCAGTAGCGAGGGCAGAAGGACGGGCGGTAATTGGGCTCGCCGTCGCCAGCGTGAAGGCGAGCGAGTTCGGGCGCGACACTGGCGCCGACGTGAGCACGGTCGCCCGCTTCCTGGCGCGCCATGCCCGCGTGATCGACGGCACGGCCCGACCGGAACAGGTCGCGCGTGTGAAGGCAGAGCTTTCGGGTGCAATCGTCATGGTCGAGGAGGCCGGACAGCTCGGGACGCGCGACATGGAGCGGATCGTGCGGCTTGCCAACATGACGGGCGTCGCGCGTGTCGTGCAGACCGGCGACACCCGTCAGCTGACCGCGATCGCGCCCGGCAAGCCGTTCGAGGCGAGCCAGAAGGCCGGCGTCGCCACGGCCCATATCACCGAGAATCTGCGTTCTCGGTCCGATCAGATGAAGGCGGTCACCGCCGCGCTCGACCGCGGCGACGTGTCGGGCACGTTCGAGATACTCAGGGCCGCCACGACCGAGGTGCCGGAGAACGCGGTGGCGATGACGGCCGCAGCGCACTGGGCAGCGCTGCCGCAAAACCAGCGGGACGCCACCCTTCTGCTGACCGCCGGCCGCGCGATGCGCAGCGAGGCTAACCAGGCGGTGCAGGCCGAGCTGAAGGCGAGCGGCGAGATCGCTGCCACAGGCACGTCGTTCTCTGTGCTCGACCGGGTCAACGCCACCAGGGAAGGCGCGCGGCTGATGCGCGCCTATCGGCCCGGCCATGTGGTCGAGGTCCGCACCGACCTGCCGAGTCAGGGCCTTGTCCGCGGCGACCGTGGTGTCGTGACCCGCATCGACGGCGACCGGGTGCGGCTCGGCATGGCGGATGGGACCGAGAAGCTGTTTCAGCCCGACCGGCTGGCCAGAAACCTCGACCGCGATGCCGTGTCGATCTTCGCATTGAAGCAGGTCGAGCTGCACGTCGGCGACCGCATCCGCTGGAGCGACAACGACCGGACCCGCGGGCTCGATAACGGTGCGATGGCGCGGGTCGAGGAGGTAGGCCGCGGAAAGCTGGTCGTGTCCTCACTGATCGACGGGACCGTGCACGAGATCGCGTCCGGCGATCGCATGGCCGAACGGCTGGACCTTGCCTACGCGATCAACGTCCATGTCGCACAGGGGGTCACCACCGAGCACGGCATCGTGGCGATGTGCTCGTCGGAGCGAAAGCTGCTGACCGAACGGTCGTTCCTGGTCGCGCTCACCCGCGTGGCGGACAAGGTGGCGCTGGTGGTCGACGACGGGCAGAAGGTCGAACGGCACGTTACCCGCAACACCGGCGACAAGACCTCGGCGCTTGATGTGGTCGAGCGTGGTCAGGCAACCGACGCTATCCGGCTGCCGGATGCGGGCTCCCCGCTCGACCGGGCGCTGGAGCGTTACGCCCAGTTGTTCCTGGCGGCCGAGCGGATGCACGAGGACGGGCGGGAGCTGTCGCCGTCCAAGGTGCGCGAGCTGGACGCAGCCTCGGCCGCGCTCGACCAAATCCGGCCCTATGCCGCCGAGGATCTGCGGATCGTGCTGGACCGCAGCGCCGACCCGGTACGCGGTCTAGAGCAGATTGCTCCGGGAGAGTTGCGGCAGGTCTGGGTGGAGGAGGGGCAGGCGCGCGCCGATCCTCGCGCCTATGCCGACCGGTTCGTGGCCGACTGGCGCTCGGCGTCAGGCGACCGGGGTGAGGCTGAAACGCCGCGGATCGAAGACCGGGCGGAGCGTCGCCTGGAGCGGCTCGAGGACCGTATGGCGCGCCAGCCCGCGCTGGAGAAGGCGCTCGACGCCCGCATTCCCGAGCGGCAGCTGCGCCTCGATGGCCCCGGCATGAGTGGCGGCAGCCGCGATCGGGACTACGGTATGGAAATGTGACCTGCGGTAATTCGCAGGCCGCCACCCGCGGCGTGGCAGCTAGCGGCTTCCCCGCACCAAACTGCTCTGGCACGTATCGCCTATGTACGGTTGGGGTCATCGCCGCGTCGCGCTTGCCGACCTGATCGCATTCGCCTGGTCGGCGCCGATGCGCGACCTTGCGACGCGCATGCAGATGTCTGACGTGGGTCTGAAGAAGCTGTTGCGGGCTCACGGCGTGTCGGGGCCACCGCAAGGGCACTGGAACCGGGTGCACGCGGGGCGGCCCGTCTCCGAACCACCCGCGGCACCGGCCCGGAGACCGGGCGAGAAGCCCTATATCCACGTAGACGGACGTTTCGTCGATCTGCCCGAAGCGCCGCTCCCGTCATCGGCCGGGCCGTTCGCGTCAGCCAAGGTGCCCGAGAACCTGGAGGAGCTGCGCACGCAGGCGTTGAAGGCGGTCGGCCGCCCTGCCTCCGCCACGAAGATCACGGTACCGCATCCGGCAATCGGTAAGTTACTGGCAGGAGACGAGAAGGAACGGGAGAAAGCGGAGAAGAGCCGCTGGCATACGGCCATCACCCTCTACGACAGCCCGTTCGAGAAGCGGCGTCTGCGCATTCTTAACGCCGTATTTCTGACGCTGAGCCGTATGGGTCACGGAGGCACATCCGACCGGGACAGTTACCATACGAGCTTTTACGCCATCATTGGCGACACCAGAGTGTCGCTGCATCTGGATGAGGCCGGCAGAAAGACTCCTACTTACAACCGCTACACTGCGCCTCGGCCTGACCCGAAGCGCCCGGCTTCCGTTTCGCTCAGACTGACGGCGGGATCATCGACCTGGCAGGACGATGCCTCGGGGAAGCTGGAAGGACAGATCGCCGACATTGTGGCCGGCCTGATCGTCGAGGGTGAACGATCCTATCGAATGCACTTGCGCGAACTTGAGGAGCAGGCGGAACGCGAGCGGATCGAAGCCGAGCGGCGTCGCCAGGAACGCCTGCGCAAGGCCAACGCCGATCGGATTGTCGCGCTGGTCGAAAGCGGTCGTCTGCTGGCGGAAGCCGAGAACCTGCGGAGCCTGGTAGCCCGCGTGGGCGAGGCCGTTATGGGCGGACGATTGGACATTTCTGCGGAGCAGTTCACCGAGTGGCGTCAATGGGCCGACCGGGAAGCCGACAAGCTAGATCCGGTCTTATCGGGGCAGGTCCAAGCGCACCTGCTGCCGCCACAACGAGACTGATCTCATGCAACCAGCGTGTCAAAACCGCTTGGTTGTGATGCCGCCGTGTTGCCCGTTCTCCTACTGGAAGAACGCCGGTCCGTTTGAACCGGGGAACTGCATTTCGAGACGATGAACGACGCTTTGGCGAAATCCAAGCCGACGTTGCCGAAAAGGCCGGCTGCCGGCATGCTCACCCAATGCGTATGAGAGAAATGTTTCCTGCCACGAGCGCCGCTTACCCGCACCTTGTAGATTGGGATCGGAGCTTTGATTGGATCGACTTCGCGTCCCGGCAGGTGGCACTCGGGCTCGTCGACGAGCAAATAGACATTTATCGCCAAGGGGGTGACGTCGCTGTCGAAAGATATTGCGACGTGATCGCTCGGGACGTCGGTGACATGGCAGCAGATCCGCCGGCAGTGGACGATGGGAATGCGGATGCGGTGATAGCGGTGTCCGAGGAAGAAACTGTCGCGCAGACGATTGATGCCTTCCGCTTACTCTTCTCGATTGGGCCGATGACTCGTGCAATGTCGCTGGGGCGGGCAGGCGATGCCTACGGCTGGATCATGTGGTCGATTGCGCGGGGTGCAGTCCGAGGCGAGACGCGCTTTCACTTCATCCCGCGCATCATCCCACAGGACTGGTTTGCGGCAGCCGACTTCCAGGAGCTCGTTCTTGAACGGCTCGGCGGCTGGATGGAGCCCTTCTACATGTGTGCGCGTAAATTGGGCGGCCTCGACGAGATCGCCCGCCTATGCGCACCACTTTGCTTTGTCATCTGCTCGAGGCAGTTCGACGCCGGTCACAACGAGGAAGAGAACTTCTCTGCCCTGATCAGCCTGGCGAACTGGGCGTCGAACGCGGATGAGGCTGAGGCCGAGCGCTTCGTGCATTTCGTGTCCGGGTTCTGGCCGGCGCCATTGACCGATCGCAACCGCGTTGAGCTGTCTACGCTTCTCATCACGCGTGCCCACCGTTTCACGTTGATGGGTGTGCAGTGGTGGGCGAACAAGGTGCTCGCCGAATTTCGCCCGCTGCTCGTCGAGCATCTGGAGGTGCAGTTCTTGGCAGCGTCTCTTCAGGACATGGATGACTGGCGCGAGCGGCGGGATGAGATTCTGCAGGCAATCGGGCAACTCGGCCGCCTCTATGCCGGCGCAGATGATCCCACGAGATCGGCTCAGCAGGCACTGGAAAGTCGGGTCAATATCCTACACCCTTTGATCTTCTTCCTTACAGAGCATGGCGTTTCCGAAGACCTGCTAGACGTGCTCGGCGCGTGGTACGTCGCCTCTGGACGACGCGAGTGTGATGGCAACGTGCTAGTCGTCGCGGCGGGCCACACCGATGGCGTCCGCTATCTCTGGCCGGGCGGCATGCTGCAAATACAGGAGGGAGGCGGATCGGCCGGCTACGACAGGATTCTCGAGACGGCCTCGAATGCGTTGCGCGAAGTCTACCGGTCAACTGCGCTCGGAGATCGGCCTGCGGGCTTCGACCTAAACCGCAGGGGCATTCCGGACGAGGCGGCGGCGAAGCCATTCGAGGACGCCGTGCGGAGCTTCTATCGCCCGGATAAGCTCGCCCCGGCCCTGCCACCCGGATCAAATTTCCGGTCTGTCGTGACCATTCCCGCGACGCCGATCCCCATTTCGGCGATGCTGGCTTCCGAGGCGGGCGTGGTGGCAGCTGCCGAGGTGAGTCTCCGAGCGGCGCTGCCGCCCCGGCCGATACGGCGTGTGTCCGTCTGGTCCGACTCTATGATGCATGGCGGGTTCGAGGTCGAGGCGCTCCGGCGCGCGTCCGAGATCGCCGGTTGGAGCATCGACGTGACTGAAGGGACGAATGACGTGGCGGCGTTCCGCGCCTTCTACGCCGACCCGGAAGCCGATCTCCTGTGGGTCATCGGACACGGCACCCATTCGGCCTATCGAATCGACGAGTCCGGGCTCCATTTGGGATACGACGGATTTCTTTCCACAGCCGATCTGAGCTCAATATCGGTTCCGGTGGACGGTAGCCGGCTGCTGGTGCTCAACGTCTGTAGCGGCGCGACCGCTCAACTCCACGGCGGGATCGCGCGCATGGGGCTATCGCAGGAACTGGTGTCACCGAGTCAGCAGGTTGTGGCTCATTTATGGCCGGTCGCGATCTTCGGTGGATTGGCATTCGGCGCGTCATTCGCGCTGGAGCTTTCGAGACGTGACAGGGCTTCGGCCTATGCCGCCACTGGCGTCACCTCAAGGTTTGTGCGCCAGACAACGATTTGGCGGACATAATGAGAACACTGGCTATGCCACGAGTTTGAGGCGGGCCATGGGATCGTTGAGGGTGCGGAACTCGCCAGGGGAGAGCCGGTTTGCCCTTTGCCACAGATAGTCGCCGGTCAAACTGATATGCACCCAGCCCATCGGCGAGAGATGGGCAAGCAGCGCATCATCGAAGGTGCCGCCGGATGATTGGAGATGCTGGGCGGCCCTGTCCATATAGACGGTGTTCCAGTAAGAAATCGCCGCGATCAGCAGATTGAGGCCCGATGCCCGATATTCCTGATTCTCGATCGAGCGATCGGTGAACCGCCCCTGTCGGTTGGTGTAGATCGCGGCGGCAAGGGTATGACGTGCTTCGCCTTTATTGAGGCCGGCCTGGCAGGCGCGACGCAAGTCGGGCTGTTCAAGCCAGTCGAGCGCAAATAGCGTCCGCTCGATGCGGCCGAGTTCGGCCAGCGCAAAATCCAGCCTGTTCTGGCGCTTGTAGGCGGCCAGCTTGCGCAGGATCGCGGAGGGCGCAACGGCTCCTTCCTTAATGGAGGCGACGATCCTGACGATGTCATCCCAATCGGCTTCGATCGCCGCCGTCTTGATCGTGCGGCCCATGAGGCTTTCGATGCCTTTGTAGGTCGAAGGCGCGGCGATCGAGCCGAGTTTCCGGTCGGCGATGTCGCGCAGACGGGGCACGAACCGGAAGCCGAGAAGATGGCAAAGGGCAAAGACATGGTCCGTCGCGCCGCCGGTATCAGTGTAATGCTCATGCAGCGGTAGCGCGCCGGCGCCGAGCATCAGGCCATCCAGCACGTAGGGGGCCTCGCCGGCGGTGGCCGACATGATCCGCGATCCGAACGAGGCAAAATGATCGGACAGGTGGGAGTAGATCTTCAGGCCCGGCTCGCTGCCATATTTCGCATTGATGTCGGCCGCCGCCGATCGGTTGCGGCCCGAGCGGAAGAACTGCCCATCGGAGGATGAACTAGTGCCGGCTCCCCAATGGCGCGTGAAAGGAAGATCATGGTGCGCGGCAACGATCATCCCCAACGCGGCCTGATAGTTTTCGGGCGACAAATACCAGTTGTGGGTCCAGGCAAGCTGGGCGTAGCTCACCCCGTCGCTGGCGTTGGCCATGCGCTCTAGACCCAGATTCGATCCATCAGCGAGAATGGCGGCGAGGATCGCGTGCGGGTTGTCATGCTCCTTGCCGGACCGAAGATCGCGAAATGCGCTCAGGAACCCGGTGCGCTCGGCCACCTCGACCAGGAGTTCGGTGATCCGCACGCGCGGAAGCAAGGCGTCGAGCCTGCGATCGAGAGCCTCCGCCTCGGGTGGAGTGATCGCCGGCATGGGTTGCAGCTTGAGCCGGTCGCGTTCGAGCGCCACGCCCGCGAGCCTGTTCGCCTTGAGTTGCTTGGCGAAACGGCGCAGCCGCCAGTCGAGCGTCCTTGCCCGCTCCTCCAGATAGGCGGCCGCATCGGTCTGGAATGGCAGGCTGTCGGCCACCTTATCGGCATCGCGTCGACTCAGCAAATAGGTGTCGAAGCGGCGATAATTGCGGGTTCCTTCGACCCATATGTCGCCGGCGCGCAACCGATCGCGCAGCGTGGCCATGATGGCCGTCTCGTATCGCCGGCGATCGACCTGGCCACCTTCGGTGATGAGGCGCTTCCACTGCCGGTTGGCGAATGGGAGCGGAACGCCCTCGGGCAGGCTGCGGGCCTTGCGGGCATTGGTATCGCGGATGACCTCGATGGCCTTGACCAGTTGCGATCCGCTCCCCGATGCCTTGAACGTGAATGTATCGAGGAAAGCCGGGCTGAACCGCCGCAGCGTCGCATAGCGACCAGTCGCCGCGACAAGCGCATCTTCGCCCGCCAGCTCGGCCAGCGCATCGACCTGCGATTTGGCTGCGACCAGTCTGTGCCAGCCTACCGCTTCGTCGATCAGTTCGAGCGGATTACCGCCATGTTCGACCGCCTCTCCCAGCGCGGCGATCGTCGCGCCGAACAGCCGCATAAGTTCGCCGACCGAGCGGATGCTGTCCTGATAGCGCCTTTCCCGCCCGCGCCGCGCCCGTGTGAACAGGCTTCCGACAAGCCTGTCGAACATCTGGATCGCACCATCGGCGAGCCTGGCATCGAGGTCGATGACCGCCGCGATCAGCGTCGCGCGGCGCCTGTTAAGGCTATAATCGGAGAGCAGGAACGCCGGCGCAACGCCACCTTCGCGCATGAACTGCGCGAACCGGAAGTCGGGGATTTTCGCGCCGATCGCCGGGTCGATGCCGATTCCGCGCACATAGCGTAGCCGTTCCAGCAGCCCGTTGATGTTCGCCGTGGTGGGCGCTTCCTCGAAATTGCGCAGCCAGGCCAGCGGCGTCATGCCGAAGTCGCTGTTGTTGACGATCAGATCATCGATCCGCGCCAGTTCGGCATGACCCAGGCTTTCGACAATGAGCGCCGCCGCGGCTTTGCGGGCGCGTGCCCTGCCGGCGAGGCCCGCACGTTCGAGCGTGTCTGCCGATGGAAGAATGAAGCGTTCCTGCTTCAGCCCCTCCATCAATGCGCGGACAATAGGTTCGCCCCGATCGGTCCGCTCCGCAGCTCTTGCGGCGAGATCGAGCGCGAGCGGTATATCCCCTCGCCGAAAAGGGTGTAGCCCCAGATGCCGTGCCGCAATGTCGGCATGATCGTTACGTGTTTGCGCGCGCTGGCCATAGTCGGCGAACGCATCAACATCGACGAAGAGCTGGGCGGCGAGATAGTGAAGGACCGCATCGGGGACGTCGACGTCGGGCTGCAAACCGAAGCCGGGATGCCGCATAAGCGCGATCTGCGTTGCCAGACCGAGGCGGTTGGCAGGGCGATAGCGGCGACCGACCAGTTCGAGATCCTCGGCGGCAAGGGTATAGTGGCCGACGATCGCGGTTTCGTCATGGGGGATATCGAACAGGCGACGCCTTTCTTCTCCGGTCAATAATCGCCGCCGCGCCATCCTGCCTCCATCCCGAGTCGAGAGCGACAGGCTAGCGTCAATCTGGAGTATAGCCTAACCGGACGTCAGGATGCAGCGGCGGTTTCTGTCAGGATAGGGTTATGGCAAGCATTTATTGACGCATGTTCCGCCGTGTCATAGAATTCAACCTGACATTTTGACCGGAGGCGGCGATGAAAGGCCAGAGGATCGGTTACGTCCGGGTGAGCACATTCGATCAGAATGTCGATCGCCAGTTGGACGGGCAGTCGCTCGACCGGATTTTCACCGACAAGGCATCGGGCAAGGACATCAACCGCCCCGAACTCGATGCCATGCTCGCCTTCGCCCGCGAGGGTGACACCGTCGTGGTCCACAGCATGGATCGATTGGCGCGTAATCTCGACGATCTGCGCAAACTGGTTCAGTCCCTCACCAAAAGAGGCGTCCGGATCGAGTTCGTGAAGGAAAGCCTGGCCTTCTCGGGCGAGGATTCCCCGATGGCCAACCTGATGCTCTCGGTCATGGGTGCGTTCGCCGAATTCGAGCGCGCCCTGATCCGGGAGCGGCAGCGCGAAGGCATTGCGGTCGCCAGACAACGCGGTGCTTATCGCGGGCGGAAACGTTCCCTCTCCGACGAAATGGTCGCCGAGCTGCACCGCCGTGTTGATGACGGCGAGCGCAAGGCCGTCATCGCCCGTGACCTGGGGATCAGTCGCGAAACCCTCTACCAGTATCTCCGCGCTGCCACCTGAGCCGGTTTCACCCAGCCTCGCTCACCCTTAGGCTTGTCTGATTGATACGACCAATGTCACGTCTCTTGAATTGCTTGAATCATATCAATGAGGATTGGAGGTCTCCTTCGTCAAACGAATGGCAAGAGCGCGACCGATTGCCGCTGCGGCGACTGGCTGGACGGCGCTTGGCGGAAATGGTGCAACCGAACTAGCATTGATCTCGCAAAGCGCATAGGAGCCATCGCTGATGGCTTCACCAGGGCGAAATAGGAAGTCGGCGTCCCAAAGAAGCGGAAGATCGTGGTCGACGATCGACAGCAACCTTTGCATCTCTGGAATCCAGCGATCCTCCATCGCTTTCCGTAAGGCTGCGAAGCGCGTCACCTCCGGTCCGAACATGGCGCGGCCCATCGGCTGTGGGGTTGACGACGTTGTATCAATGGCCGTTGGCGTCATCAGCGCAGTGATCAGGTTGTGCCCAAAGCCAACCACTCGGTGCCCGCACACGTAGCAGCGGACCATGCCCTCGGACGACTGCGGCTGATAAGCCTGATCGATCAGCACGCCGCCGTCGTTTAGAAACGGCACCCACCTTTCCAAGCACTCGGCTAGGCCCTGTTGACATAGTGGATTCCCAGCGGGTGTGATCTCTGATTCAAGGCTTCCTTTTTGGAGGTGGCTTTGGGTCGAGGCGACGTGTCGGACGAGGAATGGGCGGTCATCGGGGCGCTGCTTCCACCGGAGCGCGGCCGCAAGGCGCGGCCGTCGCATGACAACCGGCGGTTCCTGAACGGAATGCTGCACGTTCTGCGGGTAGGCTGCCCGTGGCGCGACATGCACGAGCGCTATGGCAAGTGGAACTCGGTCTACGTCCGGTTCCGGCGCTGGGCCGAGCAAGGCGTCTGGGACGCGATGCTGACGACGTTGGTCGATCTGGGGCTTACCGACGACTGGCAGCACATGATCGACAGCACGACCGTCCGCGGCCATTCTCAGGCAGCGGGCGCTAACGTATGGCTCGCCCCGTCGGCAAGCGGTTTGTGTCTGACGATCTGAGCAGTCTGCGAAAACGTATCCGGCCTTTCAGCATGGAGCCGTTGGCCAAGATGGAGATCCGCGCGTCCTGGTCCTCATA
>Ga0209816_1001195_pt1 | contig 19482 bp, 19 predicted proteins | sample CoawatmetaG01DNA_FD_187509 | JGI IMG/M metagenome (GOLD analysis project Ga0209816, IMG submission 187509) | Marine microbial communities from the West Antarctic Peninsula - Coastal water metaG017-DNA (SPAdes) (version 2) | ecosystem: Environmental > Aquatic > Marine > Coastal ... | reverse complement strand
GATCGATGCTGTGCAAAAAAATAAAATTGATATTATTGCAACGGATCATGCCCCACATACTTGGGAAGAAAAACAGCAACCATATTTGCAAGCTCCAAGCGGACTTCCACTGAATCAACATTCGTTGCTAGTGCTTCTTGATTTTTATTCAAAAGGCATTTTTTCACTTGAGCAGATTGTTCAAAAAACCAGTCACAACATAGCAGAGCGTTTTCAAATCAAAGACAGGGGCTATATTCGTGAAGGTGGTTATGCTGATTTAGCAGTCATAGATATCAGCTCAAATACATTAGTCACAAAAGAAAATATCTTGTATCACTGTGGGTGGTCACCATTCCTAGACTATACATTTCCTGGCGCTGTAAGGCACACCATTATAAATGGAGAGATTGTTTATCAAGATGGAGCTTTAAAAGAGCACCTGCCTATCGGTAGTCGAATTGAATTCAACCGATAGTGTTATTTTCTTATTTTAAAGCGTTATAATTCTTGTCCAAAATCGGAGAGTTGGCTGAGTGGTCGAAAGCGCCTCCCTGCTAAGGAGGTATATGGGTAACTGTATCGAGGGTTCGAATCCCTCACTCTCCGCCAGTCTCTAAAGAACTTTTTCCATTCGAATCATTGGAACTTTTTTGCCAGTATCAGTTTTATATAAAATATCCTCTACAGGATCATAACCTTGAGTTTCATACAAAAGCTTTCCAGACTGTGTGGCCATTAGCTCACATTTTCTAAAGCCTAATCTTTTTGCTGCATTTTCACCCAAATGCATTACCAGCGACCCTATGCCTTGCCTTGCCCAATCTGGATGAGTGTACATTGCACGTATTCTTGCAGAATCTTTTAAGGGATCTAAAAAATTATCATCTCTGTTGGGAGTATGGTTCCCTCCAAACAGTGTCTCTCTATTGCTCCAGCCACCACAACCAACAAAGACTTCATCACAGAAAACCATAAAGTAAGTTCCATCTTTAATGAGCTGGTCATCTAGACCCATGCTGTCAAAAGAAGCTTCTAGCTGCTCGGTTGAAAGCAATGGCCCCAATAACTGATTAATAGAAAGTTCCATCAATACTTCTATGGTTGGAATATCTCCATATGTAGCAATTCGATGAGTAAATTCCTTCATTATTTCTTTCTTTTATTTCCCACGATTTATATAGTAACTGGTAAAATTTCATCATACATTTCTTCTACTTTTTTTTTCTATGGCATCTCCAGATTCGGACAATCCTACTTCTGTATTTGATAGTAAATTAGAAAGCATTCTAGAATTATTAGAAGAAGAAGATTCTCAACATTTTATATATCTCACTGGTGCTGCTGGAACTGGCAAGACTACTCTGATTGAAAGAGTTAAAGATGAGTGTCTCTTGCGAAAAATGGTAGTCGCTCCTACTGGTGTGGCTGCGTTAAATATTGGCGGCAGCACAATTAATTCAGCCTTTAGAATAGGCTTTGATACTTTTCCAAATATTCAAGAATCAAAAGATCCTCGGTTCAAGAAACTGTTAAAAAAACTTGAGTTATTAATTATTGATGAAATTTCAATGGTTAGAGCTCCAATGCTTGATGCAATTTCTGAGACGTTAAAAATACATCGTAATTCTTCTGATCCATTCGGTGGCATTCATGTTCTTGCTTGTGGAGACCTCTTTCAATTACCGCCAGTGGTCAAAGATCATGAGGAATCAGCAATATTTGAAAAATACGACTCTGTTTATTTCTTTAGTGCCCTTAGTTATAAAGAGATCACAACTCCATCATTTTTTGAACTCACGAGTTCTTTTAGGCAAAAAGACGATGAAGAGTTTTATGCTTTATTGAATGATGTGCGTTTAGGAGAAAACTTAGAAGAATCAATTTCAAGAATTAATAGCGCATGCCATAACCCAGAATTTAATACTGAGTCCTCACTGATAATCACATCACGTAAATATCGTGCTGAACAAATCAATGAAGAGATGTTAAATCTTATCGAAGGCCCAGCAACCGCTGCAAAATCAAGAGAGCAGGGCGATCTCAATGAAAACGATCTGCCTGCACCGCGAGAACTGCGAGTAAAAGAGGACGCCAAAGTCATGTTTATTAAAAATGATCCAGATGGTCGCTGGGTCAATGGCACCATTGGTATTGTGATTGATTGTTCGGATAAAAATAAAAAAGTGATTAAAGTAAAAGTTGGCAAAGAGGTTTTCAAGGTTAAAAGAGAAGAGTGGAACAAAGTTAAATATGTTTATGATGAATATAACGATGAGATGGAAGAGGAGATTGTTTCTTCCTTCAAGCAATTCCCTTTAAAGCTTGGATGGGCAGTTACTATTCATAAAGCTCAAGGCTTGACGCTAGAAAGTTGTTCAGTTGATTTGGGTGAAGGTGCATTTGCAACCGGACAGGCATACGTGGCTTTAAGCCGATGCAAGACCTTAGACTCTTTAAATTTATACCAAGAATTAAAAATTCGCGATGCATTGGTAGATCCTGATATTCAAGATTTCCATGCAAAATATTTTTAACTTCATCAGGCTTAAGATTCAAGTCAATTTCAAATAATGATATTAAAAAAATTTAAATGTTAAAGGTTTTCTTTAATCCAATTCTCTTTATTTAGTATCAAGGGTATAAAGAAAATTAAGCTCCAGAAGTATGTGGCATGAGAAAAATCCCAGTTCATTGTTTCTAAAAGAATGACAAATACACTAGGCACAGTCAAAAAGTCTAAAATAGATTTCTCTTGATAATGCATAATTCCTTTTAAAGCTCGAATTAAACAAAGAATTATTGCAATTGCAAAAAAATACCCGCCGCTGAGAATATTACCAGCAATCATATTATGAGGATAAAAACCATTTTTATTTAGAAATACATCCAATCCAATCGGGGTAAGACCAGCGCCATATATTGTCTCCCAAAAGCTCAGTTTAAATGATCCATATGCTCCTAAAAGAAAATCAAAGTTATAAATTGAGAATAAAACTCTTTGAAAATGCGGGGATCCTAATTCATATGATCCATTACTTGCAATGATTATATTGGTTAAAAATATATATGCACACGACAATCCAGTAACTAAAAAGAAAAAAGTTAACCTATGATTACTTTTAAAAAACCAGAATAATATAAGCGTGATTACATAGAGCAAGCTTAACTTAGAAGATGTTAGAACCAATGTTAATAACAAAACTATCCCTATAAAGCAGGATATCGTTTTAGAAAAAATACTTTGAAACGGAACAAAGGCTAAGGCAGCAACCTGAAAATAAGCAGCTTGATTGTAATTAAACAAAAAGCCACTTATGGATGTTCTAGGCCCATCAGAATATGGAACATCATACAGAATTGCATGAAAGAAATTTGATTCCATGTAATTCACTTCTACTAATCCGAGAATAATTCCAAAGGAATTTATCATGCCTAGGCACACCCAAGGATTTGCAATATCACTTAAAATATTTTTTAAGGATAGTTGAGAAATTAAATAAGACGTTGAAAAAATAAGAGTAAAACTGATTAGGCTAATATCCCGAAAACCTAAAATACAAAAATAAAATAATGCTATTAATATAGGTAGAATAAAAAAAATTAAGCTTCCATTCTTCTGAATATTTAAAGCATTTTTAATTAATCTAAAAACTAACTTTAGGTTAAGAGCATTTAATAAAAAAATACTAACAATCAACGGTATAAATGCATATAAATCATATTCTTGCCTCCAGCCTATGGAAATAGGGAGTGACAATACAAACATATAAATTAAAATCTTGTTTAAGGTTAGATTTTTATCTTCAATATGAATCGTCATCACAATATGATGTAATGTATTTCAATGGGTATCAAGCATTTTTACAGTTATACATGGATAGGATTAGCATCTGCATTAATAGACGTGGGTGTATTCGCAATTCTTTTTGAGCTTATGGGAATTGGTATTTTTCTCTCAAATGCAGTTTCAGTTGGCTTGGCAGCTATTTTTAGTTTTTGTCTCAATACATTCTATAATTTTAAAAAAACTAATCACTTAATCATGCGATTTATCTCATTTCTTTTGGTGGTAGTTTTTGGATACTTTGCTGGAATATTTATTATTTTATTAAGCATTAATTTTCTTGAATTTAATGGGCTTGTTTCAAAAGTAGTTAGTTTACCTATAGTTTTTTTGCTACAATTTTTTTTAAATTCTAAAATCTCTTTTCGTTAAATTCTTAAAATACTAAAAAATGGAAAATCTTTCAAAAAAAAAGAAGGTAGCTATTATTGGAGCTGGATTTACTGGGTTAAGTGCTGCTTATCACCTTTCTAAAAGTGGAGTTGATGTAAGTATATTTGAAGCTGGTTCTAATGAAGGTGGTTTAGCTAGCGGGTTTGAATTGTTGGGCCAACCTGTTGAAAAAGCTTATCACTTCATATATCAAACAGACAGACATATGCTTGCACTGCTTGATGAATTAGGAATGCAGGATACTTTAACGTTTCATAAATCTTCTATTTCTACATTTTATAATGATGCGCTTTATCCAATGATGACTCCCATAGATCTCTTGAAATTTTATCCCCTTAGTTTAATGGATCGAGTCCGAGCAGGAATAACCGTCCTTTATCTTCAAAGAGTAAAGAACTGGAAAAAGCTTACATCGATAACTGCTATGAATTGGCTCACAAAATATGCAGGCAAAAATGTTACTAAAGTTATCTGGGAGCCTCTTTTAAAAGGGAAGTTTGATATTTACTATGATCAAGTAACTATGTGCTGGCTATGGGGCAGAGTGAAGCAAAGAATGGATAGTCAAAATGCTGGTGCTGGTGGAGAGAAATTAGGCTATCTTTCTGGAGGATTTGATTCAGTCGTTCAGTCTCTCAAGAATTCAATTATTAGTTTTGGGGGCAATATTAGACTAAATCATTTTATTGAGGAAATTGAATATGATGATAAATCTGAGCAAGTATTCATCTCCAGTAATGGTCAAAGCGAAGTTTTTGATTCGGTGTTACTAACAGTTCCAAACAATATAGCAGCATTAATTTTAAAGAAATATACTGAAGAGGATAAGCAATACTTTGAGAATTTAAAACAGACAAAATATCTAGATGCGGCGGTTATGATTTTTGTAACAGAACAAAAAATTTCCGATCATTATTGGCATAATATTAACGATAATTCTGATTTTGTAGTTTTTTTAAGCCTTACAAACCTTGTCGGCACAGATCGGTTTAATGGCAAGCATGTTTATTATATTGGGGATTATATGACTCACGATAATCCTGCCATGCAATTAGATCAGGAGCAATTGATGGATAATTGGATTAAAAAATTAGGTGAAATATTTGCTCATTTAGATACATCACTAATTTCTGAGAAATACTTATTTAGATTTCGCAATGCTCAGCATATAGTTGATATAGGTTATGAAGATAAAATTCCTTCAATGCAAACCCCCTGTAAGAAAGTATATCTTTCAAACTTTTCTCAGATTTTTCCAATGGACAGAGGAACCAATTATGCGATAAGAGATGGAAAGGTTGCTAGTGATTTAATAATTAGTAACTTTGCCGGCACACCAAAAAAGTAAAATCCTTAGTAATGATATCTCTTATTTTACCCACTCTGAACGAAGAAGAGAATTTGGTTATTCTGCTCCCAAAAATTCAATCAATCTTAACTAATTTACAGTATGAAATTATTATTGTAGATGATGACTCAGATGATCAGACTAGAGAAATTGCTGAAACCTATTTCCAAGAACATAAAAATGGCTTTGTACATCATAGAAAAAATGATCGGGGATTAAGCGCTTCAATCTACGAAGGTTTTAGCCTTGCTAGTGGTGATATTTTATTGGTAATGGATGCGGATATGCAGCACGATGAAACTGTTTTACCACTTTTGATAGATAGTCTCACTCAAAATAATGCAGATATCTGTATTGCTAGTAGAAATATATCTGATGGGAGTTATGGAGATCTTCATCCATTTAGGCGTTTATTAAGTAAATCCGGTATTTGGATTGCTAATTTTTTTTTAAAGCTAGAGTTAAGTGATCCAATGAGTGGTTATTTTGCAATTACTAGGACATGTTTTCATGAAGTGAGGGACAGGATTAACCCCAGAGGATTCAAAATTTTATTAGAGCTAGTATACAAGTCCATCCAGCCTAAGATTATGCATGTTTCTTATCAATTTAAATCTCGTCAATTTGGCACCACAAAGCTAACCCCTGCAATTGGATTTGAGTATCTGCTTGCCCTGATTGATTTAAAGCTGGGCTGGGTAATCTCATATAGGTTCATTCAATTTGGAATAGTTGGCTTTATTGGGGCATGTATAAATTTTCTTTTTTATTCCCTGTTTTTATTTGTAAGCATTCCTTTATTTTTATCAATTGCCTATGCATCAATTATAGGAATATTTTGGAGTTTTCTTGCTAACAATTTTTTTACATTTTCAGAATCACGATATCTAGGAAGAAATTTAATATATGGTATTTCAAAGTTTGCATTTTTTAGCATCCCAGGAATGCTAGTCCAACTTACAACAGCATCCATCTTACTTAGCTTGTTTGAGCAACCCATATACTCATTAGCTTACTCTTACTTAATATATGTTGCGGCCGTAATATTTGGAGCAGCAGTAAATTATAAGATCCATTTAAATATTACATGGAAGAGATTAGGGCAATATATAATCAAGCCATGGAAAAGATAAGTAATATGGAAATCCTGATTAATGATCTGGCAGTATTTATCTGGACATGGAATGTTCCGATTCTTGTTGGTTCTGGAGTTTTTTTCTTAATTTACTCAAAACTTACTCCTTTTAAATACATCATTCACGCCTTTGAGTTACTAAGAGGCAAACATACCCAACAAGAAGATATTGGTGAGGTTACTCATTTCCAAGCTTTGACAACTGCCTTGTCTGGCACTATTGGGCTTGGAAATATTGCTGGTGTAGCTATTGCAATCCAGCTTGCTGGACCGGGAGCTATTTTTTGGATGTGGCTGACAGCAATAGTTGGCATTGCAACTAAATTTTTTACCTGCACTTTGTCGGTAATGTATCGTGATATAGATAAAGATGGCACAGTTCACGGTGGGCCTATGTACGTGATTAAAAATGCATTACCTTCTTCTATGATGCCATTGGCATATTTTTTTGCAGCGGCCGGCTTAGTTGGTGCCTTGCCAGGATTTCAAAGCAATCAATTGGTTCAAATAGTTGGTGACTTACCAATGTTTCAGTTTGATAATTTTAATTTAATAGCTGGAATTGTTTTAGCAACTGTCACGGGTGCAATTATTCTTGGAGGTTTGATTAGGATTGCTAAGGTTTCTGAGTGGCTAGTTCCATCTATGAGTATTTTATATTTTGGTGCAGTCATGATTGCGCTAATACTTAATTTTGAGGATATTATTCCTGCGTTCCAAATTATTATTGAAGATGCTTTTACAGGATCAGCTGTAGCTGGAGGAAGCGTTATAGCTGTAATTATTATGGGCGTGAGAAGAGGGGCTTACTCTAACGAAGCGGGCATAGGCACTGAGTCACTGGTCCATGGCTCAGCTAAGACATCAAATCCAGTGAAACAAGGCTTAGTTGCAATGCTAGGACCTATTTTTGATACTTTAATCATGTGCACATCCACAGCGTTGTTGATTATTATTTCTGGTGTGTGGGTCAGCTCAGATTCTACTGGTGTGACACTGACCGCTGAAGCATTTAGCTTACTGCTTGGCCCATTAGGTTATGCAGTTTTATTTATCTGTGTGGTTAGCTTTGGGATCAGCACTATTTTTACATATTCATTCTATGGGTCTGCTTGCTCTCGATTTTTATTTGGTGAAAAGGGAGTGAAAATTTATCAGTGGGTTATTATTTTCTTTGTTATTGTGTTTGCAGTCATCCCAATTGAGATGGCTATTAATATAATTGATATTTCATTTGCGCTCATGGCAATACCAACTTTAATCTCATCATTATGGCTTGCCCCGAGAGTTATTGAGAAGGCAAAAGATTACTTTGAAACTTTAGAATCTGAAACTTCTAATATTTAATTTTATTTATCTTTAAGGATTTCTCTTGCCGCATTCTTTCCAGGTAACCCAGTTACTCCACCTCCAGGGTGCGTTCCAGAGCCGCACATGTAGAGAGATTCTAAAGGGCCGCGATAATCTCCATAATTTAATAAAGGTCTTGCAGCCCACATTTGGTCTAGGGTCATTTGTCCATGCATAATGTCCCCCCCTATTAATCCAAATTTTTCTTCAAGATCAAGTGGAGAGAGAATCATTGTTCCCAAAATAGAATTTTTAAAATTAGGAGCATGATTGTTTACGGTTTCAATAATAGTATCTGCAGCTGCCAATCTGCAATCATGCCAAGATCTTCCGTCAGACAAGGTTGGGGAAAATTGTTGACAAAATAATGATGCAACATGTTGTCCTTCTGGGGCTAAGGTATCATCCATTGTCGATGGAATTAACATCTCAACTATTGGATCACTTGACCATCCATGGGCCTTGGCGTCAATATACGCTTTATCCATATAGTCGAGAGTTGGAGCAATAACAATTCCACTTTGATGATGTTCAGCAATATTTTTGCCTGGAAGAGATAAAAAGTCTGGTAACTCCGAAAGAGCTACATTCATTCTAAAAGTTCCAGATCCACATTTATAACCATCCATACTTCTATTAAATTCAGGATCCAGATCCTCTGCTGCAATCAATTTCTTATATAGAAGTTTAGGGTTTAAATTAGAAATAATTTTTTTACCCTCAACAATTAAACCACTATCCAACTGAATCCCAGTTGCCGCACCATTAGAAATAATAACCTTGCCTACCCCAGAATCTGTGAAGATTTTTACCCCTAAATTTTTACAGGCTTTTTCCATGGCTTGCGTAATGGAGCCCATTCCACCTATTGCATGTCCCCAGGCACCTTTCTCTCCATCCACTTCACCAAATACATGATGCAACAAAACATAAGCAGAGCCAGGTGTATCCGGACTTGCAAAATTTCCTACAATTGAATCAAATCCAAAGGCAGCTTTTATATGTTCATTTTCAAACCACGCATCTAAAAAAGAGCGGGCACTTTTAGTAAACAGATCGAAGACATCTCTATGGACTTGATTACCCTTAGTTGCAATTGGCCATAATTGAAGTGCAGCATTTAAAGCTGCTTTTATGCCTTGTTTTGGGTTGGGGGGCGTCTTAACTGATAGATCTCTTAGAATATCTGCAACAGCCTCAATTCGATCATAATATTCAGGTAATCTTTCAGCATCTTGATCAGAAAACTTCCTAAATTCTTGCTGCGTCCTCTCTAATCCTCCGCCCAATTTTAGATAGCTTGACTCATTAATAGGTAGAAAATTAGAGATAGGACGTTTTACAATCTCTAACCCATGATCTTTGAGCTGCATCTCCTCAATAATCGTAGGATTTAATAAACTTACGGTATAGCTTGCAACAGAGTTTTTAAATCCTGGATAAAACTCCTCTGTTACCGCCGCCCCTCCTACAATAGATCGCTTTTCATAGATATCAACATTAAGACCAGCTTTAGCGAGATAAAAAGCACAAACCAGTCCATTGTGGCCGCCTCCAATGATTAACGCATCTTTATCTTTTTTAGGCATCTAATTATTTGTTATAAAAAATTTAGATAAAGATTATAGGTTTTATATGCCCAAAGTTATATCAGTATTAATTACTCAAAATAATTTACCTATCTTTTAGCTCTTACTGACCCAGAAAACACAAGACGATAGCATTTAATGTATATTAAGTAAGTGTTACAAATTTTAAATGAGGAATTCCAATGAAATACATGTTTCAAAAAACTTTGCTGGCAATGCCTTTGCTAATCTTTATCTCATGCTCGAATAATAATAATGAAATCAAGACCCCAGTTTATAATGAGGTTGGCCAGTTTTTTTATAATGAATTTATGCAATGCAAGACAGGAACTGACTATACGCTAGATTCTTCTAAGGCAATGATGGAGGAATGGAGGGCGCTAGGGCCATCAAAAGATTTACTAGGAGCATGGTTATATCAGCCTGCTAGTGAAGAGAATCGATCTCAAGATGGTTTTTGGGAACTTCAATGGACATCTAAAGAATCTGCTGATATGGCTTGGCAAGAATGGCTCACCAACGAAGAAGCTCAAGCTTGGGGAGATAAATATAATAATGTTCTTCAATGTGACGGAGACAATAGATCTCCTTGGACCTTTGTTTTTCCATATGACCCAGAAAAATTTGGAGCCTTCGATAGTAGTGGGTATTTTGCTGCTGCATTTTCACCTTGTAATTTTAATGAAGGCAAGACTAATGAAGACCTCAAACTCAGCACAGCTTTTTACAGCACCTGGTTAGATACTTTAGATAAAAATATTGGTACTTATGCTTACGGATTATATGTTCCTGCATTTGCAGACAGTCCTGTAGATTTTTGGTTCGGAAATTTTCATGAAAACTTTCAAACAATGTCTGACGGTAATATTTTATGGGAAGAATCTGGCGGTCAAGCAAAAGCATCATTAGAGTCAACAGCTTCTTGCGAGGCTCCAGACCTATATGATTCTCAGGTAGTATACGATCCCTCTGAGCCAAATTTCTCTTAAATATGTGTCGGTTTGAGTGATGCCGCTCCATCTATATCATCAAGCTTGTCTAACATGCTTTGGCTAATCTCAATTAATGATTGATAACTACCATTCTCATTAACCTCTTCTCTAATAATGCACCCAGAATCAAATAATTTAGAGCGAATTGCTGCTTGTTTTGGGGAAAAGCAAATCCAGCCAGAAAGAATATCTCCAAATAGCACAGCAGAAACTTGAGTTTTTAGTTGATCCAAGCCATCACCAGTCTCAGCAGAAACTTTGATTTCTGAATGTTCATTATTTGATGATTTTATCAAGCTATCTTGCATGAGGTCGCTTTTGTTTAGCACTCTAATTTGAGGTATTTTATCTACCCCAAGATCATCCAAGATTAGGTTTACTTGTTGAATTTTAAAGTCACTTTCTGGATCTGCAGCATCTATTACATGAAGCAAAAGATCTGCTGAGGATAAGTCATCTAATGTTGCTTTAAAAGATTCAATAAGCTTTGTTGGAAGATTTGAAATGAAACCTACTGTATCTGAAAACAATATTGTGTTGAGGGTTTTAGATTTAAAATCTGCCTTTCTCGTCGTAGTATCTAAAGTAGCAAATAGCTTATCTGCAGCATAAAGACCGCCTTTAGTTAGTGAGTTAAAAAGAGACGTCTTGCCCGCATTGGTATAGCCCACAAGAGCAACTAATTTATTTTCTCCTTTTTTTCTAGAATAGCGATTTAAATTTTTTTGATTATGTTGTTTTTTCAGTCTATTTTTTAATTGCTTAATTCTATTGCCGACCAATCTCCTATCTGTTTCTAACTGAGTCTCTCCTGGGCCTCTAAGACCAATTCCTCCCTTTTGTCTCTCTAAATGACTCCACCCTCGGACCAGTCGCGTAGACAGAAAGCTCAGTTGAGCAAGTTCCACTTGCAATTTTCCAATATCACTTTTAGCTCTGGTAGCAAAAATATCTAGTATTAAACCCGTCCTATCTAGAACTCTTGCGCATAGAACTGTTTCTAAATTTCGCTCTTGCGAGGGAGATAGCTCGCAATCCAATAAGACTAATTTAATATCTTTCTCAGTGACCAATGTTTTTAGCTCCTCCACTTTTCCCTTTGTTATAAAGTGACTAGCTGATACAAAATTTTGTTTTGAAAATATATGGTCTTCAATTATTAAGCCAGCAGAGACAGAGAGATCTAGAAATTCATTAGAGTTAAAGCTATTAGATTCTTTGGGAGAGGATCTTAAAAGATCAACCGATACGATGATTGCTCGAAGGTCAGCAGGAGCCGATGTTTTTTCCAAGTAGTAAATCCTATTTAATAAATATTCATTGTACTTAAATCCTTCTATGAAAACAGACCTAATCATTTGCAAATCTCTTATTATTTCCTCACAATCCATTCTTTTAAATAATTAATCAGGCATGAAAAATCTTTTTCCATATATAGGCAAGGAAGTCACTGTAACTGAGGATATGTGCGATTTTAATGGTCACATGAATGTTAACCATATCAAAGCAGTCTTTGAGCAGGGCTGGGAATTTACTACTAAAGATTTTGGTTTTAATGATGAGTATTTAGAGAGCGGGTTTTCTTCATTTACTCTTGAAGATAATTATAGATTTAAAAAAGAGTTTCTTTTGGGCGATAAGATTTTTCCTGCCTTTAGATTGTTTAATGTAAATTCGAAACTATTTCATATGATTGGCGCTTTGTTTGATAAAGATGATGTAATTTGTGCAATGTATGAGACTGTAGAAGGCCACATTGATATGAGTGAGAGGAGGATGTCCCCGATGGATCCCAAAAGATTAGAAAAGGTTTTTGCCATCAAGAAAGCCCACGATGCTGAAGGCTCAATTCCTTATGATGTAAGATTGAAGATTAAAGACTTGGAACCAAAGATCTAAAGGCTCAATATGACAAAAAATTATGCATTAATTACTGGCAGTACTGCTGGCATTGGTTTGGATATAGCTCGGGAGCTTGCGAGCCGTGGGCATAATATTTTACTCACAGCAAGAAGAGAGGATCGTTTGAAAGATATTGCTGGGCAATTAACATTAGACTTTGGGGTGCATGCAGACTATGTGGTTGCTGATCTTAGTGAGCCCAGTGCGCCAGGAACAATCTTTAATTTTTGTGACTCTAATCAATATTCTGTAAATATTTTAGTAAATAACGCTGGCTATAGCATCAATAAAAAATTTCATGAAACTGGTGAGGAGGAAGAAGAAAAATTCTTAAGAGTTCTAGGAACAAGTGTTGTAGCACTTACCAAGAGATTTATCCCAGGCATGTTGAAACAGCATTCAGGAAAAATCATGTTGGTATCTTCTTTGGCAGCTTTCGCTCCTCCAGCTACAGGATGGGGGGCACTTTATGGTCCAGTTAAAACTTTTGTAAATAGATTTGGCGATGCTTTAAATTTAAATTATCGCAGTCATGGCATTACATCCACCAATGTATGCCCTGGTTTTACTGTGACAGAGTTTCATTCAGCTAGCGGCATGCAAGATGCTATGGATGAAGTACCCAGTTTTATGAAAAAAGATTCTAAGACCGTTGCTAAAGGCGCAGTAGATGCAATGATGAAAGGAAAAAGTGCTTGGGTTCCTGGGCTACTAAATAAGGCAATTGCTTTTTTATGCAATAATTTACCAACATCCCTTGTTATTAAAATGAGCTCTAGTCTTGCGGGCGGAAGATATGAATGAACATTTTAATGTTTCAGAAAAAAGAATTCTTCCAACTTTCTTATTATTTTTAGTGCTCTCTTGGCCTTTAGGAGCGCATAGATTTTTTCTTAAGCGATATGCTTCGGCAATTTTATTCATTATCACAATTGGTGGATTTGGTATTTGGTGGATTATAGATTTTATTTTAATAGTGACGGGATCCATGAAGGATGATCGAGGGCAGGTTGTTAAAATTTGGGTAGACTGATTTAGCTTGCTAAAACAGCATCTGCAACAAATGCATTGGTCTGTCTTTCTTGACCAAATGTTGAAACAGGTCCATGACCAGGAAGAAACAAAACTTCTTCTCCCAATGGCCATAATTTTTGAGTAATTGAATTGATTAAGTCTTGGTGATTGCCTCCCGGAAGATCAGTTCTGCCGATAGACCCTTGAAATAAAACATCTCCAACAGCAGCCAGATTAGACTCTGCATGAAAAAAAATGATATGACCTGGTGTATGTCCAGGACAAAAATATACTTGTAGCGTCTCTTTACCTATTGTCACCTCATCGCCATCTTGTAGCCACCTATTAGGAATACAGTTTCGCGCTTGAAATCCAAACATTTTTCCCTGTGATTCCAGTGAATCAAGTAAAAAAGTATCTTCTTTATGGGGACCTTCTATCTCTATTGATAGGATAGATGCTAACTCTGCAGCTCCCCCAGCATGGTCTATGTGCCCATGGGTCAATAAGATTTTTTCTGGAATTAAATTATTATCCTTGGCTGCACCGAGAAGAATATCTAAATCGCCGCCAGGATCAACAAATGCGCACTTTTTTGTAGCCTCACAAAACAAAATAGGAGCATTTTGCTGAAAAGGCGTAACTGGTTGCATTAGAGCTTTAATGAGTGGCATATTTGTATTTTATATAATTTTTTTAATGAAATGCATATTCCTTCCCCAACAATCATACCTTGAGATTATGCAATGAATGATTATGTATAAATAAATTGAATGGTAGAATTGATATTGAAAACTTAAGAAGCTGCTAGTTTTTTATAAGCTTGCATATTAATAATATTCTTAATAACGGAGTTAGCAATGAAAATTAAATCTTTAAGCTATATTTTAATTGAGACGACAGATATCAATCACTGGGAATCATATGCTCGTGACGTGGTTGGATTGATGAAAAATCAAGAGAAGAGTGATGAAAATAATCTCTTTCTTCGAATGGATGAGAGCCCATTTAGGTTTCAGGTCCAAAAAGGGGATATTGATCGGTATGCAATAGGAGGATTTGAGCTTGGAAGCAAGGAAGAGTTTGAGCAAGCAAAAATAGAACTTACAGATTCTGGGATTGCATTTGAAATACAAGGAGATGATATTGCTCAAACAAGATGCGTAGAAGAATTGATAAGCTTAAAAGATCCAGCAGGAAATTCTCTCGAACTTTTTTATGGCAGATCCTTGGACAGTACTGATTTTAAATCTACCCAAGATATTTCTAGCTTTGTAACTCATGGAATGGGTTTAGGCCATGTAGTCTTTGGGACATTGGAGGTAGAGGCTGCTCATAATTTTTATATTAATATTTTAGGGTTTGGTGATTCAGATATTATGCGTATGAAATTTGCGCCTGATGCCCCTGAATCAGTATTATATTTCATGCATTGTGATAATCCTCGCCATCATACTGTAGCAATGATGCAGGCTCCAACTCCGCCGTCTGGGTTAGTGCATGCAATGGTTGAGGTCGAAACTGCAGAAGAGGTTGTTGCTGCGCTAGATAGAGCTGTTGAAAATAATATTCATATTTCTTCGACTCTAGGCAGACATATGAATGACAAAATGTTCTCTTTTTACATGCAAACTCCAGCGGGTTTTATGCTTGAATATGGGTACGATGGTATTCAGCCAGATTGGAGTAATTTTGAAACAACAAATTCAGCGGCACCAAGTTATTGGGGCCATGAATTTAATATGCCTGAGAGTTAAACAATGAATAAAGTTTTAACTCATCATGAGGTTGTTGATCAATTATCTGATGGCATGACAATTGGTGTAGGTGGCTGGGGTGCTAGAAGAAAACCTATGTCTTTAGTAAGAGCAATATGCCAATCTGAGTTAAAAGATCTTACAATTGTGAGTTATGGGGGTCCAGATGTTGGCCTTCTTTGTGCTCATAAAAAAGTAAAAAAATTAATTTTTGGTTTTGTCTCCCTGGACATGATTCCCCTGGATGCTCATTTTCGTCAAGCCAGGCAGAACGGAGAGTTAGAAGTTATGGAATTGGATGAAGGCATGGTTCAGTGGGGTCTTAGAGCCGCTGCTATGAAACTGTCTTTTCTTCCAACGAGGGTTGGTTTTGGCACTGATGTTTTAAAATATAATCCTGAAATTAAATTTATCACATCTCCTTATGCTGATGGCGAGGAATATGTTGCAATGCCTGCTCTTAATCTTGATGTAGCTTTGTTGCATGTTAATAAGTCAGATGAAAAAGGCAATACTCAAATATATGGCCCAGATCCATTTTTTGATGAAATGTTTGCAAGAGCGGCAAACAAAACATATGTCTCTTCAGAAGAGGTCGTATCCACAGAAGATCTAGGCGGCAAAGAAGGTGCTATTTTCAATAGATTTGAGCGCAGTTTAGTTTCTGGAGTAATTCATGCGCAAGGCGGCGCTCACCCAACATCGTGTGCTCCCAGTTATGGTTTTGATATGGAGCACTTAAAAACGTATTCAGCGGCAGCTAAATCTTTTTCAGAATACAGTGATCAGTTCTTAAATATCTCTCACGAAGATTACATTGAAGCGGTTGGCGGAGAGACTTTTATAAATAACATTCCTTTACCTCAATTTTAATATGGCAGATCTAATCTCTTTATCAGAAATTTGCATAAGCTCTGCTTCCAAGGCCTGGAAGGATGATGGGGAACTTCTTGCTACAGGCATTGGTTTAATACCAAGAATTGCAGCCGGCCTAGCCAAGCTAACCTGCAATCCTGATTTAATGATGACAGATGGAGAGACTTTTTTAATATCCAAACCATTGCCCATGGGCAAGAGAGATTCATCGGCAGATTTAATAGAGGGCTATATGAGTTACAGCCGAGTTTTTGAAAACTTATGGGGCGGTCATAGACATGCAATGGTAACCCCTACTCAGATAGATTCATTTGGGCAAACAAATATTAGCTGCATTGGAGACCATGAGAATCCTAAAGTACAATTGCTTGGTGTGAGAGGGTTCCCAGGAAACTTTATTAGCCATAAAAATTCTATTTTTATACCAAATCATTCCACTAAAACGTTTGTTGAGGGTGAGGTAGATATGGTTTCAGGGATGGGATACAACAGTCATCATGCGCATGCAGGAAAACCAGAGATACTATCGGTTATAACAAACCTTGGTGTTTTTGATTTTAATGGACCCAATCATCAACTTCAACTCTTATCTTTGCATCCTGGCGTAAGTGCTGATGACGTTTGTAGCAATACAGGATTCAATATAACAATTAAGTCAGAGGCAGAGACATTGCTGCCTTCCGATGAAGAGTTAGTGCTTATAAGAGAAGTTCTTGATCCATTGGGCACTAGAAAACTAATTTTTGGGGAATAAAAATGACACGCGCAAAATCAACAATCCAGTATAAAAAGAAAGATGGAATTGCAATTATTTCAATGAATCGTCCCGAGTACAACAATGCTCAGAATGGAAAGATGACATACGATCTTGATAAAGCATTTCAAAAAGCGACGAACGATGACGATATCAAGGTTATTGTTTTAAAAGGTAATGGCAAGCATTTCTCAGCAGGCCATGATATTGGAACGCCTGGAAGGGATGTTGATGTTGAGTACGACAGAAAATCTATGTGGTACGACCATACCAACAAACCTGGTGGAGAGTTTTGGTATGTCCGTGAGCAAGAAGTCTATTTAAACATGTGCCGCAGATGGAGAGATATTCCTAAGCCAACAATAGCAATGGTTCACGGAGCCTGCATTGCAGGAGGTTGCATGCTTGCTTGGGTGTGCGACTTAATTGTTGCTTCTGAAGATGCTTTTTTTGCTGATCCTGTTGTTCGCATGGGCATTCCAGGCGTTGAATATTTTGCGCATCCATATGAGCTCAACCCTAGAATTGCTAAAGAGTTTTTATTTTTAGGGGAACGCATGTCTGCTGCGCGTGGTTATGAAATGGGCATGGTTAACAAGGTTGTTCCAAGGGAGGAGCTAGAGTCCTCTGTAATGGAGATGGCAGGTAAAATTGCTCAAATGCCAAGACTGGGTCTTACTTTAACTAAACAAGCCATCAATCATGTAGAAGATTTGCAAGGGAAACGCAACGGCATGGAAGCAGCATTTGCATGGCATCATTTCTCTCATGCTCACAATGACCTAACAACTGGAAATATTCTCTCCGGATTTGATGCAAAAAAAATGGCTAAATCTCAAAAGACGAATGCTAAGAAACCAGCAGCTAAGAAACCAGCAGCTAAGAAACCAGCAGCTAAGAAAGCTACTCCAAAGAAAAAACGCTAACTTTAGAGAAGCATTATTAATAAGTTAACCGACATTCTGGGTTGTGAATACCCAATTATTCAAACTGCCATGGGCTGGGTAGCCATGCCTGAATTGGTGGCGGCATCATCTAATGCAGGAGCCTTCGGATTTTTAGCGCTTGCAACCGCTGGTCCAGAAGAGGCTATTGAGATGATAGACCAAACTTTAAGTCTTACAGACAAGCCATTTGGTGTGAATTTTCATATGTTTCAACCTGGCGCAGATCAAATCGTTCAGGCAGTCTTAGATCGAAAAATTAAAGCAGTCAGCTACTCTAGATCTCCAACTCCTGATTACATCAAAGCATTTAAAGAGAAAGGCATAGTATGTATACCAACTGTTGGCGCTCTTAAACATGCAGTCAAAGCTGAACAGTTAGGTGCCGATGTTTTGGTCATCCAAGGTTCGGAGGGCGGAGGACATACTGGCTCGACTCCAACAACCCTACTTCTAAGCTCAGTCCTTGAAAATGTTTCTATACCTGTCGTTGCAGCGGGAGGCTTTAGAGATGGCTCTGGATTAGCCGCATCATTAGCTTGGGGCGCCACTGGCATTGCTATGGGAACAAGATTTATGATGACCCAAGAAAGCCCAGTTCCTGACAAAACTAAAGAAGCATATCTTTCAGCGGGCGTAGAAGATATTAAAGTTACTAAAAAGTTTGATGGTTTGCCGCATCGATTAATCTTTAATGATTACATTCAAAAAATTGATCGCTCAAATCCTTTTTCTTTATTTGTGATGTCGGTAACCTCAGCATGGAAATATAAGCAAATTACAAAGGCATCTTATAGCGATCTAATAAAATCATTTTTTGCTATGTTAAAGGGAGATGATTTAACTATTTCTCAATCGATCATGTCAGCTAATAGTCCAGCAATTATTCAAAGAGCTATGGTTGAAGGCTCTCCAAAAGAGGGCGCTATGCCATCCGGCCAGGTCGCTGGAATTATTACTAATTTACCAAGTTGCAATGAACTTATTGAAAAAATTATGAGGGAGTTTAATGTGGCTGCTACTAACTTCAAAAAGATCGAAGGAGATAGATAATGAGCGTTGAAACATCCATAGCGAATGGAATTGCTGAGATTGTCTTAGATTGTCCGCCAGTAAATGCTTTGAACTCCACTGAGTGGTTGGACCTAGCAAAAAACATTGATCATCTTTCGCACAATGATGAGGTAAGAGTTGTTGTGATTTCTGCCAAAGGTAAAGGGTTTTGTGCAGGAGCTGATATTAAAGAACTTCAAGAAGATTCTACAAAAATTGCAGATGTAAACGATGGCTGTTGGAAAACAGCAAGAGCCATTCATGTCTGTAACGTGCCTGTTATAGCTGCGTGTCACGGCTTTGTATTAGGTGGAGGAATTTTGCTTGCAGGATCTGCTGATCTTGTTCTTGCAACAGAAGATTCATATTTTGGGTTGCCTGAGATTGATCGAGGCGCACTTGGAGGGGGAGCACATTTGAGCAGGTTATTTCCTTTGCAGGCTGTTCGAAAAATGATGTTTACTGGCAAACCCATCTCAGCAAAAAGAGCATTTGAATATGGATCCATTGAATCACTTCACTCGGACATACATTCATTGCACCAAGCTG
>Ga0209816_1001193_pt1 | contig 19487 bp, 32 predicted proteins | sample CoawatmetaG01DNA_FD_187509 | JGI IMG/M metagenome (GOLD analysis project Ga0209816, IMG submission 187509) | Marine microbial communities from the West Antarctic Peninsula - Coastal water metaG017-DNA (SPAdes) (version 2) | ecosystem: Environmental > Aquatic > Marine > Coastal ... | reverse complement strand
AGTGCAAGTACGAGTGACTACACATCTCTAGAAGGTAAGATAGTTATTATCGGTGCAACTGCTGAAGGCCTCAGTGGTGTCATTGCAACACCAAAAGGTGAACAATACTCTTACATTCCAGTTGCAGTATCCTTACAGACAATCCTAAATGGGGAGACTCTAGTTAGATTTGCAGAGTCCACATTCTTAGAGTGGGTTGCCGCACTGATGTTTGGACTACTTCTTGTACTACTAGCTACCAGAGCTCCATACTGGCTATCAGGTATTATGATTATTGCAATTCCAGTGGGTTCTGTGTATGGTGCGTTCTATTACTTTATGAACCATCTCTGGTTGATTGATTGGAGTTGGATTGTTATAGTAACAACCTTAGTGGGATTCCATGCAATATTCAACAGGTTCACAAAAGAATTCTTTGAGAAACAAGCAATCAAGAAACAGTTCGCTGGGTATGCATCTCCTACAGTGGTGAAGATGTTACAGGAGAATCCTTCTCTAATTAAGGATGGTATTAAGAGAGAAGTATCCATCTGTTTCTCAGACTTACGAGGGTTCACTCCATTAGGTGAATCATTTGGTGATGATGTTAAGGGGTTAACAGAGATAATGAATGGTTACATGGATGCCATCACACAACCTATACTAGACGCAGACGGAATGGTAATCAAGTATATCGGTGACGCATCTATGCATATACACAACGCCCCAATAGAAGACCTTAATCATCCAAAGACTGCCGTTCAGTGTGGTTTGGATATGTTAAAAGCAGTGGAGGTATTCAATGAAAGAATTGTATCCGAAGGGCGACCAGCAGTTGGTATGGGGGCTGGTATTAATACTGGTGTTGGTTATATTGGAGAGATGGGATCAACCGCACGACATTCATATGACATTCTTGGAGACTCTGTTAGTACCGCTGCAAGAATAGAATCAAAGTGTAAGGAATATGGGTGTGTCTTACTGGTAGGTGAAAATACATACAACGCTACCAAAGACAACTTCTTTTACCTTAAAGTGGATGACCTTGCGGTTAAGGGTAAGACTGTGGGTATTAGAATATACACTGTAATAGATACTCACTGTGACGTAAAATCACAAACGAGACACAAGTATATGCATGAGAGTTACACCACCCAAAACTTCTCAACAGCCATAGTAAGCTGTCAGAAGTTAAAGGGTGAGTTTGGTGGACAATTGGACAAGTATTATGACATGTGGATAGAACGATGTGAATACATGTTAAAGCAAGACTTACCTAGTGATTGGAATGGTGTATTCATTGCAACCACTAAGTAATTAGAACCAGTTCATTGGGTTAAACATATTATCTTCTTTTATTACCACAGGCATTGCCAAAGGCTTGTTGATAGTAGTTATCGAAGTCCTATTTTGAGCACCTTGCATAAACATAAATGGTGCAGCTGCCGCACTAGTTTTATTCATCATAGCCTGTTCATTCAAGGCCTTAGTCACCGCTGTGGCTACTAGAGTCTTAACATCTGATCTAGATACAAAATTCTTCGGGTCAAACTTTACCTCAGCATCATCACCACCAAACCATCCACCTGATAGTATGTTTGTTATCTTACCAACAGAAGGTAACATTTCTTTGATTTTTTCCCATGTTGGGAACAAGTCTGTAATACTTTTCCATATATCTTTAATCTTCCCAAAGTACGCACCAGCTAAACCTGCAACTCCCTTTGAAACACTTGCGAAACTAAAGGAACCATCTTCTTCACCAAATATACTAGTAAATCCTGCTGTAAGACTATTGCCCATTGCAGTCAAACTTGCCTTAGCTTCATCAAAGGTGGGTATTGGAAGACCTATTGCAGTTGCTAACCCTGTACCAAAGTTCAGAACTGATGCAGACGCTTCTGCAAACGTAGGAATTTCTATACTGGCAATTTTAGTAGACATTGAAGAACCAAATGCAAGTACACTATCCTTTGCAGACTGAAATGTCTGAGTTACACCAAGCTCAGTAAGTTTAGCACCTACCGAGTCACTTAGTCCACCAATACTAGTAGCAATGTTTGTCATACCACTAGAAATAGTCTCTTGATCTACAAGTCCAAATGTCAATCCAGACAACACACCAGCAGTCGCCTCTCTGGCAATAGACATCCCAGTGGAATTTTCATTCTCTGCTTCTTTCATACCAGCAGTAAAACCATCCCAAAGACCACTTATAGCAGTAACCGCAAGTCCAACGACAGGAAGAAATTTTAAACCTTTAAGGGCTGCACCAGCAACTCTCGCCAATCCAGTTTTCTTTTTTGGAAGTGCAGTGAATCTGCCGCCTGGGCCTCTTCCAACTGTTGGAACTCCTTTCTTGGGCCCACCAAAGATTAACTTCTTTAGTACGGGCAACCCAGTTGCGGCAAGTAATGATGCACCTAAACCAGCAACGGCAGTCATAATAGTCTTTCCTAGACTTGCTAGGGATGAAAGGAAACCACCACCTTTCTTCTTCTCACCCGATTCGGCCGCTTCGCTTAGTCCAACAAGTTGACGTAATAAACCAGTTTGAGTCTGTTGTTCTGATAATGTATCATCTGCTTGATCTCTTGCTTCACCAGCAATCTCAGCTGCTTTTGCCCCAGATGGCCCCTTTTTGGAGTCTTTATTCATCGCCAGTTTCAAATCTTTGTTTGCATTTTTGCCCAAATCTCCCTTTATCCATCGCCAGTTTCAAATCTTTGTTTGCATTTTTGCCCAAATCTCCAGCTTCTAATCCCATTTTTTCTACAGATTCAATAAGGTCTTTATTGAACTTCGCTCTTTGCTCCTTTAGGTTTGCTGCCTTTTGAAGCTTCAGAAGTTTCTTCTGAGGAATACCCAAGTTTTTAGCAAGTGCTTTATTTGCCTGTTTTAATTCCTTGGCCTGTTTCTGTCCTTCAGTACGAAACAACTTTTGATAGACTTTAGCGCCAGGCAGTTTACCAAGCGCAAATTTAAGTCCTTCACCAGATGCACTTATCCCTTTTCCTATAGTATTGAAACCCTGCTTAGCAACATTAGCATTATCATTCATAGCTTGCTCGAGTGACGCATTCGACTTAGCTATGTCAAGGGCTATTTGTGAAAAACTGTTTTCTAACTTGGCCATTTGTTATTTCCTATTTCTTCTTGGTGTACGCTTGAGTACCAAAGAATGCAGCAACAATTGCGGCGACTGAAACGAAGTATACACTTGCCATACTTCCTAGTACTTTGCCTGCTTCACCGAGTCCTAACCAATATGCAAGTACAACTGCAAAAGGATATAACAACATACCCCATAATGCAAACCATGCCATTTGTCTCTGTGCATCACGCATTGCATCACCATCTTCAAGTTCTTTGCGCTTGAATTCCATGTGTAATGCATGTTCTTCTTCTGATACTGTACCATCACCATTACTATCTGCTGGGTGGTGTCCTAAAAACTGCTTTTCATCTGACATTCCATTCTCCTATCTGTTCATTGACTCATGGCGAGTCCTCATTGCTTCGTCTTCTAAGTGTTGTGTTAAAAGAGCGATATAAATCTCCCTCTCCCATGGCAACATACTTTCAAGTTCAGATAAAGAATAACTATGCTGGTGCATGAGTGTAAAATTCAGTCTAAAATAGTTCTCAAGAGTATTATGAGAGAGGGCTATTAGAAAAAATTCTGCATACCCTCAATCACAATTTCATTCACTACCCCAGTGTTTGGGTTCTTTACCTTAACTAAATGTTTTACCTTGGGCATAGTATCAAAGAACTCTTGAACCTTTTCAAATTGGCTATGTGATAATGAGTCAATAAACTCATCTAGTTCCTTTGCATCCATGTCACTCTTTGCATAAACATTTTCTTCGTCATGTATCTGTGATATACAATCCTTAACGATTGCAAATCCTGCTTCACCTTCTGATAAATCAGTTACCTTAGCGATAGAGTCAACGCGAGGATATTCTAATGTTAACCCTACAGTATCGGTTAATTTAATTTCAGCGTTATGTGATACATCTCGTACACACTCAACTTCATCTAAATTAATCTCTACATCTACTTGTGTCTCTCCATCATCTGGCATCAACAACTTAACTGTTGCAACCTCACCAATTGACTTAGAACGCAGTTTAATAAAAACATATTCAATGTCAAAGAATGGTAGTGTATTGGGTTTTAACTCTCCAAACGTACAATTCTCTATAATCTGTTCTACTGCCCGCAACATGTCAGAGTCTTCACCTGTTGATTGTGCAATTAGTAGTATCTTTTCTTCTTTTACTAAGAAGGGTCTATATTCAATCGTTTTCCCTGTCGAGGGTAGTATCAATTCATACTTAGCCGTGGCCAGTTTTGGTAATGCCATTATTATCTCCTGTTACATAATGTTAATATTATTTAGGTTACTTACGAAAAGTCTCTTATTGCGTTAGAAAGTCCACCTGTCAAAAATTGTAACGGGTTGCTTGTAAAATTTCTCACACTATTCATTGTGTTTATGATCTGTTGGCCTTCGGGGGGTATACCAATTCCAAATAAATTCTGCAACCTGTAAAGAGGATCTGTTTCACTAAATCTAAGTCCTGTTTCGCTTTGTGCATTACCATTCAAACCAGCATCTATCCAAGTTGCACTTTTTGTGCCCTGATAGTTAAATCCAAGAGGTGACCAGTTTTTAAATGCCATCTGCACTGTTACTGTCAAGAAAGAGTTTCCAGATTCCATACTGTATTCGATGGGCCCGACTGACTTAGGGAATACTTCATGTACGCGAATGGCAGATGCAGTATTGTCATTCTGATCTAACTGAGAAATATCCATTTCACCAATGTAATCGTTATAGTAATTTAAATCGTAGGATGCAGGGTCTATTATTCTATCTTGCCATTTGTTAAAGAATTCTCTTACTCTATGATCTGTATCAAGAATGTAAGTTACTGAAAGTTCTTCTGCATAACTAATACCATTCGCCATTTCGTAACTTGGGCCATACGTATTTTCGTTTGGAGTAGTAGTGATATTCTTGCCGGGCATCGTGACACTTTGTACACGCAGTTCCAGTTCAGGCGCAGCAACATTAGTAGAATACAGACCTCCATTATATTTGATTGGTTCCAACTCAGGGGTTAATTTGGGGGTATATATTCTAACACTAAAAAGATTAGGCCTTGATACATTTTTACTAAATGTACTCATAAAGGAATTAATAGGACTGCTTTGTTCTGTTTTTGATGGGGGTCTTTCTAACATTATCGGTTCATCCTTCTTGAGTCTGAATAAACTTTGCCGGTAGTTGCACCGACAAACTTCTGTACTGGTAGTAGTACTGCTGTCATCATTTCATCTGCATCAATCACTCTGAATGGTGATTTTACATGATCAAATAGATATCTTTTTACTGTTGGTTTGACTAATGGATTTCTTTTAACTCTATTCCAAGTCAGACGTATTTTTGTCTTATCATTCATATTATTATCTGTTGCATATTCTGATATTACATTGAGCAGTTTAACTCTCATAGGAATGGATAGGTAGTGGAAGTTTAATCCAATGAATCCTCCTTCTGCAACCTCAATAGGCATGATAAGAGGGAACCTGTCATAGTATGGTAAAGTCGCCTTATGTTTTGGATCATATCCAAAGAAGTTCATTTTACCAAACATGGGTGCTTGCCGCACCTTTCCCTCACGGATTAACTGCTGTGGAGGTGGAGTACCGAGATCACGAATCTGATCTCTGAACCATCTTACTGAGCGTTCGTTCCCACCACTACGTTCTAATATTGTATCAAAGTATGTCATACTTCTATTTATACAGACTAACCCACATGGTCTTCAGTAAGTATCTTAAATTCCATTCCTCTGTCGGTACACCACTCAATTGCAGCTTTCCATTTTGCTTCATTAACACCCCATGTACGAACTTCAGTAATATATCGTCTGGTTCTACGTTTTGGAGTTTTGGGAGGGCCGCATTGTATCTTAGGTTTAACTTCGATAATCATCTTTTTGATGGTTTTATCTCTCTGTCTAACCTTTATGTAAAAGTCTGGAAAGTATCGGTGCATCCGTCCATCTAAGGGGGATGTGTATGGTATAATAACCTCTTCACTACCCCATTCTAGTATTGCACTGGTGTTATCACAATACACCATAAATCTACGTTCCCATAAAGAACGATACACAATCTTTCTTACATCTCCTCTATACTTTGTTATGTTACTAGGGAGAAATTTTCCACTGTATGCCATGCTAAACCTTATAAATACTTTTATGAAACAATATAGGAGTATTTAGACATGGCTGTGCATGAAAGAGGTCGTTTTGGGCGAGGTGCTAGAAGTTTGAATAATAGATTTAAAAACCAAGGAGAATTGGTTTATGGTGCCGATAGTGGCGCAAACCAGAACCATTTCATTAAGTTTACTGCAATGATTCATTCTAAAGCAAATATTGCTTTATCCAGTGTGGCTGAAAGTCTGGCCACAAGCAACTTGCAAGTTAACAGGGTAGTAACAAGAGCTCCGATGGTATCCTCAGAGACTATGATAAAACTGTTTCTTCCAGCGCAGATAGCGGTATCGCAAAAAGTAAATTATGGCGAAGCAGAGATTGGTGGATTGATTGCTGGTGGAATGTCTTCATTGAAGTCATTTATGGGTACTGATGGTAGCTTAGGTGACAAAGGTGTTGCATCTTTAAAAGCTGGTTTGGCTGAGTTCACTGGAGCAACTGGTGCTGGCGGAATAGGAGATGTGGCCCTTCGTGCTGCTGCTAAGGTAGGAGAAGGTTTAGGGGTAACTGGTGGAACTGCTGCAATTAACATAACGTCTGGTGTAACTGTTAACAACAGAACGGAGATGATGTTTGAAGGTTTAGACAGGCGTGCATTTGCATTTACATTTAGACTCATACCACACAGTGCAGAAGAAGCCGCGACAATAAAACAGATAGTTGACTCTTTTAGGTATTACATGTTACCAGAAGTTCCAGAAGGCGCTACTTTTGGAAGGGCATTAAAGGCACCATCTACATTTAAAATTCAGTACGCCCATGAAAAAGAGTTACATAAAATAGGCGAATCTGTGTTAGAAGGTGTTGATGTGAAGTATGGTGGAGACCGTCCACAATTTCATAGGGACAATAGACCAACAGAAACAGAATTGACTCTTCAGTTTAAAGAATTAGATATTATGACTAAACGCAGCATTGTAGAGGGATTCTAATGTACTTTATTAACTTTCCAACAGTTGGACATGATGTAAAGGGTGATGGGGTATTGACTCAAATGACAGACATCACTCGTAGGGCAAGAGTATCAGAAAACTCTATTGTCTATAGTGCATCTTATGACTATTATGATGTAGGAGATGGAGAGCGTCCAGAGGACATTGCATATGACTTTTATGGAGACTCTAACCTACACTGGATTGTCCTAATGGTTAATAACATTAAGGATGTTTATACAGATTGGCCCATGTCTGTTACTAGACTTGAAAGTTTCGTAAAGTCTAAATATGTTAGTGCAAACGATATTCATCACTACGAGATATATCAAGATTCTGGCGACACTACAGTGATAATTGAACTTCCAAGTGATGCGGCAACTGTAAAACCAGCTAGTGCAGTCGCAATTACTAACTACGAATATGAAGAAGCACAAGTAGAGAAGAAAAGGCGAATTAGACTCATTCGTCCAGAATTTGTGCCTTCTTTGAAAGAAGAGTTTAGAAAAAGTATTAGGACTTAATCATGGCCGATTTAGAATATGCTGGTGAATACATAATTGAAGAATGCTCGATTTACTCTACAAGTGGTGAGGTAGTTGATGTCACTGCACTAGTCTCGACAATTAATATATTCGAAGACATCTTCAAGTCTTCATTGACAGGAAATATTGCTCTTGTAGATACTAACAATCTTCTAACAAGGTTGCCTCTCATTGGACAAGAGAAGTTGCGGTTAAAACTATCAACACCACAGATAACTGTAGCCGATAGAAGTCGTTCACTTGATTTCACAGACCATCCCCTATACATCTATCAAGTTAGTGCCAAAGTACCAGTAAACGATAGTACAGATGCATTAGTTCTTTCCTTCACCACCGCTGAGGCCGTTCGTAGTAATAGAATTAGGGTAAGTCAAGCATTTGAAGGTGAACCTGCTGTTGATATTATTAAGAAGATTATAAGGGATGAAGACTTATTGAATTCTAAGAAAGAGTTCTATTATGAAGAGACAGCGAACAACTACAAGTTTGTATCTCCAAATATGCGTCCAATAGATTTTATCAACTCTATTACAAGTAGATGCCTGTCTAAAACATATAACTTTGCACCTACATTCTTATTCTATGAGACATGCAGGGGATTCTTTTTTAGAACTATTGATGGTATGTTGGACAATAAAAAAGTCAAGCAAGTCTACATCGAAGATACCCCAAACTTAGAGTCTGATGTAGAAAGAAACCTGATTCGATTAATTAGTCATACTGTTGTTGATTCTACCAATGTTATGAAGAACATGCGACAAGGTATGTATGCATCTAATCTTTTGATGATTGACTTAGTTAATAAAACTGTAGAGAACTTTAACTACAACTATTTTGACAGTTTTGAAAATGGTGAGAAACAAGATATACATGTAGATGAACATGCCAAGTATGTAACTGACAACAAACCACTGGCATCTGAAAGTAAAGACGATTTTGGTAAATCACTTGCAGACTACGATCAATCAACAGTCTATATGCAAGCAGTGGATAGGAATCAACCTAATGGGTTGTTATCAGTACGTCACTCTGGACAATTTGATTACTCAGGTACAGACAGTTGGTTACAACGTAGAAAAGGTAGGTTCTCTGCAATGAGAGCTGCAATAACTATGAACATAGTAGTATATGGACAAACTGACATTTCTGTTGGAGATTTGATTGGTTTAAACATAAAGAATAAGGCTCATTATGTCACCGACCCAAATGATAAAGACCCGTACTATGGAGGTAGATATCTTATTACTCAACTTAGACACTCATTCACAGCAATGGATGGTCAAGCGCTACACACCATGCATATGCAAGTCGTGCGTGATACAGTTTCTTCACAATATCCTAAAAATGGTGTTACTTTAGTTGATGCAAAAGAAGTATCCCCCGTAGATAAATTAATCCCGATGGGTAGTGAAGATACTACCCCATCAAATTACTAAAGGAGGACCAAAGGCAACCTAATTTGTTATGTTAACCATTCACATTTAATCAGAGGTAATATATGACCACCAAACTCAAAAACCGGCTTAAGAAGATGAACTTCCAACAGAGGTTGAACCGCAGAGTTGAAATTGAAGATAAAAAGGATGATAAATACTATGAGGAAATATACACAAACAAGATTCGAGAGTTGTTAGGACAAAAAAATGAAAACATTTCAAGACATGCAGGAGGGGGTTTATGACCCTAACATATTTAAGGCCATCTTTTTAGCAGGTGGGCCAGGCAGCGGTAAGTCTTATGTTGTTCGTAAGACTACTGGTGGATTAGGTATGAAAATCGTAAACAGTGATGACATCTACGAAAAGATGTTAAAGGATGCTGGACTAGAACCCACACCAGAAGATATATTCTCTGATGAAGGGCAAGATATTCGTCTAAAGGCGAAGAAAGTCACTAAGGTAAAACAAGGTGGATTCTTAACAGGTCGGTTGGGTGTCATCATTGATGGAACAGGTAAGGACTACGCCAAGATTGCAAAACAGATGCAGTCATTGACGGGACTTGGGTATGAGTGTTCTATGATTTTTGTCAACACCTCTTTGGATACAGCACAAGAACGCAATCTGATGCGTAAACGCACACTACCAGAGAAACAAGTTGCCGTAATGTGGAAGGAAGTACAAAGTAATATTGGACAGTTTCAAAGTCTATTTGGTTCAAGGAACTTTATCATTGTGGATAACAATGAGGCTGGAGAAGACGTTTTTGTTAAAGTCTGGAAACGGATAAACAAGATGGTCAAAACAAAGGTAACTAACAATATTGCAAAACGATGGATTGAGCAAGAGTTAGATAAGAAAAAAAGATAATAATAATAAAATATTTGAAATAATATTCAAGTCCTTGTTCTGCAAGGACTTTTTTTTAATCTTTTTTTGACAAAACACTTGACTTGTTATGGTAACAGTGGTATAATTAGTTATAGAATAAAGAAAGAGATAGAAATATGGAAAACGATGTGATTGCAAAGGATCTTTTAACTAAGTTTATAAATTGGGAAACTTCAAAAGAACTTCGTAAGACTACTGCTGGCAGCAACGGTCAGTTGAGACCATTCTTGAGCTCAACTAGAACAAGTGATGGAGGGGCCCACAGAGATGGAATGTCAATGAATGAAATACTAATAAGAAATCTTTATATGTGGTCTGACTATGCTTATGATGGTATGAGCTATAAAGAAATTGCAAATAAGTTTGACTTGTCTTATGGACATGTTGCTTACAAAGTTTTTGAAATGGATAAAAAAATTAAATTATTTTTCAAAAAACATATTGGTGAAGTTTAGTTATATGCATAGAACAAAATGTTCTAATAAAACCCTTGACTTGTTATGGTAACAGTGGTATAATGGTTACATAGAATAAAGAAGAGAGTATATTATGTGGTTTAATGAAGAAAAAGAGATGCATATGGTGAAGTCAATAACACGAAAAGAACTGTCAACTTTAACTCAGCAGTATCATTCTGCTTTGGAAAAGAAACAGGGATGGATCATTCAGGCAATGGAAATGGTGCTTGATAGAATTGAACTAGGGGAAGTTACGATTGAGGGGTATACCGAATCATATAGTAAGGATTCAGTACAATCATACCGCCAATGGGTGAAAAGCAAATCAGGTAAGATTTTTATTCAAGAAGATAACACAAGGGAACTATTTTGAACACTGTAGAGCAGTATGCGGAAGAGAAGAAACGAGTGGTTGATGCAGTCCTAGCAGAGATAAAAGTGGATCTCTCCAATGGTGCCAACCAATCCGTCAAAGGTCTACTTATGTTACTCTCAGTAGACAAGCTCAAAGGGTATTTGCCTGAAGAATGTGAAGTCAAATCAAACTATCACTGTTAAAGGAAAACAAATGAACGAATTATTATTAATACTTGCAATAACATCAATGTCTGGTGCAGGCGAGTTAGAACACAAGGTTGTGCAATCGGCACTACCATCAACTATAACAAATCAATATCTTCATGTAGACACGGGTTCTGTTGGTTTACAGGGTATTAGTGGGCGCCAACGATGTTGGACAACTATAATTTACGGGAGCAACGGGCAAGCAATGCCACGGGTTGAATGCATATGACATTATATTTAGATATGGATGGAGTCCTAGCGGACTTCTTTAAAGGTTTGGCACTGTATTATGGTGTTGACCACTGGAAAAAGATACCAGAAAAGGAGAAATCAATCGCTGCATTAGGTGGTTCTGACTTCTTTAACAGGTTAGATGTTTTCGAAACGTCTGTACAGTTAGTGGAGTTTGCAAAAGACTTCGGTGATTGGGGTATTTGTTCTTCACCTCTACGGGGTGATCGTGACAACTCTGCATACTGGAAACGTGTATGGTTGGAACGGAATGGATTCTTACCAGAGGTGGATAAGTTAATATTCACTGGCCAGAAAGAACACTATGCAGTCGATTCTATAGACGGAACTCCAAACATCTTAATAGATGATAAACCATCTAACATCAAACAGTGGATTGCTGCTGGTGGTATTGGTATTCGATATCAGGCGAATGAGGATGACTTAGAGGAATACTTGTTTGATGAAATCCACCGCGCCATTAAACACGCCAAAGAAACACGAATGCGGTTATATCCTTATACCAAAGAGTTCTAAGAAAGATTGGTATTTTAGTTGACTTTGTTATGAAAACAGGGTATAATGGTTACATAAGATAGTGAAACGAAGAGAGAAAAGATTATGTTTATGATTCCCAGTTTTTATGAAGATGTACCGACTAAAGATGACGCAATTAACATGATGACACGATTGGGTGGAGGTGGATTACTTGCGGGCATGAAAGCGTTTGATGTCATTTGGGAAGATCATATTGCCCAGCCTGATGCAGATGATGATGAATTCTTTAGTAGGTGGTGTTATGAAGTGAATGCTTACAATGTTGTTTATGAGAATTTTGGTAAGTTGTTTGCCGCAGAAATCAAATTTTAAAGAAGGATTATATTATGTGGGTAGTAATTGAAAAGGGTAAAGTAATCAGTACCGAGATAGACTTCGGTAACGCTGCTGAGATGCAGTTAGCACTTGAGATGGACAACACTCGTAGTATCCGTATTATGAAAGAAGATGACTATCTAGAACAGATGAGTGAGATGGAAAGTATGTGTGACAAACGTCTTGCAGCCGGCCGTGAAGGTTATGGAGATTGGAGTTAATATGATAAAGGTTTTGAGTTGGACATTGGCGATTTTGGGTTTCTTGGTTATCATGGGTGTTGCTGGTAACGACTGTGATGGAAAATGTATGGAAAACTCCTTGACATTAGTAGACATGTTAGTGTATACTGTATGTGGGATGTCGTTAATGGGTTTAGGAATTTATTTAGGAGTAAAATATGACCGATGAAATTACTGTTGTTAATTGGTATGCAGATGATAGTGTAGATATAAATGGCACTTGTCATCAAGGTGAGTTGACTGCAACTTACTCAGAACTGTGTGAAGTGTTTGGTAAACCAACATACACCGAGGCCGACCCTTATGAGAAGGTTAACGCTGAGTGGTCTGTTGATGTTGTAGTTGTAGATCAGTGGGATAACTCAGAAATCTGCAACGAAGTATTTACAATATATAACTGGAAGACTGAAGGTATACCAACAGGGAAGTATAAGTGGCACATTGGTGGGTTTGAGCGTGTTTCTGTTGAACTTGCAACTAAGATATTCAACGATAGTATGGCGGCGTAATGAGATATCAAACAGTACCTTACGATGAGATGACACAGTTAGAACGTAAGTCTAATGTGTTTGCAATTCTTCAACAAGAGAATCTTTCCAAGTGGGCCCTAAACTATTGGGGTACAGTGTTTGAAACTATCGCCACCAATAAGAAACAATATGATGCAAGAATTGAAAGTGCAATTCTGTTGGATGAAATGTCATCACCAGAAGAAATGCGTTATAAAGAGTATAACGACTTATGAACATTAATGACTGTGCAGAGAAGTATGGAGAGTCCATAGATAATCTATCCACAGAAGTTTTACTAGAGGCAATATATAATGAGCGGTATGCACATAATGCCAGTGTACTTCAACAACGTGAAGACAGGACGCAAGAAGACGAAGAAAGTCAATCCAGAGAAGTATAAACTTCGATGGCGTGAACATAACAAATGGTTGAAGATGTCACATTCCCCAGTTATTACACTGGAAGAATACATCGACTACCTACAGGGGCGAGTCAAAGTCAAACAAGTGAAAAGTTCTAGTAACAAGACACTAGGACAAGTCACACGAACTCCTGTATCACCTAGAATCCCATCAGCTGGTGATGGTATTGGTAATGCGTTTAAGAAAGAACAACCAAGGTACAATGGTAACTTAGTCATTGGCCAGGCGTACAACAAGGGTGGGATGCAAGTCCTATCGAAACAAGAGTCAAACGACCCTATGACGGGTAAAAGGAGATAGGTATGAGTGAATTTAAAATTAACAAAGTCGGTAAACTATGTGATGAATTTGAATCACAAGCATATGAGTGGGTACTCCATGACATCCAACAACATTTTGGTATTACTACACGGGACACTGCTGAATTTACTAAGGGACAGATACAGGAACTTGAACACTTCATGGAAACTGCTGACTATATTGAAGCGTATTGTGCAATGGTAATACGTTCTATGATTGATAGTTGGTATCAAGAATCGGCCGAATATGGTAATTAAATGATTGTGATGAAAGTTGTTGACTATAGAGTCGCAACTCTTTTTGTACAAGAAAGACACTATAGTCCTGTGATGCCGAAACTAACCAAACACTGGTTAGGTGCTTATCAGGACGATATTCTTGTAGGTGTTCTAACCTTGGGTTGGGGTACTAATCCAATGGGTACTATCAAGAAGATGTTCCCAGAACTCACCACAGCAGACTATTTTGAGATAGGTAAGATGTGTATGGATGAGTCCATGCCTCGAAACTCTGAGTCACAGATGCAGAGTGCAACTATCGCTTGGATGAAGAAAAACGTCCCAGACGTTAAGTTCCTATACACTTGGGCAGATGGTATTGTTGGTAAACCTGGCTATGTCTATCAAGCAGCGAATTTCCTGTATGGTGGATTCATCTGGAGTGACGTATATGTCACAGAAGATGGTGAGAAGGTACACTTTCGCACAATACAACGTAAGTTAAAGAAGATAATGAATCGTCCAGAGTTGAAGTACGGGCCACGTCCATCTGATGAGTATATGAGTGAACAAGGGTTCTCTCGCATATTCGGTAAACAGTTTCGGTACATCTATCCTATCACCAAGAAGTCTAGAAAGTTACTAAAACAATCTACCATAAATTGGACTATAGACTATCCAAAGGGTAAAGACTTGCAGTGGAAGATTAAACGTCCATACGAGACATCCTACACGCTCACAGACACCATGCCGTACGAACATAGGGGTAACAGTGTAAAACATAACAAGAGTAACGTCAGCAAAGTTTCAGATAAGTGGGGTAAATCAACCCTTGACGAGTTCTTTTAACCTAAATAACTGTAAAGGAGTCTACAATGGCATACAGCGAACAAGTACTAGACCACTATGAAAACCCTCGTAATGTGGGTAAAATGGATGGTGATTCCCCCTCAGTAGGTACTGGAATGGTAGGCGCCCCTGCATGTGGTGACGTAATGAAACTCCAGATACAGGTTGATGGTGGTATCATCACAGATGCAGTATTCAAGACGTATGGTTGTGGTAGTGCGATTGCATCATCATCACTACTAACTGAATGGGTTAAGGGTATGACGTTAGACAGAGCTGGTGAAATCAAGAACACTCACCTTGCAGAAGAACTTGCACTCCCTCCAGTAAAGATACATTGCAGTGTACTTGCAGAAGATGCAATACAGGCGGCAATCAAAGATTATAGAGGTAAACAGAAATCAGTCTCCTTATAACAGATGATTGCATCAATTGCGACATATGTCTACCAGAGTGTCCCAATGAAGCGATTTATGTTGGGGAAGAGATTTACGAGATTGATCCTACCAAATGTACAGAGTGCGTAGGACATTTTGACGAGCCACAGTGTGCAGAAGTATGTCCAGTGGATTGTTGTTTATTCGACCCAGACAATGTAGAAACCGAAGAACAGTTATTAGCAAAGATTAGATAGGAACACGATTATCATTACACTAACCCCATCTGCAACTGAAAAGATGCACGAACATCTGTCACTAAGAAAAGATACCTTGGGTATTCGCTTAGGTGTAAGGAACTCAGGATGTAACGGGTATGCATATGTACTAGAGTTTGTTACGGAAACAACTAACACAGATACAGTGGTGGAGAGTGGTGGTATTAAGTTATTTTTCGACCCTAAGAGTGTCATTGCACTGGCAGGGACTGAATTGGATTATGTACGTCAAGGATTGAATGAAGGATTTGAGTACAACAACCCCAACGTGAAAGCATCATGTGGATGTGGTGAAAGTTTCACAATATAGACAGGAGAAGTGCCGTGGCGTCACGCAATCATAAACAGTGGTTAGAACAACCATCAGTCGAGTACATTAGTAGTGAGTGTTACAGTAGTCAAGAAATCTACGAGAAAGAACTCAAAGAGATATTTGCAAAGGTGTGGATACCTATCATACACAAGAGCGAGATAAAGAATATAGGTGATTATCGTACATCACAAATCGCCTTTCAGAACATCATCATTGTCAATCATGGTGATAGAATCGGGTGTTACATAAACCCAGGCTTGAAAGGTGTATCAGGTAACGTATTGAACGAACTTGAACGAATTGTAAAAGAGTGTCGTGAACTACACAGTGAAGTGAAACATGGTGGAATGGTATGGACTACATTAAACCCAAGTCCAACACAGAGTGTGGAAGAATGGACAGATGGTTCGTTTGACTGCATTACGACTGCAATCGACTCAGAAGAACTAGAGGTATTCCATTACCACAAGGCGATCATTCCTACCAACTACAAACTATGGCATGACACCAACAGTGAGTTCTATCACGACTACATGCACTACTTCAATCGTATCACTGGATTCACTGATGAGTACTTTGCTCGAGCATGTACAGGGTTTGATAACGGACATGTGAACGTGGGTAGTTTCGAGGTGCAGTACGATAAGTTCGAAGGTGCAGCAGATCGCGGTGCATTGAGTTTTCCAGGCGTCCCTCCAAATCAATGGTACATGGTAGATTTATTTCCTGGCTATAACTTCAACCTAAGAGGTAGTGCATATCGAAGTGACAGTATCACTCCATTAGGACCAGACAGTGTATTAATTGAATTCCGTGGATATGGTTTGTTGAGTGATTCTCCAGAAGATCGCAAACAACGTATAAATGACCACAACACCATATGGGGCCCATTCGGACGCAACTTGCACGAAGACCTATTAGGTGTGACAGGACAGGGAGTTGCAATGGGTAAGGGAACGGAACGTAGGAACATATTGCATGGCCGGCATGAGAACAACACGATACATGATGAAGTGGGTATGCGTCACTACTATGCAGAGTGGGGTAAGTACCTCAACGTAGACCCATCCAACCCTTTAAAAGTAGTTGACAACGCCGCATAAAAGTGGTATAATAGTATTATGAATTAGTAGGGAGATAGTATGATGTATTGGATAATCAGTAAGTGGACTTCGTTGACTGCTTACCTAAAGAAAGACTTGGAGATACGAAATGTGTACGACAAGTCAAAACTTGAATATAAGGATGGTGACAACACATGAAGAACATTCCAGTAGTAATCAAGAATGGAGCGAAGTACTACGAGAGTGAAGTCTCTCAGGAGAATCAAAAGTACACAGGGTGGCACTGGTGTAGTGACACTAAGGCGTACTATCGCTGGGACGGACTCATGGCGAGTCACTTAGTAGAGTCCAGTATACCCTTTCTATCGTGGCCAAAGACTTCGTAGCGATGGACGCGAGTAAGGAAACCATCTGGCACTTTACATGTGAGTATTGTAAAGGATTTTGGAGTATTGCAACAATGGACGCATGGACTCCAAAGAAATTATATTGTCCACACTGTGGAGAAAAGAATGGATTGACAGAGAAGGAACATTCGGGAGAGTACGTTCCTAAGACATGGCTATCCATTTGTAATGAAGGGAGAAACTAATGACTGATGTTAAATCACCCCATCCACCAGAGTGGAATGGAAAGTATGCAGTCCAAGTAGAACTGTTCCAGAACGAGTTCGTCTGGTTACAAGACGATATGAGAACAGTCAGTGAAGAAACCCAGTGCAACGTAATGTTGTTTGATTCCGAAGAGAATGCGGCAGTCGCTGCAAAGACTTGGAACACTGGACAAGTCAAGAAATATAAACCATAGGAAAAAATATGATGAACCACCCCATAGAACGTAGTACCCTTGCAACGATGCTCACGGAGAGTGTCCAAACAATAACCTTTAACAAAGTGAACGGAGACCAGAGAGTAATGAACTGCACCCTGATGTCGAAGTACTTACCAGCCACCGCCAACGCACCATCTAAGAAGGTGAACGAGGAAGTCCTAAGCGTATGGGACGTAGACGCCCAAGGGTATCGAAGTTTTCGTATGAACAACATCACCAACGTGGAAACACCACAGTCTTGGTGCAGTTAAAAGATATAGTCGAAAGTCTAATCATACTCACTCTAATCATAGTACTGATCGGGGTGAGTATACCTATGTCTATATTACACGCAACACTTAAAATGTATGAGAGAGGAATATGATTAGTAAACAATGTAAAGAGCACTTAAAGAAAGAAGGTAAGACAGGAAGAGAACATATGATACATGCACTAATGATCGCAGTAAGACTACAGTGTCTTATCCCTGCATTAATCATACACAGTATCTTCCCGAGCTTGTTCAAGATGACTGCATCTAATACCATGAGTGATATACTGAAGGATAAGATCCTATTGGATGAGCATTGGGACTTAACAAGGAATAATTCACAAGACACCCTAAAGAGTCGTGAGTTACGAAGAAGAAACAACTTCAAGTGGTACAACGATAAGTGAAGTAAGTAAAGTCAGAACGTGACTAAATCCCCTCTAATAGTCACAAAATGACGTTTGATATGCCCTTGCGGAAGTAAAATGACTCTATAATGGGGTATATTCAAGGGAAATGGGTATAGAAGCGTTAAAAGGTTGTAGACGGGCCGTTATAAGAGGTTACTAAATAAAGGTTAAATTAAATAGGGTAAGGTGCTGATGCTTGTGCATCTTTACCCGTTATTGACCGACTTTTTTAAAAAAGTATCAGGGGTTCGCAGAGCTCCTCAGAGGTTTTTTAGTTCATTTCAGTGTTTCTCCTAGTAAGTATCCATTATACCACACCAGACCCCCCTTGTCAACCCCCTCTTATATCTTTTTATTCTAGTTATATGCAAATATAATCTAAAAAAGACTTGACTTTTGTTCTGAAAACAGGTATAATGTATACATAGACTAAAGAAAGGAACGAAGATATGGCATATATGTCACAAGAAGAAAAAAAGAATTTGTCCCCTGCAATCAAGGCCGTGCTGAAGAAGTACGGAGTCAAAGGTTCTATCGGTGTACGTCACCATAGTTCTTTGGTGGTGAACATCAAGGAAGGTGTCTTAGACTTCATAGGATGCGCTCAGGTGGGTAATGATATGTACGCAGAACGTGAAGGTGTTGCTAGTCATAAACACGCAGGGTACATACAGGTCAACCCCTACTGGGGTGCTGAGTGGGCAATGAAGGCAGGGTATGAGATGATATCTAAGTTCTACGAGGAACTGTCGGCAGCAATGCATGGCCCTAACTACTATAACAACACTGATGCAATGATTGATTACTTTGACTGTAGTCATTATATTGATATCAATGTCGGCAAATGGAATAAAGATTATGTTCTCATTTCTTAAATACATTGTTATTGCGTATTGTATCTGGATGGCACTTCAATTGGTAATCACTGTGGTTATCGTGAGTGCAGTCCACTGACCTCAGGGTCAATGTATGGCCAGTTGAGATGAATTCACCCTTACATGAAAATTATTATTGAAAATAGTTGAGAAATGCCTTGACAAACTGTTGACAACACTGTATAATAGGTATGTAGAGTAGAGAGAAGGAGTTAATACATTATGAGTTCATTTGAGAATCTAATTGCTGAGTTGAGTACTTCTGTGGGACAGGGTATCTATGATTCAGTACGTTCTAATATCATCCATGAAGATCAACACTATGGCCCAGAGAA
>Ga0209816_1001191_pt1 | contig 19512 bp, 17 predicted proteins | sample CoawatmetaG01DNA_FD_187509 | JGI IMG/M metagenome (GOLD analysis project Ga0209816, IMG submission 187509) | Marine microbial communities from the West Antarctic Peninsula - Coastal water metaG017-DNA (SPAdes) (version 2) | ecosystem: Environmental > Aquatic > Marine > Coastal ... | reverse complement strand
CTGATATTTTGTGGTGGGTAGCGTTGTGGGTAGAAAATATATTATTATTTTATATTGTTTTAAAACAATTACTTAAGTCTAATATATGGCGTTGTTCACAGACATGTGAGATTAGGTATAGGCCACACTTCGTTTTAATATCTCACTTTTTGCATCCTTTACTGATTACTTTCCCACATGAGCATATTAGAAACATGTGACACTCAAAAGCGGCTTTTAGACAAGCAAAAGAACTAATGGCATTGCAGTTTTAGCATAAAAGTTTCTTAATTCAAAATTTGAATAATAGCTCTTTTCTTTTTGCTTCACTCCATTTTTTGAGGTCTTGCCAACGTCATTTTAAGAAATAGTTCTAATTGGTTTGCTATTTGTTTGATTAAAAACGAAGGTACTGCATTAAACTAATGGTGTAGACTAAAATGCGGACTTACTAGGAGCTAAATATAGATATTTTGTCAAAAAGTTATTATTAAATTGACAGTATCGCTGTAACTTCCCGCACGAACGTTCTGGCGAGGTGGGATGCGGCCGTAAACCACATGATTTACGTTCATACCTGTACCGCTGCCACTTTCTGTAGCTCCACCGCTGATGGCATCGCCCCAAACGACGGCGCGGTTGGCGGCGGTATAAAGGTTGTAATTGAGAGTGTGGGTACCACTGCTCATGCCACGCTGCTCGAAGGTTCCACTGCCTGCACTTAGTCCTATAGTGTATCCAACGCCGTTAGGGCAGTTGATATTAATGTTGCCGGTGCTGTGCAGTGCGGCTTTGCTGAACACATCATAGCTGCCAAAATTGACCCCTGTAACATTCATGCTGCAAGCTTGCGCCTCTTGCATTGTTACTGCAAATGCTACTGCGATAATCCAAGGCACTAGCGTGTTGCGCTTGCTTTTACGCGCAAGGACACTTTCCAAATTGTTGTAAGCGCTTTGATAAGTTTGGCAGAAGCGGAATTTTAGACCTAAAAATGATTTCATGGCTCTACTCCAGTGCAAGTATAAGTTCCCAAGTGCGGCAGCGGGTCAGTTGTTTCAGGGAAAGACAGTGCAAACTCACAACTCTGCTCTTTCAAGGTGACTCTCACCCGATTGTCTGCCTCCAGCCCAGTCAAATAAACCTCACCCTTCATACCGGTGGGAAATAATTCGTTTTCTAAAATGTTACCTTCAATAATTTGTACCTGTGCGCCTGCTGGCAAAGGTTCACCGTTTTCGAGAACCACAGTGAGCAGCGCCCCGCGTGAGCGCTTAACCGGAAACTTCAGCACCAAGCCGCTGCGGAAATATGGCACGGCATCAAGTTGCAACACATCAACCCGTGTATCAAACGGTATATCAGCCTGCTCAATGCGCACAGAGTTCTTTTGGTACGGGCGTAGCCCTGGCAGCAACGCATTACCCTTGCCGTCGGTGCTTGCAACCAATTGGTTGTCAGAATAAATGCCTACACCCGAATAGCCAGGCACCTGCACCACAGCAAAGCTGTCGGTGATGCGTCTACTGAAAAAATAACTACCCCCGAGGAAAGCCACGCCACCACTTGCGCTGCCGCGGAAGGCCGTCTGGCCTTGGGACTGGGCTGCCACCAGAGTATAGTTACCAACCTCGTTTTGTAGGCTGACCTCTGCCTCGCGCTGATCTGAGTCGTCCAACCCAGCAACTAGACGATAACCAATCCCGTTGCCTGCTGGCCTACTGCGGCTCAACTGTAAAGTTGCCTGTTGGTTGCCTGGCTTCGCCAATGTGCTTATGTTGGCGGTGGTGCGCTTGCCGAGCATCATGGAGAAGTTCAGGTCAAAGATCGTCTTTGAGTCCCCACTCAGAGACCTAGTCACAGACACACTTAGGTTGCCTAAACTACCTACTTCTCTAGCATAAGTCCCACTTACTATCTTGTTCTCCTCCCGGTCACGGAAAGCCTGCTGAGTGTAATTCGCTGCAAATGAGCCGAGGGCAGTAGTCGCCAGATTGGCAAATATCTGGCTTATATGTCGGGGTGCAAGCTCTTCAGGCCGCAGCCCCAACTTCGCGAACCGCTGGCTGGCGAGCTGGGTGTTCACGCCAAAACCAAAGTTGCCACTCTGACGACTAAATCCGAGCCCAAGCAATCCACCCACTCCCTTTTCACTATTGCTCATGGCGAGGGAGCTAGAAAACACACCTGCGTCCTGCAACAGCAAGACGACACCCAGCCCCACGGCCTGCTGATTACCAAGCACCTCACCATGAATCTCACCAGTAAACTTCTTGGTGATCCCCTGGCGGTACGTACCGACCGCCAGGGGGCGGCCATAATTGTTGCTATCGATACCAAAATTCCTACGAACAAAACCTAACTCGTAAGAATATTCTTGCAGGCCCTGCTTCAGCAGTCTGGAGTTGGTAAAAAAAGGCTGGGTAATGACCTGTTCGCGCCCCAAGATATCGCTTACCACCAAACGTGCATCCCCTTGACCATTCGTTACTGGCAGATCCTGGATGCTGAATGGCCCGCTGGGTACTTGGTGTCTCATTCGCAAGAGATTATCGACGTAAAGTTCCACCGTGGAGGGCAGTGCCGCTTCACCAGAAATTCCTGGCAGCGGAAAGGTCACAAAGCCAGGTTGGGTAGAGAAATTAGTTGCCCACTGCACACCACCAAAGCGCACTGCACCACCCCAACTGCTCCTGCCACTGATCGCGTCGCCGAAACGAAGACTAGCGAGTTCCATCGGCTTATCGCGTGTCCAAGTGCTATCTAGCCGGATGGCGCTAGCTTGCTTGTTCAGATCTAACGCCAAAATACGAGTTTGGGCTGTGCCCCAGGTACCAAATCTGCCTAGTTCCAGTAGCCCATTTGTCATGGTTCGCCCAAGCTTATGACTGGCTAATACATCATAATTTACAAATCCGCCCGAAGATTGAACAGAAGGAGCACTAAAATCGATTTTCTTACCGTTTAGAAATGTGGCATCAAATAAGCCCGGAGGCACTTGCACTGTTAGCATTTGTGTAGACTCATCTAATTTATATGTCAGACCTAATAATGCATCAAGTGCATAGAACTCTTCGCCGTAAAACGTGAGAGGGTTAGTATTAGGCAAGCCTAAGCGCCAGAGCCGTAGATCTTGAGCCCCCACGAACAGACGATCTTCGCTGCGGAGCAACACAACAGTGCCCTTGTGCTGCTCATTGATAAACACATCCAAAAAAACTTCTTCTGCAGTAAGCGACGCGCCTTCCGCCAAAGACGCAGACGGAGTTAGCAACCGCATACTTAGCAGAAGTAGGCATACACTTATGAATATGCAGGTATAAGTTTTGTGGAGGACGGCCATCGCCGAGCCCATATCAAGGTGAAATCAAGACTTCAGCCTCAATATCACCAGCATCCGTCTGCGCAACAAGTTGTAAGGTGGTGCCCGGTGGCGGTGCTGGGCTTTCCGGGTTGATCGGCAGGATCCAGTCACGGCTCTGGCCAGGTAGAACGTACAAAGAGCTCTGTTGGGTTATCCAAGGTTGCACGCTACCGAGCAGTAACAGACTGAAATTAGCGATTTGGATATGGGCATTACCACTGTTGGTTAGGCTGATTTTGAGGGCGCCATCCGAAGTGCGTGTAGCATGCCAGCGCAGCACTGGTTTAGCGGTGACCTCAGGCAATACAAACACCGGAAGGCTGACACGCATCAGCATCTTTGTCCCCTGGAAATCGGGGCTGGGCGGCGGCGGCAATTCCTGTAGGAAGATGCGATAGGTCAACTCGCGCTGCGCATCAGGCGCGCGCCGTAGCCCAACTCGAACCAATTGCGAACCACCAGCTGGTACAGTGAAAATGGGTGGATTTGCCAGTATTTCACGCGTGGGCGTGAAAACATCCTGGCTCTCCTCTTGTGACCAACTCAGCACTTCCAGTTGCATCGATACCGGCTCAGTACCATCGTTGCGCAAGGTGATTGTACCCATTTTTTGATTGTCAGATAGCGTCACACGCACCGGGTTCACACCAAGAGCAGCGGCGTTAACAACGTTGGCTCCCACTAAGAAAACAAATAGGCCAAAAACGACATTTATGATTACTCGTGTCCACATTAGTAAGTAAGTGTTATCATGATTGTATCATTATAACTTCCTGCCGCAGCATATTTTTGATTTTTAGGAATTTCACCATAAACAGTCAAATCCTGGGAAACGCCGCTACCCACCACTTGGGCGACTGAACGCATTTCTTCAACATCGTTATTCCATATAGCTGAGAAATAATAACTAGCATCTGTATAAATATTGTAGCGCAGAAAACTAGTTTCTTCTGAATTTGCCAAACGGCGATGACAGTCATTATTGACACAATAAAAAACGTGCTCCCCTGCCCCCATAGTCACAACGCCAGTTGCACCTGAAGTGCAGGTAGTTGATATTATTGCAGTAGTCGTGAGATCTTCTGTTATGTTTAGGCCAGTAGCATCATAGTCACCGAAGTCTAAGTCGTTGTTACTCATGGTGCAGTTCGCGTTGATGTTGGCTGTGACATTCATGTTTGCTGTTGATGTAAAAGCATAAGCTGGCAAGTTAAGACTGGCAGTACTTATTAGTAAAGCCGACAAGGTCAAAATTTTAAGAAATCTTTGGCTTATACTCATATTCACTCTCTTTAATTTGTCGCATCCCACTAGTGAAATACAGGCCGCAAGCGGCCTGTATCATTACTCGTATCGCTATTAATAGTTCACTGTCACAACTAATACGTCAGCATAACTACCTTGTGTAGCACCGGTTTGTCCGGCTGCAATTTTACCGTATACAGGCATAGTTTGTGCCGAACCGCTGGCTGTATAGGCAACGCCAGATGCTTCCACATTTGTCCATGATGCGCTTCGATCTGAATCACTAAAAACATCATATGTTAAGAAGCTAGAGTCGTCTGAGAGAGCCATTCTGCGTACTGGAGACGCATCAGACGAACCTGATCCTGCGTGCTGGCCCTGGCCAATAATTATTTTGCCGGATGAGCCCACTGTGCAGGTTGTAGTTACTGAGCCATCGGCGGTCAGGGCAGTAGATGCATGGTCGGTAGTAGGCTTATACTCGCCAAAGGCGATGTCTGCCGTAGTGATAGTGCAGTTCATGCCTATATTAGTTGAGACAGTCATGTTTGATGTGTCTGTCAAAGCGTAGGCAGGCACAGTAAGACCAGCCGAACCAACTAGCATGCTTGCTACAATTGCTAGTTTTAGATTATTTGAGTTAAATTTAATATTCATACTTTTTTCCTTTTTTTTAAAATGCAGTTTTCTGCAATGGATAGGAGCAACCATCCACATGAGATCGTTTCTATCAGTACCGGCAGTCTCTAACTTGAGGTAGTGGGATAGAATTCAAAAAAAAAGTACATACATAAGCCTACTTTAGTATATAATCCTATACTTAAGTAGAGTATTATAAAGGTTAATAGCCCCGAAGTCATGTAACTCAATACAGGTCATTCAGCGGCATAATAGGATGTTTTAAACGACCCTTACCTATTAATTTAAGGGGAAACTTTTATTGCATTCAGCAAAGGTAGACAATCAAACGGACCATTTCCAGTGGTAGTCTAGAGATAAATTTGTTAAAGAAAATGAACGAGTTATGAAATTAAAATTCAAACTAAGCCCTCTGAAACGAGCGATCGTATCAGCTATAGCACTCGGCTTCACTATTCTTGGCACCCAATCCCACGCTGACACAGGCACTTCAAACATGAGTGTTAGCGCAACAGTTAGACATGCCTGCTCAATAGACACAACCCCAATGGCATTTGGAACCTATGATGGTGTTGTCGCCAACGCATCGACCGCGCTTAATGCTACGGCTACGGTAATTTCAAGCTGCACCTCAGGCGCAGCAGCCCTGATCACAATGAATGCGGGTAATTCCGCGGGATCGGGTTCGGATGATGTGCCAGTTCGCCGTATGGCATCTGAAGCAGGCGACTATCTAGTTTACCAGGTTTATTCAGATGTCTCTCGCGAAACTGTTTGGGGGAATGCCGTCCCCATAGGTGTTGCGCTTACCGGAACTGGCCTCCCTCAAACACTTACAGTTTATGGCAGCATCCCATCAGCGCAAATGGTGCCCGAGGGGGATTATAATGACCAGATCATCGTTACAATTACTTACTAATGATATCACAAGCACTAAGGCTTAAGACTTTTAGGTGAACTAGAGAAATACGGCAAAACCATTCATAGGTGTCCAAATGACCGATATATCCAAAGTGTTTGTGAAAACTGTATATAACAATAGAATTGCGAGAGATTAATTAATTTTATTCTATTTTAATCGATTTTTTCTTATCTTTATGAATTATCAATACCCAAATCAGTGCAATAATAAATAAGGGTCTAGTGACATTAAATGCTGAAAAGTATGGCCTGTCAGTTAAGTGCATGAATCCAGAGAATAGTACTGCATTATCAATTGCGCTATTGAGCATATAAACTAACATAATTAAACACACATACTTAAATCCATAATTAAAATAGGCTGTGATATTTAAAGATATAAGAAGCAGAAACAGTAACATGGCTCTAGCGTTTAAGACTGATAAAAATCCTGTATCGAGGAAATTATTATCGATACCTCTAACAAGATTACCTTTTACTATAAAAAATAATAAAATAAGTATCAAAGCGTATAAATTTATAAAACTAAATGTCAGTCTAAAAGTAGAGGATTGAACAATATAATCTTTGCCATTTGAATTTTTATCTGAGACATTCCCAAGTATGGTACTAAATCCAAGATTGTTTGTGTTTTTATTTTTCATAATATCAATCCGCAGTCAGAGGGCGAAATACGAGCTCAACACTCATCCAGAGCAAACTAGCAATCAAGATTGGACGAAGTGATTGCACGGAGGAAATTAATCCACTTTCTGGGTATTGAATAACTTCCGTTAAAACAAAAATATCATCAATATATATTGCAACTGCCCATGCAGTTAATGCAACAGTAAAGTATTTTGCATATTTGAAAAATCTAAATAGAATTACAGGATATGCTAACAAAGCTATTGCCACAATTACCAAGCGAACAGTGGCAAGTTTCATAGTTATAATAATCTGAGCTGTATTATTGAGTTCAAGTATATATTCTGGGATTGTTGCATATGTATACAATGAAGAAAAACAAAAGGCATAGGCTATGCTCATTGAGAACCAGAAAAATTTAGATGGTTGAGGATTTTTAAACATATATTATTACTCGAAATACAATCTTAATTTATAATACGTTAGTATAGTATCTTATTCTTTATAAGTATGGTTAACAATGTAAAAAATGTACAAATAATGTACAGTTCTTTATAATCAAAATATTCCAAGGGATTGGGCTGATGATTTAACAATGTCTATTTTATGATCAAGGACACATATTGACCAAAAATAGCCTCAGATTCTTTCGCAATAATTTCAAGACTTTGTATGCGATCACTTAAATCTTTGATGGCACCTTCTCGGGCATCAATTTCCAGTTGAGCGAGTGGCTTTTCTAACAAGTCTTGCCCCAACATGGCTGAGGCACCTTTCAATTTATGAGAAGTCTCCGCTAATGCATTATGATCTTTTTCAAATAAACCCTGATTACATTGTTTAATAAACTGTTCAAGTTCTTCAAAAAATACCCAACCAACTCCCAAGGCTTTCTCAAGACCAAGGGTTTCAAATAATTCCTTTAGTATTGGTGAGAGCTCACTAATAGCTTCAAATGAACAATCAGAAGTAACATCTGAAATAATCTTTCGCAAAGCAGCTAGACGGATTGGCTTTGTGAAATAACAATCCATACCAGCTTGTTCTGCTTCGACACCAAATTCATCACTGCCATGCGCTGTTAGCCCAGCAATATATGTTTTTGAATTTAGCCCCCCCCCTGAGCGAATTTTTTGTGCAGCCTCTATGCCACCCATAATTGGCATGTTAATATCCATGAAAATGATATCAAATATTTGTTTTTTAACTTGCTCTAAGGATTCCAATCCATTTATTGCACCACTCACTTTATGTCCCATTCCTTCAAGCATATCGCAAAGAACTTCCCTGTTCGTAATACTATCCTCAACAACAAGTACGTTAATTTTTTTAGAGTTCTCCACAGCAATATCTAATCCTTTAGGCTCAACGACATCCGTCTTGGCAACTTGCACCAGCGGTAAGCTCAAGATAAATGTAGCACCTTCATTGATATTACTTTCCACAATAATATCACCACCCATTTGGCGTGCAATTTTACGAGAAATAGAGAGTCCCAATCCATCACCCCGCGTTTGTCGCTGATCACCAGAGGAAATAGCCACAAAATCCTCAAAAATCTTTTCATGGTTTTCTGGTGCAATACCCACGCCAGTGTCAGTTATTTTGAATTTAACTGTAGAAACATCCGATACATAACTATGACCAATTACAAATTTGATACTTCCTTCATCCGTAAACTTGATTGAATTACCCAATAGATTTGTCAAAATCTGTCTAATCCGAAGACTGTCACCCATAAAATTAGTCTTAATGTTGCTATCAATTTGAAAATCTAAATTTAATACTTTTTCACTGGCGAGCGGCTTTAGGACCTCAACCAAAGATCTAACCAAATCTGCTAAATTAAATTCTTGAGGGGATAAATTTAGCGCACCACCTTCAATGCGCGTAATATCAAGTGCTTCGTTAATATGTTCTAACATAACTTCGCCAGAGGATGTTGCGATCTGAACATAATGGTCCTGCTTTTTCGTAAGCTTGGTTGTCTTAAGCAAATCCATAACGCCAATAATACCTGCTAAAGGGGTTCGCATTTCATGACTCATAACGGCCAAAAACTGCGACTTTGCTTTATCTGTCCGTTCAGCGCGATCACGCGCTTCAATTAAGGTTTTCTCAGCAACCTTTCGGTCACTGATATCGCGTATGTACGCCATGTATATGGCATCATCATCACGTTCGACATAAGTCATATTTAATTCAACTTCAAATTCTTCGCCGTTTTTTCTCCACGCCGTTAACTCAACTCGGACACCATCAACGGCATTTGTATTAGATAACTTTAAAGATTGAGCCATTGCATTTTTATAAGCATCCCTCAAACCTTTGCGGAAGAAAAGTTCCTCCATAGTTCTCCCAATGATTTCCTCCCGAGACCATCCAAAGACATCTTGAGCTGAGGTGTTGTATTCAATAATTTTACTGAATCCATCTGCTATGATGATTGCATCCATCGAGCCCGCAACAGTTAAAGCTAGTTGTCTAGATGAGGCAGTGAGTTCATCGCTGCGAATAATCGCAGATCTCCACATACGATCTAATAAAAGCAAAAGGCCAGCGAGCATTATTAAGAAAAGCACAATAGAACTGCCGGTCCACATAAGTTGTTTTAAAAAAATTGTCCGCTGCTCTTGCGACCGAATAACAGCTAGTCGATATACAAGAAAAGCATTTTTACTAACTTTTGGCCTGGCTTGTTTAACCATTTCATGCATGATTAAAATATCATCAAATGATATTTTATCTTCATCGTCTATGATTGAAATTGTTTCATCAACAAATTGATCGAGAGGCTTCATCAAAACCTGCACTTCTTCATTGTATCCTAAAATTTCCCCAGATTGACTGCTTTCAAGAACTAAAAGTTTATTTAAGACAGTATGGACCTTTATTAAAAGCTCATCTTTTGACAAATTATTATTTGCTATATGTTCGAGTAAGGTTATGTCTAAATCAGCTAATTGGGCATCAAGCTGGTAATAATTCTGTCCTGTAAAGATCGTGTCTTCTACAATTGATAAATTTTGATATTCAGAAAATAATTTACTAATCATCAACCCAAGCAAAACTGCTAGCAGACCTAGGCCTAACAAAATTAAACTTCGATACCCTTTTATTTCAAAATTCATTCGCTAACCTTAACTTATATGTACATGTGAGACAAACTGCTATTAATCTACAACAACTGGATTTGATCCAAAGCGAAAAGCTCTAATAAATGCAACTAATAGGTTTGTGATGATAGAAAAGTTACTCCCAATACATTTTTTTCATATGCTAATATCGAGCCTAGCGTGTTGGAAAGAAGTACAAAAAAATTCCACAAATTTAGTTAACTAATGCAATTTAAATTTTAATATTATCCCCAAATTTGTTTGACAAAGAAGTAACCTAGACGGAAGTATGACAAAATAAGGCATCCGAATAGTATTCTATACTAAAGTATAGTTATATAATTAATTTTGCATTTTTTTTCTATTAATTGGGGTAGAAACCTATTACTAAATATTTATGACAAACATTCTTATAGCCGACGATCATGATTTAGTTCGTGACACCATAGCTGCATATTTAGAAACAGTAGATGACTTCAATGTCTTCACTGCTCACGACTTGGCTTCCGCTTTGGAGGTGATGAGGGGCTTAGACATTATCGATCTCTTGATATTGGACTATAACATGCCAGGTATGAATGGACTTAAAGGACTAGAGCGTGCTTACACATCCTATCCAGCTACCAAGGTCGCATTGATGTCAGGTGTTGCTAATCGTGATGTGGCGAATAATGCAATGGCACTAAACGCAAGAGGATTTATCCCAAAATCGTTATCAGCTGTCTCTTTTATTAACGCAATTAAATTCATTTTATCAGGAGAGCGGTACTTACCTTTTGACTTAGCATCATCTGAACCTTCGGGAAAAAATCATGACGATTTCACTAATGTCTCCGCACGTGAAATGCAAACACTCGAACAGTTATGTATTGGACTTTCGAACAAAGAGATAGCAAGGAACCTTGATATCCAAGAAGTTACGGTAAAACTTCACGTTAAGAATATATTCTCCAAGTTGGGAGTGTCAAATAGGACACAAGCAGCTTTGTTTGCCAAAGAACGGCATCTTCTCTAATCTTAGCTAAGTGACCCAAAGTCTTTGGTGCCATCCCACAAGCTAATTGAAACCATTAACTAAAATTATTTTAAAGAGATGACACCGACACGCAGGAGCATGTGCGTGTTCAAATATATAGCGCATGTCAATCATATACGGACAAATATGGGGACTAGTTTTCTAATCGGAACCCTCCTCACGAGGCTGCCCATACTTCACCCATAGATACGAACAATCCCCTCTCCCAATGAAACTACCACCCCAACACTAAAGGCCCGAGGTGCGAGGCACACGCCCCGTGCTCCAGCCCCCCCTGGGGTGAGCCTTGCGCGTTTCAACGGTCTGGATTGGGCGCAGTAACCCCACAAACACGGTAGCGACGCGCGAGCGCGTGCGCGGGTAATAGAATTAGCCTTTCCTGTCAATATTGTGGGGGCGAATGTGGGGGCTAAATATTTATATTAATATTTTATTAATATATAACAGTGACTTAGTAACATTGAATGGCGGAGGAGCAGGGATTCGAACCCTGGGAAGACTTTCACCTTCGTCGGTTTTCAAGACCGGTGCATTCAACCACTCTGCCACTCCTCCGACTGACGCACCTTTTAGCCTTAGATTTTCGATTCTTAAAGGGCGAAATTAAAAGTTTATTTAAAAGTTAGTTATTTTTTTACTTAATACCTTATGTTATAATGCTATAATATCTTTTATTGTTAACTTGCGAGCTTCAAACGATTAAATTATTAGTCTCTAAATGCAAAGTATAAGGAAATCTCTGAATGCTATTTAAACTAAAAATATTTCTATCAGGTTTTTTTATAATTATATTTGCTAATAATAGTATTGCATTCGAAACTGTCGCCAAATCAGCAATAATTTTAGATACAAACTCGAAACTTGTTTTAATGCAGAAAAATGCTGATCTTGCATTACCTCCAGCCTCAATGTCCAAACTAATGACCTTAAATATGGTATTTGAGGCTTTAGAAGATGGAAGACTAAGGTTAGATGACATACTACCGGTTTCAAAACATGCTGAAAAGTATGGCGGTTCTACTATGTTTCTTACTAACCAAGATACAGTGACTGTAGAACAGCTTATAAGGGGCGTGGTTGTGCTGTCTGGGAACGATGCAAGCGCCGTATTAGCAGAAGCTCTATCTCCTGATGGAACTGAGATTGGTTTTGCCCAAATGATGACTAAACGAGCAAAAACTTTGGGAATGCAAAACTCCATATTTGAAAACTCAAATGGTATGCCTTCAGCAAATCATAAAATGTCAGTACGCGATCTTTCAATTTTAGCTGATCGATTAATTACAGTGTTTCCTCAATATTATGGCTATTTTGCAGAAAAAGAATTCAGGTTTAATAACAGAGCTCCAGATAATCGTTTTAATAGAAACCCTTTGTTGAAAATGAATATTGGGGCTGATGGACTAAAAACAGGTCATACTAGAGAATCTGGTTATGGACTTGTTGGATCAGCAGTCCAGGGCGATCGTCGAATAATCTTTGTTATTTCAGGACTTCGCTCTGACTCTGTTAGGGCAAGAGAAGCAAAAAGAATGGCAACATGGGCGTTCAGACAGTTTACAACAGTTAAGTTAGCAGAAAAAGGTGAGATAGTTGGTAAAGCAGCCGTTTGGTTGGGTTTGTCAAAGAATGTCAACATGGTCGTCAAATCTGATATTAATATTCTTGTACCTATTCTTGAAAAGGAAAATATTTCAACTCAGTTAGTATATTTGAGCCCAATCGAGGCCCCAATAACTGCTGGAACAAAGATAGCAGAATTAATAGTTAGTATTCCAGAACTGGCAGATAAAAGTTATCCAATCGTCGCTGGAGAAACAGTAACTGAGGGAAACTTTTGGGGAAGATTTAAGGCTTCAACAAAAATCTTAAGTAAGCTGTTAATAACTAAAATTTCTCAATTATTTTAATGAAAAAAGGTATGTTTATAACTTTTGAGGGCATTGATGGTTCTGGAAAATCAACACAGGCAAAAGCACTCAGCGTATCGTTAAAGAAAATTGGCATTGATAGTATTTTAACTCGTGAACCAGGAGGATCTGCAGGGGCTGAAATTATACGAAAGTTACTTGTAGAAGGTGACCCTAATAAATGGTCTCCTGAAACAGAGATGCTCCTGTTTACAGCAGCTAGAAGAGACCACCTTGAAAAAACAATAGAGCCAGGTTTAAGAGAAGGTAAAATTGTGATTTCTGACAGATATGTTGACAGCACTCGGGTCTATCAAGGTGTGACGAGAGGTGACTTACGTCAGACAGTTGATAAACTACACCAACTTATGATTGGTAAGGAACCAGATTTAACATTTATCATAGATATGGACCCTAAAGAGGCTTTACATAGAGGATTGGCTCGTGCCTCGGGAGAAGATCGTTTTGAAGATTTTGGTCTAGAGTTTCAATTAAAACTACGGAATGGGTTTTTGGAACTCAAAAATAATTTTAAACAAAGGTGCCATATAATTGACGGCTCTAAGTCTTCACAGCAAATAAGTTTGGAAATATTAAACATTGTTAATAATACTTTAGATGATTGATTTAGATTTACCTCAGTCAGATAAACAGTCAGATGCCTGTCACCCTAGAGAAACCTTAGAGCTTTTTGGGCAAAACCTTGCTGAAAAAAGGTTTCTGAACGCATTTAATAATAACAACTTGCATCATGCGTGGTTAATTAGCGGTAGCAGCGGTATTGGAAAGGCTACTCTTGCATGGAGAATAGCTAAATTTTTATTTGTTAATCAATCTAATAATTCGAATGAATTATTCAAAGAAGATACTCTAGCTAGTTCGTTGGACACTGACCATTCACACCCAGTAAACCCAAGGTTAAGAGCATTAAGTGAGCCTAATTTATTCTTACTCCGAAGGCTCTATGATGAAGAAAAAAAGCGATTTCGAAGTAATATAACTGTGGATCAAGTCCGAAAATTAAATCATTTTTTTGCACTTTCAAGTACGGACAGTAAAAGACGTGTTGTTATAATCGATAGTGTTGATGATTTAAACAATAACTCAGCAAATGCCCTTTTAAAGTCTCTAGAAGAGCCACCTAAAGATTGTCTGTTTTTATTAATTAGCCACCAACCTGCAGCATTACTTCCTACAATAAAGTCCCGATGTATCGAACTTCGATGTCAAAAACTTAGCTCCGAAAATATGTATAAAGCTTTAAATACTTCCAACATAGATGCAGACACACTAAGCGATGGGTTAATAAATTTATCTGATGGCTCTGTTGGAAATGCTATTCGCCTATCAAATTACAATGCTCTAAGTATATATAAATCTATAGTTGAAATAGTAGAAACTTTTCCAAATCTCAATGGCAATTTAGCCATAGCTCTTAGCGAACAGGCATCTAAAAAAGGTGATGATCAAATTCTTAACATTATAGTGGAACTTATAGAGTTAGTAATCTCACGTCTTGCTTATTCAGGCTTAGGTAAACTCACTGAAGAGTTAATTCAAAATGAAAAAATTATTTTAAACAGTGTTTCAAATACGGAAAAGCATGCAAAAAGTTGGGCAGATTTAGTTGGAAAGCTTAGAAAGAAAATAAACTATGCAATAACTGTTAATATTGACCCCGGCACTTTGATCCTAGATACACTATTTACAATGAACCAAACGTCCCAACAATTGCGGTTAAGAAACTCTACATGACAAAGATAGAAATCACAGATAGCCATTGTCATTTAGATTTTAGTGACTTTCAAGATGACCTCGACGAAATTATAACCCGTGCGATAGAAGCTGGGGTAACAAGAATGATAACTATCTGTACTAAACTAACTGAAGAAACCTTAGTTAGAGCTATTGCAGAAAAATATCCGTCAGTTTTTTATGCTGCGGGTACTCATCCAATGAATGCAGCAACTAATCCATTAGTTACAGTATCACAGCTTTTAGAGCTTACTAACCACTCAAAATTTGTAGGAATAGGAGAGACAGGTCTAGATTATCACTATACCAGTGAGACTGCTGACATTCAGAAGGAAAGTTTTTTAACTCACATAGAAGCAGCACGGCAGTCCAACTTACCATTGATTATTCATTCTCGTGGTGCTGATCACGATATGTGCCAAATACTTATTTCAGAACATAAAAATGGTCCTTTTGAGTGTGTCATGCACTGTTTTTCCTCTGGGGCTGAACTTGCAAAGACTGCTTTAGATTTAGGTTTCTATCTTTCCATGTCTGGAATTATTGCATTTCCTAAAAGTACAGAACTAAGAGAAATATTCTCTTATGTTCCAATCGATAGAGTACTTGTTGAAACAGATTCTCCCTACCTTGCACCCCCACCTTTTCGCGGTAAAAGGAACGAACCTAGTTATTCAGTACACACAGCAAAAGTTGGTGCCGAAATATTTGGAGTAGACTACTCTGAGTTTTCTCGTCAAACACAATCAAATTTTAACCGTTTATTCAGTAAGGTTGTCTAATGAGCAAAATCTGTTTCACAGTCTTGGGCTCAGGTTCATCTGGTGGTGTACCGAGAATAGGCGGCCATTGGGGAGCATGTGACCCTGAAAATAAAAAAAATAGACGACGTCGGTGTTCTCTCTTAATTGAAAAAACTATAGGTGATCAAGCGACCACAATACTCATCGACACATCCCCAGACCTGAGGGATCAACTATTAAGTGCAAATGTAAGTCGCCTCGACGGTGTCTTATATACACATTTCCATGCAGATCATATTCATGGAATTGATGACCTAAGAATGGTAGTTTTCAATATGAAAGAACGGATAAATGTTTGGGCTGATGACCAAACAAAAACTAATCTTTTAGACAGGTTTGGCTATGCATTTATTAAGCCAGAGACTTCTCCGTATCCCCCAATACTAATAATGAATTCATTAAACGGACCACTCCAAGTAAATGGTCCTGCTGGAACAGTTAACATCAAACCATTTAAAGTAAATCACGGGTCAATTGATAGTCTAGGCTTCAAAATTGGAAAATTTGCATATATTCCAGATGTCTTTGAATTATATGACGAGAGCTGGGAAGCTCTAAAGGACCTTGATTACCTAATTATTGACGCCCTGCGTAGAACCCCTCACCCATCCCATACTCATCTCGAAAAAACACTTAAGTGGATTGACGAACTAGCTCCAAAAAATGCTATCTTGACAAATATGCACATAGATATGGACTATGATACTTTATGTGCTGAGTTACCCAAGAATGTTCAACCAGCTTTTGATGGGATGCGCATCGAACTGGATGCCTAAGTGAGTTCTCTAATTGAAGTAATACTTCCAGTTTTTTTAATAATTGGGATTGGCTTCATTGCTGCTAAACTTAAATGGTTACCTTCAACCGCTGTAGATGGAGTAATGTTATTTACTCAAAGATTTGCGATTCCTTGTTTACTATTTAATGCAATGGCGAACATCGAAATAAGTAACTACTTTAACTTTCTGCTAATAATTTCTTATTTTACTCCCTCACTAATCGGTTTCTTTTTAGGAATTCTAATATCTCGATACCTTTTAAAATACTCTCTCGAAAAAAGTGTCGTAATAGGATTTTGTTGCCTTTATTCTAACTCTCTTATGTTAGGTCTGCCAATAATGGAACAAGCCTACGGTACAAATTCATTGGGACCAAACTATGCCATAATTGCCCTGAATACTCCTTTTTGCTATGTGACAGGCATAATTTTTATGGAATTTGTAAAAGGCCGCGGGAACGGTTTTACATCAACTGTAGGCAAAGCAGTAAAGGGAATTTTTAATAATATCCTAGTTTTAAGTATCTTATTAGGAATTTTAGTAAATGTTTTAGAAGTTATAATACCTACTACAATTGATAATGCCATTAACATAATCATTAAGGCCGCAATACCAACAGCGATATTTGGTCTGGGAGGAGTTTTAGCCCGTTACAAAGTAAACGGTGATATTTTACCAGTATTAGTTATCGCATTTATAGCTTTACTAATGAAACCAAGTTTAGGTTTCTATTTGGGAGAGTATAATCAGTTAGATAAAGATTCAATTCGAGCTGTAGTACTAACTGCGGCCATGGCTCCTGGCTTGAATGCCTATATATTTGCTAACATGTACAATACAGGAACAAAAATTGCAGCAACCTCTGTTCTGTTCTCTACCGCACTGTCAGTGTTTACTTTATGGTATTGGTTGGGCGCTTTACCTTAAAAGTAAAAAAGTACTGAGAATAAACCCCAGTACTTTTTTAATAGACGTTATAAAATTTGATATTTTATTAATTAGAAGCGGATGTTCCGAACCAATTCATTGGATTGACATAAGAGTCTTGAATTGACGCACATCCACCTAAAAGTGTTACTGCTGTAAGTAAAATTGCTAATCTAGTTTTCATTACCATAAACCTCATTTTGTAAATATAAAGATAAACTAATCTATAGAAACCATTCTGAAAAGCGAAAAATTCACAGTATTAAAAAATATCTACTTTAATACGTTAGCTAATTTAAAATTAAGATCATTGCCACTGTTTTAAGACGTCACAAAACATACTGCTATCGCAACCCTATGAAATGGTACTACTTTTTTTATCTTATTAATGAGATGCCTAAATATGATCCTTCTGTTCTTAGATAAGAATTGGCTTACCGTTTGGCCTTTACCATGTTCTATAAAGTTCCGTTATCCACCGGCTCTAGAATTGAACAATAGTTAGCAACACCTGATCCACCCATATTAAATAAGCAACCTAAGGTCACGTTCTCTTTTTGCATCAACCCCGCCTCCCCGCACAGTTGGGCAGCAACAAGTGCATGCATTGAAACACCAGTAGCCCCAACAGGGTGACCTTTTGCTTTTAAACCTCCAGATAAATTAATAGGCAAGGCACCATCTGAATAAACCAACCCTTCCAAAATCGCTCTTGATCCTTGCCCACATTTAGTTATTCCCATAGCCTCATAAATAAGAAGTTCCGCCATAGTAAAACAGTCATGTACTTCCGCAAAATCGAGATCAGTAACGTTAATTTTAGCTTCTTTGAATGCTCTTTTAAAAGCTTCGGTCGGACCTTCAAACTTTAAAATGTCTCTACTAGACATTGGTAGAAAATCATTCACTTGAACACCCGCACGAAACCTAACAGCTCTATCAAAGTTATGTGAAATATCATCCGAAACCATCACTACAGCCGCGGCGCCATCAGAAATTAACGAACAGTCAGTCAATCTTAATGGTGAAGCAACCATTGGATTTTTATCACTAATATTATTGCAAAACTCAAAATCCACATTTTTTCGCATTTGCGCAAGTGGATTTTTTACTGCGTTAGTATGATTTTTTACCGCAATTTTTGCTAAAATTTCAGATTTATCACCGTTTTCCTGAAAATAAGCATCAGCATAGCGAGCAAAAATATGTGGAAAAGAAACCCCACCCTCCTCTGCCTGATATGAAGCAGTCATTAATGCTTCAGTGACACTCTTAGTATCTTTAGCTGTCATTTTTTCGACACCTATAACGAGAACAGTTTTTGCCGTACCGGCCCTTATAGAATCTCTCGCTGCGTAAACAGCTGCAGATCCCGATGCACAAGCATTCTCTACACGTGTTGCAGGGGTGAACCTTAATTCAGGACTAATCTGTAATGCCAAAGAAGAAATAAACCCATCCTGGACTAACCCCCCATTATAATGGCCAACCCAGATACCATCAATGTCCTTAGGGTCCACGTTGGCATGCTCTATAGCTTCAGTCGCAGCTTTTGTAATCAATTCCTCTATTGAGTCTTCTAAACGTCCAAATGACGTATGTCCCCAACCAACAATATGTGCATCCATACTATTATTTTCCTTAATTAAATTTTTACCATTTACCTATAAGTATACCATCGGATGTCTCTTTTCCACGGGCATTTTCGAGTGCCTCATCAGATTGAGCTATTCTATTTTTTCTTCCTGTTAAACGATCCAACAATATTGCATGCATATTTTGCCGAGTTACTTCGTGATCAACATCGCTGCCTAAATCTTTAAATTCGTTAGGATCATCATTTAAATTAAAAAGTTGAGGTTCAAAGCCTCGGAAATATACATATTTCCAATCATTTGTACGAATCATATATCCCCGCGCATCGTAGTTCCCAACGCCAAGTATATCTCTTGCTTTGTAATATGAATAATCAATTTCAGAAAAGACAGCACTCCTCCAATTTTCTACAATTTCTCCGTGAATTAATGGCTCCAATGACAAACCTTCTAAACGATGATCAGCCGATGGTGCACCAGTAGCAGCAAGAAATGTTGGAACAAGGTCAATTGCTTCCACAAGTTCCGAAACAACCTTTCCTCTCGTTTTATTAGCTTCTGGTCTTGGGTCATAAATGATAAGAGGAACCCTAACAGAAACTTCATGAAACAGCTCTTTTTCACCAAGCCAATGATCACCTAAATAATCCCCATGATCTGATGTGACCACTATCATAGTTTCATCAGCTTTTCCTGACTCCTCAAGCCAATCAAACAACTTACCTAGGTGATCGTCTATTTGTTTAATCATCCCCATGTATGCAGGAAGGACAGTCTCACGGACACCTGCTGTTGAGAACGTTTGACTTACTTCCA
>Ga0209816_1001187_pt1 | contig 19540 bp, 21 predicted proteins | sample CoawatmetaG01DNA_FD_187509 | JGI IMG/M metagenome (GOLD analysis project Ga0209816, IMG submission 187509) | Marine microbial communities from the West Antarctic Peninsula - Coastal water metaG017-DNA (SPAdes) (version 2) | ecosystem: Environmental > Aquatic > Marine > Coastal ... | reverse complement strand
GATGTGGATAGAGAGTCTTATCATCAGGCGATATGTACTCAGCCCTCGCATTGCAAAGATTTCAGCGGACCTGCTAAGTGTAAAAAGCGTTCGCCTCTACCATGACAATGCACTTTCAAAAGAGCCCGGTTGTGGTCGCACACCTTGGCATTACGACGATCATCATTTCCCTTTAGAGACAAATGATGTTGTGACCGCATGGATGCCAGCACAACCAATACCGGCAGCTATGGGACCTTTATCATTTGCAAAGCCGTTAAGTGCTTTTAATCTTGTCAAAAATATCAATTTTAATAAAAATAACACAAGCTATGACAAAAAGATCGCAGAGGTTTTTAAGGCAAATAACGTGGCTATTGATAGTGAACCGTTTGAGATGGGTGAGGCCAGTTTTCATCATAATTTGAGTTTTCATACAGCCGGTGACAATAGGACTTCGCAGAGCCGTATAGTCCTGGCTAATACATATTTCGCAGATGGGGCGCGTGTGACCAAGGATCCAACAATGGTTTCAGGCGACTGGCAAAAATTCATTCCTGGCGTTGACCCAGGAGGAATTGCTGCTAGCGAACTCAATCCAGTTTGCTGGCCTGCAAATACCGAACGCAATAAATAATGATTTAGCCAAAACACTGTATAGGGCAGTGGAGCCTACCTCTATCAATTTACAGTCCAAATAGGGTTTAGACGGTCCGATTATAACCCCCTCCTCTCTAAATCCTTTTCAATACTATCCTATGTTGTCCAAAACAGTCCTATTGTATCCGGTGAACTTAGGTATTACTTTAGATATTTTAATACCTAAAATTAAGGTTCTATTACCTTTCCTAGAAAATCAAAACACTTCCCTGAATCCTTTTGGCTAATTTTACTAATAACCTGTGTCATCAATTCGACACTTTTCATTGGGGTAAAAATATTGTGTCTTACATGCTTTATGAAAGGTTCTGATAAATTACTTTTGACTGTTCCCGGATGAATCCCTATTACTATATTTTCTTTATTAGCTCTTTGTAATTCTATTGAAAGGTTCTTTATCATCATATTAAGTGCAGATTTAGAGCTCCGGTAACTGTACCAACCGCCAAGTTCATTATCAGAAATACTTCCCACTCTTGCTGATAAAAAAACAATTTTGACTCCTTGCGATTTCTTAATAAGTGGTAAAAGCTTTTTTACTAATAAGATAGGCCCGAAAACATTGACTTGAAATACTTCCGTCAAGCTCTCAAAATTAATACCATCTATTGATTTCTCAGGTTTAACTTGGTCTGTATGGAGTATCCCTGTTGCTATTATAATCGTACTAATAGATTCTAATTGTGACATTTTGTTTAAGTTTTCAAATGTCCCCTCCTTGCTATAATCAATCTCTATTGATTGAATTTTTTTATCACCGAAGTCATCTGTTTTTCTCGATAACGTAATAATTTTCTCTACATTTGGATCATCACTGTAAAATCTTAAGAACTCTTTCCCAATTGAACCAGATGATCCAGCTATTAATATATTTTTTTTCATTTTTTTTCTTGTTAGGCCTGTTTTAGAAGTAATGGAATGACTTAGGTTATTTTAAAACAATTCTTACAATAAATGCTACTTGCCATGAATAGTTATTATCGGCTAGATTAGTGAAAAAATAACTAATAGATCCTAGACGTTCAGATTAGCGACTTCCCGTATACTAAATCTCATTAAATACATAATATATAGTAATTAAGATATAGAAAAAATGAATGAAATCCTAGATGACAAAATTAATAAATAATAAAAATCCATACAGCCTAACTACTTTATTTTTCACAGAGATGTGGGAACGCTTTAGTTATTATGGAATGCGAGCCCTACTTGTCTTGTACTTAGTAAATTCATTGAATTATTCTGATGCTGACGCTCTCCATATATATGCTATCTATACTGGATTAGTATATTTAACCCCAATCATTGGAGGCTATCTAGCAGACAAATATTTAGGCACTCAGAAAACAATTTTCATTGGTGGAATAACAATGATGCTGGGACATTTTTTAATGGTATTTCCTAATCTTTTATTTTTAGCTATGGGTTTATTGATTATAGGTAATGGTTATTTCAAGCCTAATATAAGCACTCTATTGGGGAGGCTTTATAAAGATAATGATGTACGAAGAGATAGCGGTTTTAGTATTTTTTATATAGGAATAAATCTAGGCGCTTTCTTAGCGCCATTAATAGTTGGATATGTTGGTGAAACTATTAGCTGGCATTATGGATTTGCTATTGCAGGGTTAGGTATGCTTGCCGGTTTAATACAATTTTATTTGGGACAAGATAAAATTATTCAAGAGGACATGTCTAAAAAAACAAAAAGGCTAAATTTTAGTGATTGGAGATCGGTCGTATTTTTATCATTAATCAATATCCCAATTATTTTATTAATTTTTGAAATAAATGGTTTTATTAATGACTATCTTTATGAGCTTTTAACTCTGTCATTTATATTAGCAATTATTATTTTTTTAAAGCAAAAAAATAAAATTAACTTTATTAAGGACGACATAAAGAAAGTTTTTTATATTAGCATCCTTTCATTATTTGTAATATTCTTTTGGGTTGGTTTTGAACAGGCTGGCGGCTCCTTAACGATTTATGCGAGTAATTCTGTAGATAGAAATTTATTTGGCTTTATTATTCCAGCCTCTTTCTTTCAATCAATTAATCCCTTAATTATAATTCTACTTGGGCCCCTAATCGCAAATTTTTGGTTAAGAATTGATAACAGTGACCGGAAAATAAATACCTCTCAAAAAATGGGTATAGGCCTTATTCTTCTTTCAGCTGGCTTTTTCCTAATTATGTATGTCAATAATTCAAGCGATTCATCCATAAGTCTTTGGTGGCTTGTGGGGGTCTATTTCCTTCATACGCTTGGTGAATTATGTCTATCGCCCATTGGTCTATCTATGGTTACCAAGGTTTCACCTAAAAAAATTGCTTCCCTAATGATGGGGTTTTGGTTTTTATCTGCAGCTATTGCAAATTATTCTGCTGGAAAATTACCATCAATCTTACAAACAAATAATTTAGATTTGTTTACATTCTTAACAATTATGTCTCTTACTGCTGGTATTGTCTTAATTGCAATAGCACCTTTTATGGAAAAATTAGTTAAAAAATAATAGTAATGATTAAATACTTTCTTAAAATGTTCTTACTTAAAAAGATTATCTTAGTAATTATTTATAAAATTATTAAGTTTATTCTCTCTCGAAAGCACTAAAATTTAAAATTATTCTTAACTACCATTTTTTTATTTGTTTCCCTTGTTATCAGGAGGTAAACTTAATTTAGTTTAGAGCGAAATTATTAAAGCAAAAGATTTACATTGGCAAAGGGGAAAGATTATATTTATGAGTATAAAAGGATATATAGCAGTGGCTCTATGGGCTGTAATTGGTCTTGCAATCAATATGCAATTTGATCCAACTACAGTAATTGGAAGTGTAATGGGTAGTGCTTTTATCTTTATATGGATTGGCGCACTAGTTATTGGAATTTTTACTTGGATTAAATTGAATAAAAAATAAACATATGAAAAAACTACTCCTACTTTTAATATGAATTCTGATTTTCAGATAGTAGGATTATTTTTAGCTTTTGCAATGATAGTTTTTTTCTATCGTCATTCCATTCAAAATATCTTTGAAACACCAAGAGAATCTATTTGGTTGTCTATTCCAATTATTTTAATGGGTATCTTGTTCTATATTTTTTTTAAATCAAAAGGATTTTAAGAATGGAAAAACTATTCCCACTCTTAAATCTTTATGATTAATTTATGAAGCAATCCATAATAATTGCAGTGCTATTACTACTTAAGGTTGTATTATTAACTGGGTTATTTTTTATAAACAGTGTTCTTGGTGTAATTGAAGCCATTTTCATTAAAGAGTTACCACTTGTGTCACCAACAGTTACTAAACTAAACATAGCATTATATTGTTGTCGTTAAAACTAATATAAGCTCTTTATTTTCCCCCTCAGAAGCAAGGTCAATGGCTGATTTACCGCTATTATTTTTTAATTCCCGTTGGGCTCCATTTTTTAAAAGTTGCATTACCACATCAACATATCCAGCACTAGTCGCCATCATTAATGCACTTTGGCCACGATCATCTTGAATATTTGCATCTGCCCCAGCATTTAATAGAAGGGTTACAGCATCATTTTTCCCATACCCTGATGCCCACATCAATGGTGTCAAATCATGACTATATTTTTTATTCACATCTTCTGTTTTGGTTAAAAGAAGTTTAATTATTTGTAAATTACCATTTGCTGATGCGTAAATCAGCGATGTTTTGCCTGTATTATCAGCAATATCAACTTCAGCACCATTTTCCAATATTAATTGAACAATTTTAGTATGTTCACCATAAACGGCCTCAGAAAGTGCTGTCACTTTTTTCAAGCTAAAATGATTGACTTCAGCTCCATGCTTCAATAAATATTTTGCAATATCAAAGTAACCACCTTTTGACGCCATCATTAATGCACTTTGTCCTCGGGTATTAACCATATTAATTTGAGCTTCCTGTTCAACTAGGTATCTCACGAGTTTAATACTTCCTGATTTTGCGGCATATATTAGTGCTGAATTACCGATACGGTTTCGTGCTTTAATCGATGCGCCCTGTTCAATTAATTGCTTCGTCTTTTTAAGATCACCGGTTTTGGCGGCATCGAATAGCTTAAAATTAAGATCACGAAATTCATCTGCTTGTACATTTGAAAATTGCAGAAAAAGAAGGATAAATAAATATATTGATATATTAATTCTGCTATTCATAATTCTCAATCCTCTAATTAAGTTAAAATTATTTAGCGTTAAAGCTACCAAGGTAGTCTGAGACATCTTGTATCTCTTGTTCATTAAATGTTTTAAATAAAGTTGTCATTGCAGGTGCATTCTTACGAATATTATTTTTAAAATCATTCATCGTATTTTTCAAGTACTCTGGGTGTTGGTTAGAAAGTCTTGGCACCCTACTGTTTCCTTTTAGTGTGGCTAAATGGCAAACAGTGCACTGACCTGCACTAAGAATCAATCTAGCAGCTTTAGCTCGTTTGGAATTTATTGAGTGGTCAGTTTTAGGCCATGGTTGTTCCGAAAAGTATTGAGCCATTAATTTTAAATCTGCTTTTTTAATACCAGCTACAATAGGACTCATAACGGGGCTAGCTCTAAGCCCTTTTTTCATATCTTTAAGCTGAACATACATATAATAAAATTCCTGGCCAGCTAGAATAGGAACCATGCCAATGGTTGATGCGCCCTTGTCTCCATGACAGGTAAAACAAGTCTGCAAAGTCTTACGTACTGAGATATATTCATCTTGTTCGCTTATTTCAGAACTACTGCCAGGAGATAGTTTCTCATCCGTGGCCAGAGTTGTATTAGCAAATAATGTCAATATTATTAGCGCTATACAATACTTTTCTATATTAACCATGATTAATAAATTCCGTAATTAGTAAATCTTTAACAAAACTAATCTAATTATATAGATGATTAGCTTCATTTATTAAATGACAAAAAAATGGCCGCCTTTATCTAAAGACAGCCACAATTCACATATCTATTACTTTTTCAACTTATAGGCAATGATTTCATTACCACGTTTGAAGTCCATTTGAGCATTGCCGCCTGAACCTACAACGATATACTGATTACCATCAACGTTATAAGAAGCAGGAGGTGCATTAACACCCGCTTTGGTTTGATCTTGCCACATCAATTCACCAGAAGTAGAGTTAAAAGCCTTGAACAATCCATTACCTTCACCAGTGAATACTAGTCCACCAGCTGTAGCAAGAATACCGCCGATCATAGGTTGTTTCGTTTTAACTTTCCATTTAATCTTACCAGTGTTGTAATCAACAGCGGTCACATTACCCCATTGCTGCTCATTAGGAATTACCTTGAAAGCACCACCAAGCCATAATTTACCATCTGGGTAAGGAGTTTCTTCAACATGGTAAGTCATTGGCTGATGTATGTTGAGTGCATACGCTAGTCCTTGACTAGGATCAGTTGCCATTGGTGACCATTCAACACCACCGTTTGCACCAGGTAACATACTAGCACCTTCTTTGGTTGGCAATACCCAACGATCACGCTGCATAACCATAGGTTCAGAATGACGAATCAAGCTACAGTCAGATGCATTATGCACGTAAACATAACCCGTTTTTCCGCCATGAAGAACACCTTTTACAGTTGCCCCAGCTTTATTTTTAACTGGAACAAGAATTGGGGGACTCACAGCATCAAGATCCCATACATCATGAGCAATGTATTGGAAATGGCAAGATTTCTTACCAGTATCCAAATCAACTGCAACAAGTGAATTGGTATACAAATTATCGCCTGGACGTATCGCACCATATAAATCAGGGGATGGGTTACCGGCTACAAAATAGGCTCGGTTACTATCACGATCAATTGCCATGTTTTGCCAAACACCACCACCTAGCGTTTTGTATGGGTCACCTAATTCTTTAAGTGCTGCTTTTTCAGCCTTGATGTCACGATGCATGTAAAGACCAGTTGCATCATTTTCAGCCCAAACGCCAACTGAATTTTCTGGAATAGTATTAAATGTCCATAGTAGTTTTCCCGTCTTAGCATCAAATGCTTTAACAAAGCCGCGAATACCATATTCTCCACCATTGGTACCGATTAATATTTTTCCATTAACTATTGTTGGCGCCATAGTTTCACTGTAACCTTTCTCAGGATCAGCAATTTGAACATCCCATACTTTTTTACCCGTCTTAGCATTCAATGCTACTAATCTAGAATCCAACGTTCCCATATAGACCATATCATCAAGTGCGGCAACACCACGATTGTTAGGGCCACAACAATACGTTGTTATTGGTCCCATTTTGTGTTTGTAATGCCACTTTTCCTTACCTGTCTTAGCATCTAATGCGTATACATGATTAAATGAAGACGTTACATACATAGTGCCATTAATAATAATAGGGGTCGTTTCTAATGAATCAACAACATCCATTTTAAATGTCCAAGCACGTTTTAGATCATGTACATTTTCACGATTAATCTGTTCTGCAGGATAAAAGCGAGTTTGGCTATAGTTACCATTTGTATGTAGGAAATTGTTTGAATCTCCGGCTGCTTTATCTAACAAGTCCTGAGAAACAGTTTGCATATCTCCATACAAACTACCACCGGTTACCTCTTCACCAGCAAAAGTACTATTCATGGATGCTGCCATAAATATTGAAGCTACTGCTACCTTTATCAGCGTATTACTTAACTTATGTTTTATCTTAGCCATTTTACAAACCTCCTGATTCATTAATGATTTAAAATACTACCGATTTACTGTGTGCTTTTTAAATCCCATAGTCAAACTTCCTTTGAGCGCTATAAATTTGCACCCAAAGTGATATAAGTTTTCATAAATTACACGAATGCCTCTATGAATCAAGGTAGCTATGGTTAATAGTATTTTGTTCAGCTTCATTAAAAGCTTGGGTTAATAAACTCTTAAGCTTGTGTTAATTAAGTCTTAACCCTCAAGTGCCCATTTAATTTTCTGGGTGTAAAGTATGTAATATGAAGTCTTGTCCTAAATGTAAATCTAATATGATTGTCTATGGGTATCCAAGTGATGAATTACAAGATGATGCAAGTCGAGGTAAGGTTAAATGAGGGGGCTGCCTGATTGAGCCTGATAACCCAGAATAACAATGTAAGTCATGTGGGCGTGAGTTTGGTGTGCTAGATAAATTTTTAAATGATTAATTCATTAACGATTATTTATAATTGGTTTGAAAATACTAATGTATAGGAAGGTGGACATTAATCATCGATAGCGTAGTATAGTTCTTCTAAAATATGTCAATCGAAGTATACTCTAAAAAAAATTCTGCAATAAAAATAACCCATCCTAGTAAAGAAGATGGTATTTCTGTAGCTGAGCTTATAAAGCGTTGTCCCCCACTTGATTTAAATTCAACTTATCATTATTTAATTCAATCGCATTACTTCAGCAAGACTTGTTCTATTGCTTTTGATAATAAAAAAGTGGTCGCATTCGTTTCAGGCTTTATAAATTCATCAAAAAATAATTCACTATTTATTTGGCAAGTTGCCATAGATGAGAATTATCGTGGTAAAGAGCTTGGTATCGAATTAATTGAATTTATATTAAACCAAAATAAAAATTTAGATTCTATAGAAACCACTGTTACAAAAAATAACATATCTTCAAGAAGAATGTTTCAAAAAATTTGCGAAAAATATAAATCAAGAATATCCGAACTAATTTTGTTTGATAAAGAAAAAGATTTTGCTAATAAGCATGACTCAGAAATGTTAATTAAAATAGGTCCATTTAAATAAAGGAAAAATAAGATGAAAATATTTGAAGAAATTGAATCAGAAGTTCAAAGCTATGCCAGATCTTTTCCGCGTATTTTCAATAAAGCACAAGGTGAATATTTATATGATTTGGAAGGGGCTCAGTATTTAGATTTTTTGGCAGGCGCCGGTACGCTAAATTATGGCCATAACAATCCTATACTCAAAAAAGCCCTATTAAGCTATATAGAATCCGATGGCATTACTCATGGTCTAGACTTGCATACTAAAGCAAAAGGTGAATTTCTAAATACCTTTAATGACAAAATCTTAAAGCCTAGAAAGATGGATTATATGGTGCAATTTACAGGGCCAACAGGTGCAAATGCCGTTGAGGCAGCAATGAAGCTTGCCAGAACTATCAAAAAAAGACCAAATATTATTAATTTTACAAATGGTTATCATGGAGTTACTTTAGGCGCTCTTGCAGCAACTGGTAATGTTCATCATAGAGCTGCTGCAGGTTCTCTTTTAAATGGTATAAGCACTATGCCTTATGATGGCTATCTAGGTGATGACATTGATACAACTTCATATCTTGATAAAGTGCTATCCGATTCTAGTAGTGGTATTGATCATCCTGCAGCTATTATTGTTGAAACCGTTCAGGGTGAAGGCGGAATAACTGCGGCCAGTACCTCCTGGCTTAAGAATATACAGACAATATGTCGAAAACATGATTTACTTTTAATAGTCGATGATATTCAGGCTGGTTGTGGAAGAACAGGATCTTTTTTTAGTTTCGAAGAGATAGGTATTCAACCAGATATCATAACGCTATCAAAATCTTTAAGTGGTTACGGATTACCTTTTGCTCTTGTACTCATCAAACCAGAATATGATATATGGAAACCAGGTGAACATAATGGGACCTTCCGGGGAAACAATCTTGCTTTTGTTACAGCCAAAAAGGTAATTGATCACTACTGGTCTGACGAATTATTTTCTACAGAAATCAGAAAAAAAGGGAAATATATATTTGACCGAATACAAAAAATTATTAGCAGGTATGGAGAAGGTAATTTTTCTTCAAGAGGCCGTGGCATGTTTCAGGGGCTTAATTGTGTTGATGGTGATCTGGCAAACAAAATTACAAAGTTAGCTTTCAAAAAAGGTTTAATGATAGAAACTAGCGGCGCAGATGATCATGTGATCAAATTCTTATGTCCACTGACAATTTCTGATCAAAATTTAAAAAATGGTATAGATATATTAGAGGACGCAATTAAAACAATTTGTATAGGAACAAATAATTTTGATGAAGAGATTGATTATTTTCATGAAGATTACGAAGTGAAGTCATGATTGTAAAAAAAATTGATCAATGTAATAAGGTTGAAGATCCAAAAGGACAATGGAATAGTATTCGTATGTTACTTAAAGAAGATGGGATGGGTTTCTCTTTTCATATAACAACAATTTATAAAGATTCGAGTATTAAGATGCATTACGTAAATCATTTAGAGTCAGTTTTTTGCATAAGTGGTCGAGGTGAAATTATTGATTTAAAACATAATAAAACTTTCAATATAGTGCCCGGAACACTTTATGCATTAAATGAACATGATGATCATATTTTAAACTGTACTGAAGAAATGAAATTAGCCTGCGTCTTTAATCCACCAATAAAAGGGGATGAAGTACACAACCAACATGGCGCTTACGAGGTTGATTGATCATGATCTTATCCTTCTCAATTATCCTCTCGGTCATTGCCATTATTGGGCTGTCTGCAGGTCGCTTTAGCAAACCAAACAAGTCTGATTACTATCTTGCCAGTAAATCCTTAAGTCCTTGGTTGGTTGGGTTATCTGCTATGGCTACTAATAATAGTGGCTATATGTTTATTGGTTTAATTGGATTCACTTACCTTGTTGGCTTACCCTCAATTTGGCTGATGATTGGATGGATTCTAGGTGATTTTTTAATCTCAAAAACTATACACAAAAAAATAAACCAGGAAACATCCAAAAACTCTAATGTTACCTATGCATCAGTTATTGGGGCATGGGCAAATCAAGGCCAGTTTATTTCAAAGTTCATAGGGTTGCTTAGCCTAATATTTCTTATTGTGTATGCTTCTGCTCAATTTGTATCTGGTGGCAAAACATTAATGGTAATTTTTGATTGGGATTTATGGCTGGGAATTGCTATAGGCTCAGTTATTGTATTCATGTACACCATAGTTGGAGGTATTCGTGCATCAATATGGACCGATGTTGTTCAAGCAATTATTATGGTTATCTCGATGATTATTTTGGTAGTTACATGTTTTATAAGCCTAGGTGGCATCAACGTTGCTTTTGACAAATGGTTACTGCTTGATAATTATTTAAATTTTTTTCCCATTGAAATTCAACATTCTCTATTTTTAAAATTTATTTATCCAATAAGTTGGCTTGTAGCTGGTTTATTTGTTATTGGCCAGCCTCATATTATGGTTCGATTTATGGCGCTTAGAGACCCAGAGTTAATTGAAAGGGCTAGGTCTCATTACTATTTTTGGTATCTTATCTTTTATTTTTTAGCATTTTGTGTTGGGATGCTGTCTAAAATTTACCTTGGAAATCAAAATTCTTTTGATCCTGAATTAGCTTTACCGTTAATGGCATTAGAGTTGTTAAATCCTTTTATGGTCGGGGTAATTATTGCTGGAATTTTTGCTGCGACAATGTCAACGGCTGACTCATTGATTATTAATTGCTCGGGAAATATTTCGCAGGATTTATTTAAAACAAAAAATTTTACGGGTTTTCAAATTAAATTTATCACCTTTATAGTAGCTTTGATATCAACATCTATAGCCTTATTTAATAATAATAGTGTATTTTCAATTGTTATTTATGCCTGGACGCTTTTAGGAATATCTTTTGCCCCACTCATAATTATCTTATCTACTGGTAATACGATTACAATAAAAACTTACTTAATTGGTTTACTTGTTGGGATAGTAAGTTTTTTTGCAATTAATTATTACGGAATAAACAAATTTATTTATGCAGGATTTATTCCCTTTTGTTTAAATTTATGTTTTATCTATTTAAGGCGACAATTTAATTGTAAAAACTTAGATAAGTATAACTAAATATATAAAACCTAACATAGGTAATCGTGATTGATAATCAATCCAGTTATGGAAACAAGTTGTGATTGTAATAAATAAAATAGACTAATGAGTCGCAGATATTTAATTATAGAGGAATTGTATGTCAGACAATAAAGACCAAGTAGATTATGTTGATCCAATAACGGGTGAACTTGATTTGATTAGAATTTCAAAAGAGCGAAGACCCGAAGTCGACAAAATTGTACACAAAGAATTTTTTAGGGAGGATGTATTGTCCCTCCTTAAAGATAAAAATAATTGTGTTGGAATTGAGCTTGGTGTGGCTGGAGGAATTTTCTCAAAAAGAATGGTAGAGAACGGGAAATTTTCTAAATTCTTCGGCGTTGACTTATATGATGACCATCATGATCTTGCGGAATATAAAAGAGCATTAAAATATATTGGTCTGGATAAAAATTATGTTCTCCTCCGAATGGCTTTTGATGATGCGTACGATTTATTCGATGATCATTTTTTTGACTTTATCTACTTTGATGGTTATGCGCATACAGGAGAAGAAGGAGGAAAAACATTTTCTGATTGGTATAGTAAGTTAAAGGTTGGTGGTGTTTTTGCAGGAGATGATTACCATGAAGGTTGGCCCCTTGTAGTTTGGGCTGTAAACCATTTGGTTGCTCAAGTTGGAAGTGAGTTACATATCACAGGTATGAATGAAACAAACCAATTAAATCAGTACCCATCATGGTTCTTTGTTAAAAATGCAGACCACAATGTCATTCCGAGCAAAGAGCTTTTAGAGATGGAGCTAAAAGTTGCAAAATCTAGTAAAAGAGCTAACAAGAAAGTAGATTTATCAATCGAAGATATTCAGAAATTATTACTTCAAATTAAGCAGGACTTTCCAGAAGTGGCAGCCAACTTAAAAAAGTTAATTTAAACTAACTTAAATAGATAAAGTGTATTTGTGAAAAAGTCTAGGCAGCCCAACCTGTAAGAACTTATTCTCTAATCACCAATAAATCCACCACTTTGGTGCTGCCATAGTTGATAATATAAGCCTTTTTTCTTCAGAAGTGATTTATGATTTCCCTCTTCAATAATCTCTCCGTTATCCATTACAATTAACCTATCCATTGCAGCAATAGTAGATAGCCGATGAGCAATAGCAATTACAGTCTTACCTTGCATAAGGATATCAAGGCTGTCTTGAATAATTGCTTCTACCTCTGAATCTAATGAACTCGTTGCTTCATCTAACAACAATATAGGGGCATTTTTAAGAATCACTCTAGCAATTGCAATCCTCTGCTTTTGGCCACCAGAGAGCTTGACCCCTCTCTCACCAACTAAAGATTTGTATCCAATATTGCCGTATTGATCTTTTAGGCCAATTATAAAATCATGTGCTTGGGCTTTTTTGGCAGCTGCAATAATTTCTTTATCAGAAGAGGTAGGCTTGCTATATGCAATATTGTCCTCAATAGACCGATGAAGTAGAGACGTGTCTTGAGTAACCATTGCGATATTAGATCGCAAGCTATCTTGAGTAATTGAAGTGATATTTTTATTATCAATTAAGATTTCACCTTTGTCTAAATCATAAAACCTTAGCAAAAGATTAACTAATGACGATTTTCCAGCTCCAGACCTTCCTACTATCCCAACTTTTTCTCCATTCTGAATATGTAAGTTGAAGTCAGAAAAAAAACTCCCAGTGTTTTGGTATGAAAAATATACATTTTTAAATGCAATCGAGGCTTTTTTTATATTAATAGATACGGCATTAGGCTTGTCATTTACTAGCTGTTTCTTAGAAAGCATATTGAGTCCATCTTGACCGACACCAATTTGCTCATATAAAGATGTCATCTCCCACATTACCCAATGTGAGATCCCATTCAACCTTAAGGACATAGCAGTTGCAGCAGCAACGACTCCAACAGCAATTTCATTGTTTGACCATAGGAAAAGAGCTGTCCCAGTGGTTGCTAGGATTAAAAACATACTCAGAAAATGATTAATAATTTGAATTGCAGTAATCTTACGCATTTGAAGTTTTACGGTATATAAGAAATCCTTCATTGCATTTTTGGCATATTTAGACTCTCTACCAGCATGAGAAAAAAGTTTAACAGTATTTATATTTGTATAAGCGTCTGTTATTCGACCGGTCATAAGAGAACGAGCATCAGCTTGGTTTTTGGAGAGTTTTGCAAGTTTAGGAATAAAATAAAATAGGGTTACAATATAGATACTTAACCATATTAAGAATGGAATATATAGCAAGGTATTAAGACTTCCAACCAAAATAATCATGGTGGTGATATAAACAATTACATAAACTAAAATATCAGATAATATAAACCACATATCCCTTAAAGCCAGGGTGGTCTGCATTACTTTTGCAGCAATTCGGCCAGAAAATTCATTGTTATAAAAATCAATACTTTGATTTAGTAATAGTCGGTGAAAATTCCACCTCATTCTCATTGGAAAAGAACCGGCTAGTGCTTGATGTTTTATCATTGTTCGAATAGCAACAAAAAGAGTACTTCCAATTAGTATAGCTGCGATCAGGATTAAGAAATCCATATGATTGTTAAAGAATTGACTAGGTCCACTAGCCACCATTAGGTCAATTAACTTACCTAAAATAGCATAAAGAATAGCTTCAAAACTTGCCACAGCTGCAGTTAAAAGTGCCATTAAGCCGATATATATCTTAATATCTTTAATACATAGCCAGGCAAATCTAAATAAAGATTTAGGAGGTGTTTGTATAATGTCTTTTGGAAAAGGACTAATTAAATTTTCAAACCATTGCAGCATCTAAGCCTAACACTCCTAATAAAGAAATCTTAAATCAGGGTTAAACCTAATTTAAGATTATATCGATTGAAAATTAAAAAATTAAACTATCAGAACAATAAACTTAGTCCGATACAAATTTTAATACAGCACTGTTAATACAATAACGTTTCCCGCTTGGTGGTGGCCCATCATCAAACACATGGCCTAGATGAATACCTGAACTTGCACTCAATACCTCTACCCTGTTCCCATCTTCTTTAAAAACTAAAGACCCTGGAATGGGATCAAAAAAACTTGGCCAACCAGTACCACTCTTAAATTTAGCATCACTTCTAAATAATCGCTCACCCGTGATTGGATCAACATAAAACCCTGGGTCTTTATTGTCTAATAATGAACCACTAAATGGAAGTTCTGTTCCACTTTCAAAAGCAATTTTCTTTTGTTCAGGACTTAAGGTTTGCATACCGAACCAACGCCAAAATTCTTGCGCATTTCCGTCATAGCCTGTGTACCTAGAAGTCTCTTTGCCGTCTTCAAACATGACAATAGTTGGAGTAGCCCATACTGATTCTTTTAACTCCCATCCAAGTGGGGCTTGCATACTATAAGTTTTTTTAATTGAGAAGGATGATTTCCAATTAGCCACCACATCTTTTTCAAAAGCTTTACAAGAACTACAAATCTCAGATTCAAAAGCTACGAGTTGTATTTTAGCTAACATTTTTCCATCTAATGTTTTATTAATGTCATTCAATTTTTGATCTCCAGCATGCGATATTAATGAAATAATTAAGAAAGGCAAAGCAACTATTAGGGTTTTTTGAATCTTAAATAGAAAAGATAATGTTTTCACAGGCTTCCTTAAATTAATTATGTAATCTTACTTATTATGATGCCAATCATCAAACAAAGTTCTAAATAAATTTATAGAAATTATAATCATAATTTAAAAATAAATACTTGCTATATACCCTATAGGGGTATATGGTATAAATAATAAAAATTAAAGGAAAAGTTATGGAAAAAAATTGTGAATCGAAGCACCCTAATCATGAAAAGCATATTCCAAGAATAAACAAAGTTGTAGGCCAATTGAATGGAATAAAGAAAATGATTGAAGACAAAAGATATTGTCCCGAAATCATTACCCAATTAAAGGCAGTAAGCTCAGCCTGCCAGTCTATAGAAATTATTATGCTTCAAAAGCACCTTGAGACCTGTGTGATGGAAGCATTTTATTCAAAAGATAAAAAGGTTCAGACGGAAAAAATTCAGGAACTTACTGACTTATACAAACGATGATAAAAGTAATTAAAATTTATCTGGTTGGTATCCTGCTCTTAGTTGGCTACCAATCAAGACTTCAGGCAGCACCAATGAATTTTAAGGGCTCAATCACAAGTATGACTACGATTGGTAAAGATTATTCTAGTGTTGAATCAAGTTATGCAATGACCTCAAAAGACTCATTGGGGATAAGAGCTTACCAGAGCAGAGGAAGTAATTACAAAATAAAATCAGGTGGAATATTTCATTTGAGGAAGTTGATGAGAATAAATGCAATTAACTCGCAAACTAACCTATGGCTTTTTACTGAAGCTGGAACAGTGAGTATTAAAAAAAACTCCAAGGAGAGAGAAAATTTTTATTTAAGTCCTAAATTCCAATTTGATTATGAAACAAAAAGAATCTATGGATTAATCTCACATAAATTTTTAAGAGTTGGACATGAGAATTTTGATACTAGTAAAATTGAAGCTGGTTTTTCTTTTTATGAGACAGGCTATAAAAAAATACAACCCTGGCTTATTTTAAAAGCTAAAAGTACTAATAGCCTATTCAAAAAAGTTGAATACACCCCTACCCTAAGATTGATTAATAATTTAATATTTATGGATGCTGGGGTAACAACGGATGGGGATCCATCCATTCACTTGATGTATACATTTTAGGAGATCACGTTATGAAAAAGTTAGCATTATTAACAATATTATTATTTAGTTTAAATAGCAATGCAGTGACACAAAAAATTGAGGTTCTTGGTATGGTATGTGCTTTTTGTGCGCAAGGCCTAGAAAAGAGTTTTAAATCAGCGAAAAATGTAAAAGATGTTTTTGTTAATCTAGAGAATTACTTTGTCGCAATAGAATCAAAGGATGATAAAGGCATTGACGACAAACTTATTACAACAATCATTACTGAGGCGGGCTACGATGTTAAAAAAATTGAAGTCGTTTCTGACTCTGTGATTCAAATCAGAGATAAGTATGGCTCTAAGTAAAGAGACAAATATACTTAAGTCAAATAAACTAGCAAATTATTTAGCTTTATTTACCAGTACTGGAACCATTTTTTGTTGCGCCCTACCTGCCCTATTGGTTTCAATTGGTGCGGGAGCAGCGCTAAGCTCTTTAATTTCAGTATTCCCACAGTTAGTCATCCTTTCTGTATATAAAATTCAAATATTTATTGGTGCTTTTATGATGCTTATTATTTCTGGAGTGATTCAATACCGTACAAGAAGTTTGCCTTGTCCTGCAGATAAAAAACAAGCGGATGCTTGTATACGAACCCGGAAAGTATCGATGATCATTTACTTTGCATCGGTAGGAATATTTATAGTTGGACTTCTTTTTGCTTTAATTATTCCATTTTTTATGAAGCCCTAGTTACAAACCAGCTTACTTAATAATGATTATAAATCATCATTAATAAATTCATCATTCAAAAACTTATTAAGGCCTCCAAACTCATAACCACATGATTTACATTTACTTTCAGGAGTATCGGGTTGAGCTATTTCATCATAAATTATATCTATAATCATATTAGATTTACATTTTGGACAAGCCTTCATAATAGATACACGCTTTATTAAAAAATTTAATACTCTCTGAGTTTAAAGAAAATCAATATTGTCTAAATGTTCATTTGCTTTTTTATTAATTTCTATCTTTTGATTGTCATCCATTTTTTTTAATTGGCTATTCACAATTCCCAATCTTGGATTTTTTGATAACTTGTCTTGATGCCTATCAAAAAAATTCCAATATAAAGAATTAAAAGGACAAGCATTATCTCCAAATTTTTCTTTATAGTTATAACTACATTTTGAACAATAATTACCCATTTTATTTATGTATGCAGCCGAAGAAACATAGGGCTTGGTAGCTAATAGTCCGCCGTCAGCATATTGACTCATACCTAATGTATTAGGTAGCTCGACCCATTCAAAAGCATCAATATAAATACCTAGGTACCAATGATGAATATGCTTTGGGTCTATCCCTGCTAATAAACTAAAATTACCAATAATCATCAATCTTTGAATATGGTGTGCGTAAGAATTTTCTAGCGACTGAGATATGCTTTTAGACAAACATCTCATTTTTGTTTTACCAGTCCAATACCATTCAGGGATATTTTTAGTATGATTAAAAAAATTATTATTTTCATAACCAGGCATTTGTGCCCAATAAACCCCCCTTATGTATTCTCTCCATCCAAGTATTTGCCGAATAAATCCCTCAACAGATGCAAGTGGAAGCTTATTCTTATAGAGTGCTTCCTCAGCCATATTGATAACCTCAAGAGGGCTAAGCATCTTCGTGTTGAGCGAGAATGATAAAAAAGAATGGAATAAGCGCCAATTCTCATCGTGCATAGCATCTTGAAAGTTTCCAAAATTACATAGGTCCTTTTCAATAAACTGCTCAAGAAGCTTTAATGATTCGTCTCTATTAATAGGCCAACGAAAATTGGCAGCATGATCTTCTCCAAAATACTTAATGTTTTCTGCAACCACAACTTTGAACAATTCTTCATGGTTATGAGAAGGTCTAAAATCTATTGTTGTCTTGGGTTCACCATTCCATTTTTTACGATTCTCTGCATCATAATTCCATTTGCCACCAACCGGCTTGTCATCAGCAATTAAAATTGAATATTTCTTCCGCATATACCGATAAAATTCCTCCATCCGCCACTGTTTTTTTTCATTGAAGAATTCCTCTACAGAAGTACGTATTGTTAAAAAATGTTCTGAGCTTATTGTTTTAACATCGATGCTCAGTGAGTGAAATTTTTTAAACAATAAATCTAAACGATACTCATCAGGTTGTTGATATTCAAATATGTTTATATTAAATTTTTTAATAATTTTTTGAATATTTTTTTCAAAGCTATGCTCATTATCCTTGTCATCAATTTTTATATAAATCACATTAAAATTCTTTTCTTTAAGTTGATCAGAAAATGAACGCATTGCTGAAAAAATTGCTAATATTTTTTGAATATGATGAAGAACATAACTAGTTTCATCTTTAATCTCCATCATCACATAAATACATTCGTCCTCTGAACTATCGAACCATGAATGATTGATATTTAATTGATCCCCTAATATCAACCTTAATTTTTTCATGAATGAGTCCAGAAATTTACATACTTGGCATGAGGGTCATATGTTTTTCTTTGTTTTTCAATATCAAAATGTCTTCCACCTCTAGGATCTGTTCCACAACCAGCAATATAAGCCCAATTACATTGGTTACTGCAGACATCATAATCAATTAATTGAGATTCAAACCAGGCAGCACCAGCTCTCCAGTCACAAGATAATTCATTCACTAAATAGCTAGCTACTATCTGGCGCATTCTATTTGAAAGAAATCCTGTTTCTTTTAATTCAGTCATTCCTGCATTAATGAAATTATTTTCTGTCTCTCCTCTTATCCATAAATTAAAATTTTTAGATGAATGTGTAATTTCTGCTTTAAAAAAATTAAGTCCTTGTTTATGAAAAATCTCTCTATTAAATTTTTCAACAATAAATTTAAAATAATCCCTCCACAACAATTCAAAAAAAATCCAGTATGTACTCTCATTCTTTGTTTCCCTATTTTCATATTCATCTAAGAAAAAGAATATCTGTCTTGCAGATACATATCCCATAGAAAGCCATGGTGAAAACTTGGTTGAAAAATTTACGCCCATTAATTCATTTCTTGTAATCTTATAGTTCGCTGGTTTTTCACTTTCAAAATATTTTTTTAAATACGAAATACCCAATTTTTCACCACCAAGAAAATCTTTATGTGTAATTGGGAAAGAGCTTTTTGAATAATCAATGGAGCTAACATCTAAAAAGACTGATTGATTATCTATAACAGGGCCTATGTTAAATATATTTTTTGAAAAAGTTATAGGCTTATTAGGCTTTATAT
>Ga0209816_1001185_pt1 | contig 19556 bp, 12 predicted proteins | sample CoawatmetaG01DNA_FD_187509 | JGI IMG/M metagenome (GOLD analysis project Ga0209816, IMG submission 187509) | Marine microbial communities from the West Antarctic Peninsula - Coastal water metaG017-DNA (SPAdes) (version 2) | ecosystem: Environmental > Aquatic > Marine > Coastal ... | reverse complement strand
AATGGTGATTTTAGAAAATTTACTCATTGAAAAATTAGAATCTGACCTCAAATCTAAGGTAAAGGTAATAAAATTTTCAGAACTGGCAAATAAATAATATGGAAGAAATAATTAATTCAGGCTTGGTGCCGATGGTTGTCGAGCAAACTCCTCGAGGGGAAAGGGCGTTTGATATTTATTCAAGATTGCTCAAAGAGAGAATCATATTTTTAACAGGACCAATAGACGATTACATTTCCAATCTTGTTGTTGCTCAGTTGCTATTCCTAGAATCAGAAAATCCAGAAAAAGATATTAGCATTTATATTAATTCTCCAGGCGGCGTGATCACTTCGGGTCTGGCCATATACGATACTATGCAATTTATTGCTCCAGAGGTGTCTACTTTATGCATTGGTCAAGCAGCTAGCATGGGCTCATTGCTTCTTGCCGGAGGCGCAGAAGGAAAAAGATTTGCGCTAACCAATTCCCGAATAATGATTCATCAGCCTTTAGGCGGATTTCAAGGCCAAGCTTCTGATTTTGAAATTCATGCAAAAGAAATGCTGTTAGTTAAAAATAAGGTAAATGAGATCTTAGCGAAACATACTGGCAAGTCATTAAAAAAAGTTGAGCTAGATACGGACAGAGATAATTTTCTGAATGCAAAAGAAGCTGTCAGCTATGGCATAATTGATGAAATCTTAGAGAAGAGACCAGTGGCTAATGGAAAATAAAGATAACAAGTTAACCTGTACTTTTTGTGGAAAAGGTCAAGAGGATGTTCGCAAGCTAATTGCCGGTCCAAGCGTTTATATATGCGATGAATGTGTTGACTTGTGCAATGATATTATTGAAGAAGAGGTTAAGTCTGATGATGCGGAAGTCTTAGATGAATTGCCATCTCCATTAGAGATTTTTAATCAATTGGACGAATATGTTATCGGTCAAGAGAAAGCCAAGAAAGTTCTTTCTGTCGCAGTCTATAATCACTATAAGCGCCTCAGATCAAATTCCAAAAAAGATGAAATTGAGCTTCAAAAAAGTAATGTATTGTTACTTGGCCCAACAGGAAGCGGAAAAACTTTATTAGCGCAAACTCTCGCAAGAGTTCTAAATGTTCCGTTTACTATTGCTGACGCAACTACTCTAACTGAAGCAGGTTATGTTGGAGAGGACGTTGAAAATATTATTCAAAAGCTACTGCAAAAATGTGACTATGATCCTGATAAAGCTGCTTTAGGAATCGTCTATATAGATGAGATTGATAAGATTGCTCGAAAGTCCGACAACCCATCGATCACTCGAGATGTTTCTGGTGAAGGAGTGCAACAAGCGTTGTTAAAGTTAATTGAAGGAACCGTAGCCTCAATTCCCCCTCAAGGCGGAAGAAAACATCCTCAACAAGAATTTATTCAAATAGACACATCCAATATATTATTTATTTGTGGTGGAGCATTTTCTGGAATAGACGAAGTTATTAAACATAGAACTGATAATTCTGGTATTGGTTTTGGAGCAGCGGTAAAGGATACCAAGGCGACTGTGGCATCCATTATTGAGACCTTAGAACCCGAAGACTTAGTCAAGTTTGGCCTTATCCCAGAATTTGTAGGCAGGCTCCCTGTGATATCCACACTTCATGAATTAGATGAAGAGGCTTTGGTTAGAATTCTACAAGAGCCAAAAAATGCATTGGTTAATCAATACAAGTATTTGTTTGAAATTGATGGGGTTGAATTGGACTTTAGAACAGAAGCTTTGGTTGAGATAGCTAAAAGAGCTTTAAAACGTAAAACTGGTGCCCGTGGACTTCGATCAATTATGGAAGAGCTGTTGATGGATACTATGTTTGAATTGCCTAATATTGACTTAGAAAAAGTTATTGTGGATGAAAACTCAGTGCTTCATTCAACTGACCCAATCAAAGTATATAAATCTCCAAAAAAGAAATCTTCTTCTGCCGGTTGAATTTAAAGAATTCTCCCTCATTATATTTGTATGCCTAATATTAAATATGATCTTCCTTTAATTCCCCTAAGAGACGTTGTTATCTTTCCAGGAGTTGTCTCAACTCTTTTTGTTGGAAGAAACAAATCAATCAATGCTCTGAATGCCGCAATGGGAAGTGAGAAAAAAATTATTCTTGCGGCGCAGAAAAACGGATCAATAGACTCACCATTATTTGATGATCTTTTTAAAATTGCCACCATTGCTAATATTCTGCAGCTTATCAAGCTGCCTGATGGAACCGTAAAAGTTTTAGTAGAGGGCTCACACAGAGCTGAGATGCTTTCTTTGGAATCTGACAAAGAGTTTTCAAAGGTGAGGGTAAGCCTCATCACCGATCCTCAAATGGATCAAAAAGATGGCGAGAATTTAACTAGATTTGTTAAAGCTAAGTTCCATGACTTTATAAAGCTAACTAAAAAAATTGCCCCTGAAGTTCTGGCATCCATTGATGCCTTAGATAATTTATCCAGAGTTATAGACTCAATTGCTGGGCATCTACCTATGGAGATAAAGCAAAAACAAGAAATCCTAGAAACAGCAGATTTTCAGCTAAGAGCAGAAATCTTAATTGCTTTTATCGAATCTCAATTAGATGTAATGGACCTAGATAAAAAAGTTCGAAATAGAGTTAAAGGTCAGATGGAAAAATCCCAAAGAGAGTATTACCTGAACGAACAAATTAAAGCTGCTCAGAAGGAGCTCGGAGATATAAACGAAGAGGAAGATGAGCTGTCACAACTTGAGCATGATATTGCCAAAGCAGGAATGTCGAAAGAGGCTCTAAAAAAAGCTAATAATGAGTTCTCTAAATTCAAGCAAATGTCTCCCATGTCAGCTGAAGCATCAGTCGTGCGCTCATACTTAGACTGGCTAACTGCAGTTCCTTGGAAGAAAAAGAGTAAAGTTAAATCCGATCTTAAAACAGCCATAAAAATTTTAGACGAAGATCATTTTGGCCTTGATGAAGTAAAAGAGAGAATTTTAGAATATCTTGCGGTACAGCAGCGCGTTAAAAAATTAAAAGCACCGGTAATTTGTTTGGTAGGACCTCCAGGCGTGGGTAAGACATCCTTAGGTAAATCAATTGCAAGAGCAACAAATAGAAAATTTGCTCGAATGTCTCTTGGTGGCGTTAGAGATGAGGCGGAGATCCGTGGCCATCGAAGAACCTACATTGGCTCCATGCCAGGAAAAATTATTCAAAAATTATCTAAAGTTGAAAGTAAGAATCCATTATTTTTACTAGATGAAATTGATAAAATGGGAATGGATAATCGAGGCGACCCAGCTTCTGCATTATTGGAAGTATTAGATCCCGAGCAAAACAACACTTTCTCAGACCATTACCTTGAAGTGGACTTTGATCTATCTGAGGTAATGTTTGTTTGCACTGCAAACAGCCTAAACATCCCAAGGCCTTTACTTGATCGAATGGAAATTATCAGCATTCCAGGTTACATAGAAGATGAGAAATTAAACATTGCCAAGCAGTACCTTATTCCCAAGCAACTTGAAAGAAACGGGCTAAAAGAAAACGAAGTGAAATTAACAGATGCATCAATTTTAGATATCATCCGCCACTACACTCGCGAGGCTGGGGTTAGAGGTCTAGAGCGTCAAATTGCGAAAATCTTTAGAAAGTCAGTTAAAGAGAGAGTTTTAGCGGACACTAAAAAATTACAATCATCTATCAATATAACTCCAAAAAATCTTGAAAAATATTGTGGTGTTCCTAAGTTCAAGTTTGGGCAAGCCGACATAGAAAACATTGTTGGAAAGGTATCGGGTCTTGCGTGGACTGAGGTAGGTGGCGAGCTTTTGACTATCGAGACTTCATATGTTCCTGGTAAGGGCAGAGTAATCAAAACAGGTTCATTGGGTGACGTTATGCAAGAATCGATTCAAGCCGCTCTGACGGTTGTTCGCTCTAGGTCAGAGAAACTAGGAATACCGGCTGATACCTATGAAAAATATGATGTACATATTCATGTGCCTGATGGTGCAACACCCAAAGATGGTCCTAGTGCCGGGGTTGGAATGTGCACAGCTTTAATATCAGTATTTACAGGCATTCCAGTTAGATCAGATACTGCTATGACTGGAGAGATAACATTGCATGGGCAGGTAACTAAAATTGGTGGTTTAAAAGAAAAACTTTTGGCAGCGAAACGAGGCGGCATTAAAAGAGTAATTATTCCAGAAGAAAATGCTGCAGATCTTAGAGAGATACCATCTCAAATCACTCATGCTTTGGAAATTATTCCTGTTCGATGGGTTGACGAAGTTATTGCTCAAGCTTTAATTTCTGAGCCAAAGCCAGCAAGAAAAAAACGTGTTGGTAAAAATATTTCAAAAACAAAGAGCGTTAGCTCCCGAACCTCCTCTTCGAAGCCCCATTAGAATAGGTTTTAATACTTGACATTTATCGTCGTATGGCTTTTCATAGGCTTAGGTACTTAAACAAATCAGAGGAGAATTAAATGAATAAATCAGACTTAATAGACGCAGTGGCTTCATCAGCAGACGTAACTAAAGCTTCGGCTGGAAGAGCAGTTGACTCAGTATTAGAATCAATCGGTGATTCTTTGGGTAAAGGCGACACAGTTTCACTTGTAGGTTTTGGAACTTTCTCAGTTCGTCACAGAGCTGCAAGAGAAGGAAGAAATCCACAGACAGGTGCTTCAATGCATATTGCTGCATCAAAAGTTCCAGGCTTTAAAGCTGGTAAAGGGTTAAAAGATAAAGTTAAAAATTCTTAATTAACTTTAGATTTAATAGTCTTTTAAAAAAGGGTGCATAAGCACCCTTTTTTTATGTATCATTGTTAGCTTTTAAAAGGATCATTTAGTTATGTTAGAGTTACTTCGCAATTTTCTGTCTGGTAAAAGAGTAATAGTAATTGCTTGTCTTCTTGCTATACCTTTTGTATTTCTTGGCTCAACATCTTTTGGTACCACCTTTAGTAGTTTTGGCACCGTCAATGGCGAGCCTGTTACCCAAATAGACATTAATTTAGCAACTAGCCAAGTATCCCAAAGGTTAAAATCAATCTATGGAGAAGATTTTACTTTAGAGGACCTCGATGAAGAGACATCATTGAATCTTATAAAAAGTGAAATTGTGAATCAGAAAACATTATTATCTGCAGCCAAGAAGATGGGCCTTACAACTTCTGAAAAAAAAGCCAAACAAGAAATTATTAACCTTGATATGTTTCAAGGAGATCAAGGGTTTGATCAAGCCTTATTTGAATCATCTATTAGAGTGAATGGTTTTTCTTCCGATGAGTACATTCGTTTAGTTCAAGAAAGTATGTCTTTGGATACTCTTCAAAAAGCAATTGGGGTATCAGCCTTTCCGATTGAGCAAGACATCCTTTCAATGGCCTCAATGCTTGAGACCTCGCGCGACATTAATTTTATCAAGATTAACAAAGCCGATCTAGAGAACTCACAGAAAGCTTCCTTAACAGAAGGCCAAGAATTCTATGATGCAAATCCACTATTATTTCTCTCGCAAGAAAAACGAGACTTCTCATACATCGTTTTAACATTTGATGCATTTAAAAAGCAGGTTGATGTTCCTGAAGGTTATGTTGCTGAGGCCTATGACGATTACATTGCTGATATAGATAACCAAATACAAAATAGAATCTCTCACTTCATGATTGAAAAATCTAACCATGAGAATTCAGCGGCAGCAAAAGACATTATTAGTTCAGTGCTATCAGATATTCAGTCTGGGATCTTAACGTTTGAGAATGCAGTGGTTGCATCCAGCGATGACGCCGCATCAAAAGAATCTTTTGGTGACCTGGGATTATCTTCGGGCGATGCCTTTCCCGAAGAATTTGAAACAGCAATTTCCACCATGGCAGTAAACGACCTAAGTGAAGTCATCGAGCTTGACGACTCATTTCATATTATAAAGCTTACAGAAATTCTTAAGCCCGAACTGAAAAGCTTGGCAGTGATGGAAAAACAAATTCTTGGAGAGCTTATAGATGCAGAAGCTTTGGCTTTGATGCAGGAAGGATTTATAGACTTAGAGGCGATGGTTTTAGAGGGGCTAACTTTTGGAGAACTTGCAGATGCATCTACTCAGCCTATCAACGTCACAGGATTAAAGAGCATTAATGAGATTAACTTAGAAGGTTTTGAGGATTATGCACCTGCAGATTTATTTGATGCTGCTGTTATGCCAAATAAAATTGAGATTTTTGAGAGCGAAGACAGCTACGCATTTGTAATGCTTACTCAAAAAATTGAGCCTGCAGTTCAACCTTTTATTGAAGTAGCAGACCTGGCTATTGCTGAAGTGAGAACTCAAAAAGCTAATCAGGCCATAGAAGAATTTACTAAAGATGTGAAAGAAATTTTGGATGGTTCTAAATTACTTCCTCAGATTGCAGGGATTAGCAATGAAACTTTTAAAAATGTAAAACGGTTTTCTTCTTTGCTGCCCTCAGAAGTTATTAGTGAAACTTTTGAATCTTCTCTAGGGTCTTTGGTAACCAGTAGTGCATTTAATGGTGATAAATACTGGGCACAATCTTCTAATGAGGTTATTCCAACCCAAGAAGACTTGGGCGAAGCAATTGATCAATACAAAGGTTTCTACAATGAGTCACTCGGTAAGCAGTTTTCTGGCTTTATCGACAAAGCCTTTAAGAAAAATCAAAAAGTTCGACTTGAGAACTTTGGGCCTAATTAATCAGCGTATTCTTCGATTGACATAGCGGCAGTATTAAAACCTGCATCTACATAAGTAATTTCTCCAGTCACTCCACTTGCTAGATCCGAACATAGGAATGCAGCAACATTACCTACTTCCATTGTCGTAACTGCTCTTCTTAGAGGGGCTCTATTTGCGTAACTGGTTAACATTTTTCTAAAGTTCTTTACCCCTGAAGCTGCCAGTGTTTTTATAGGTCCAGCTGAAATTGCATTAACTCTAATTCCATCGGGCCCCATTGCAGCAGCAAGAAATCTTGTGTTTGCTTCTAAGCTAGCTTTTGCCAAGCCCATTACGTTGTAGTTAGGCAAAGACTGAACAGCACCAAGGTAGGTTAAGGTCAGCAGGGCTGAATTTGCGTTAAGCATTGGTTTTGCACCTTTGGCCATAGCAGTAAAGCTATACGAACTTATATCATGAGCAACCTTAAAGCCTTCTCTTGTAGCCGCGTCTACGAAATTTCCTTCAAGCTCGTTTGCAGGAGCGTATCCAATTGAATGCACAAAGCCATCAAAAGATTTCCAATGTTTGGACAGATCATCATACATATTTTGAATGCTCTCATCTGACGCAACATCACATTCAAACAAAAGATCTGAACCAAGCTCTAATGCAATTTTTTCTACATTACCTTTTAGCCTCTCACTTTGATAGGTAAATGCTAACTCAGCCCCTTGAGCATGCATTGCTCTTGCTATACCGGCTGCAATTGAATGTTTGTTAGCAAGGCCCGCAATTAGAATTTTTTTATTTTGTAGCATATTAATTTAATAGTTTTATCAAAGCATTATTATATATGAGTAAATGATAGCCTTATTAAGAGGATTTAATTTTTTGCACTCAGCTCAAAATTACCATTAAAAATAGCGAGACAATATTTCTATTTATACAGTTTAATTAAAATGGTCTTAAAGCTTGCTTCTTTTTCTCAAACAGAACACAATCCACTGTTGGTTACATCTATGCGTGCATTTTTGTGGCTGTTTTTAAACTTAGGAGTATTTTAAAATGAATGATTTAAATAAATTTTTATTCAGCGCTTTCGCAGTAATCTCTTTTTCAGTTCCTTTAGCAGTAGCTCAAGAATCTGATTCAGATGTTGAGGAAGTAGTTGTAACGGGATCAAGAATTATTGATCCAAATGTAATCAGTTCTTCCCAAATCGCAGTGGTCGATGGGCAAGATATAATTGACGCAGGTGTCACAAGGGTCGAAGACTTCTTGAATGATATGCCTCAAATCTCACCAGGACAATCTATTACAAGTTCTAATGGATCTAGTGGTGCTGCTACTGTCAACCTTAGAAACATGGGATGTTCAAGAACATTGGTTCTTATGAACGGTCGAAGACTTGTTCCAGGTACTACTGGTGGTGGAAGTTGTGCTGACTTAAACACTATTCCAACCTTGCTTTTAAAGAAAGTTGAAGTTTTAACAGGTGGCGCTTCGTCTGTATATGGTTCAGATGCGATGGCCGGTGTTGTCAACTTTGTTTTAGATGACGAATTTGTAGGTTTTAAAGCTGCATATTCACACGGTTTTTATAATCATGAAAATGACAACGGTAAACTCAGAGCTTTACAAAAAAGTTATGGTTATGCTAATGCTCCAAGTGATGTGCAAACTGGAGACACTGGTAAATTCTCAATGGCCTTTGGTGGCGACATCAATGATGGTAAAGGTCATGTAACAGCTTTCTTTGAGACCACAGATACAAAACCTATACTCCAAGGTGATTTTGATATCAGTGCTTGTGCACTAAGTGGCGGTACTGGAAGATGTGGTGGTTCATCTACTATTCCTCCAGGACGATGGGCAGACTTTGGCGGATATTCTAAATACCCTCATACATCAATGACTATGACTAGAGCAGCCTTTCTTGCAGCAAGTGCCGACGGCAAAACAGCATACAAAGCTCCTAGACAAGACTTTAAAGTTTCTGGCAACAATTTTGTCAGCAGAGATGGTCAAACATACAACTACAATCCAACTAACTTCTTCCAAAGACCTGACGACAGAATGAATATGGGCTTCTTTGGAAAATATGAAATTAGTGATAAAGCAGAAGTTTACATGGACTTCACTGCCATGAAATCCTCATCAAACGCTCAGATTGCATACTCAGGTACTTTTGGAAACATTGAATCAATTCCTTGTTATAACGCATTGCTATCAGCTCAACAGTATAAAGCTGCTTGTTCTGACTACGCAGGAAATGCATTTCAAACAGTTGGAATGGGCGGATCTCACGCTCCTGATTTTGCAACTGGCGCACTAGCTCTTGCTTACATCAATGGATTAAATACTTCTGTAGCAAATGAGGAGATCATGAGTTATTCAGCTCCATTAGTTTCTCTAAAAAGAAACGTTGAAGGAAACCCAAGACAATCTATTTATAACTACAAGAGTTATAACTCTACTATAGGTCTTAGAGGCGATATCAATGATGATTGGACTTACGATGTTTACTATCAAAACTCAGACGTTAATTACAACAACGAATACAGAAATGACCTTTCTGTTGTAGCTATTAATCGTGCTGTTAACGTTATCAGCGTAGCAGGAGTCCCAACTTGTGTCGCGAAACTGCAAGGGATTGATGCTAACTGTGTTCCTTACAACCTTTTCCAAGGTGGTTTGGCTGGTGATGCAGGTATCCAAGGCGTTATAGACGGTGGGCAAACTGCTCAAGACTATCTTGCTAAATCAACTTTCATTAACGGTGACGGAAAGCAAAAAATTCTATCTGGTTACGTTACTGGAGACACTGGCTATACAATACCTGGCGCTCCAAGCTCAATATCATTGGTAGCTGGTTTTGAAACCAAAGAGCTTTCAGCTGACTTTAGACCTGATACCCCAACTAAACAGGGTGACAGATCTGGTTCAGGTGGAGCTACATTGCCAATTGGTGGTGAGTATGATGTTGATGAATTCTACTTTGAGTTAGGTATTCCTGTAACAGATGACTTAAGTGTTGAAGCTGGATTTAGATCAGCCGAATACTCTACAGGTGCTGAAACAGAATCTACCAAACTTGGTGCTTTCTGGGCTATGAACGACGATGTTTCTTTCAGAGCATCTTTCGCAACAGCACAGCGTCATGCAAACATCTCAGAGTTATACTCTGCAGTATCAGATGGTTTGGTTGATCTTGATAACGATCCTTGTTCTATTCAGCAAAACGGCGATGCTGCTACAGCGACTCTTGCACAATGTGCAAACACTGGTCTTGCTGCTGAATTTTATAATACCGACATGAACTCTCCTGCTGATCAGTACAATACTAAAGGCGGCGGAAACCCATTGGTTGCACCTGAAGAATCAGAGTCAATTACCATTGGTGCTGTGATCACTCCTTCATCAGTTCCTGGATTAACACTAACAATTGATTACTTTGATATTACTGTTGAAGATCAGATTGCATCTGTTAGTGCCAAAACTGCGCTTGATAATTGTATCTCTACTGGAGCATCTACATACTGTAATCTAATCAATAGACGTGCAGACAACGGTTCTTTATGGCTTACAGGTGGATACATTTCTTCTCAGTTATCAAACTTAGCTGAAGAAACTACTAGCGGACTCGACATAATCTTTGATTACTCATTTGACACTGCTTACGGTTCCGTTGATGTCTCTGGCGTAACAACTATGTTAGATACTTTTGATATTACAGAACTTCCTGGTTCAGCTGCAATAACATGCGCTGGTAACTGGGGTGGTTCATGTGGCAAGAATCCTATGCCGGAAGTAATGGGTAAATACAATGCTACTCTTACAACAGAGTGGGATACTGATCTATCTGTTGGTTTAAGATATCTTGGTGAAACTGAAGATCAAAATTCAAATAAAATTAATTTTGATGCTGTAACTTACATTGATGTAACTGCAAAATATGCTGCTACTGAAAATTTAATGGTTACTTTTGGTATCAACAACTTATTTGATGAAGAGCCTGGTTACACATCTGATGCTGGAACAGCACCGGGTAATGGTAATACTTTCCCAGGTTTCTTTGATGCCTTTGGTCAATACGTCTTCTTGAATGTGACTATGCAGTACTAAGAAGATTTCGATAATTTGAAAAGGGGTGCATTAGCACCCCTTTTTTTTTACATTAATTTTTACTAGAAAGTTAAATAAAGTTTGACTTTGTGTAACAAAATAGCAACAATCATTACAACTAACGAACTTTTAGGGAGTTTTTATGTCGAATATAGTTAAATTTTCACTGGTAGCAGTCCTTACATTAGGTCTAATGCCGAATTCAATTTTTGCACAAGAGGAATCAGATGATGATGATGTTGAAGAAGTCATTGTTACGGGTTCTAAGATTAAAAGATCTGTCTTTGATAGCTCCAAGCCTTTAGAAATTATTTCTGATGAAGCTATCCAAAGAACTGGACTAAATAACATTGGTGATGTTCTTCAGAACATTACTTCATCAGACGGTACTGGTATTCGACCAGTTACTACAGCCACTAACGGTGGTGATGGTTCTAATGAAATCTCACTAAGAAATCTAGGAGCCGGTAGAACGCTTGTTTTGATTGATGGTAGAAGATGGGTTACTAATGCATTTGGTGCAGTTAATATGCAAACTATTCCTCAATCAATTATTTCACGTGTTGAAATTCTAAAAGACGGCGCTTCATCCATTTATGGATCTGACGCAGTTGCAGGTGTTATTAACATTATCACTAAGAAAGAACTTGATGGTTTTGAACTTAGGGCTAGCTCAGGTGAATATGAAGCTGGTTACGGCGGTCAAAATTCAATCAGCATGACATTTGGAAGCAGTTCAGAAAAATCTAGAAATATTTTTAATATTTCTTTTACTAATCAGGAAGATATTTTTGCTGGTGAAGTCAAAAGAGCTAGTGTGCCATACGTTGGTTGTACCAATTTCCCTAATACAGGCACAGGTCCAGAAAACTCACCTACAAACATGGGACCTAATAATAGCCAGAACTCAGGTTATGGTAATTTCTCTCCAGCGAACAGTGGTTACTGTGGATCATCATACCCAGCGTATGGTAGATACTTCTCAGTAAATAAGAGATTAATACCTGGTAAAGCAGGTACCTCAGTTGATGATTTTGCTCCATGGAGTAATGCAGGCAGATATAACTATGCTCCTGTAAACCATCTACAGAATCCAGTTGATCGTTACGGTGTTTATACTTATTCAGATTTTGACATTACTGACAACCTTACTGCTTACGTTCAGTTTGTTTACTCAAAAACTAAGACTGTTAACCAATTAGCACAAGTTCCTATGACTGCTACTACATCAGCAGGCCCACAGTGGCAGCTTAACAATGGTAGATTTGCTACCAAAGAAGGTCTATTCAACCCATTTGGTGTTGATACAACATTTGGCTTTAGATCTGTTGCTATAGGACCTAGAATCTATGCTTATGACTACGATACTTATGGTATTAGAGCAGGTCTTGATGGAAGTTTTGATTTTAATGACAACACTTACTACTGGAATGCTGGTACACAAATTAATGATGCTCAATATGACAGCACATTAAATAATTTTGTTAATTTAGCCCATTTATCTAATGCGGTTGGAGCTTCATTTAGAGACCCAGTTACCAACGTCTTAAAATGTGGAACAACTACTAATGTGATAGCTGGTTGTACTCCATACAACATATTTGGTGGACCTGACTTAGGCCTTTCTAACGGAGTTATTACACAAGCTGAATATGATGCTATGAACGCTTACGTTGGATATAACGGTACTCAAAATTCAGGTTATGACAGCAACGATGTATGGATGGAGATTTCAGGACCTATGTTTGAAATGCCAGCTGGAACAGCATTCTTTGCTGCCGGTTGGGAAAAAAGATCTGGCGGTTACTATGACACACCCGATTCATTAATTACCTCAGGTTCTTCTTCAACTAACTTCCGCGAGCCTACTCGAGGAAAGACAAAAGTTGATGAATTCTTCATAGAGATGAATTTCCCACTGCTTTCAGGCGTTAGATTTGCTCAAGAGCTTGAATTAACCCTATCTGGAAGAACATCTGACTATTCAGCAAACGGGCTTGTTGGAATCAAACCTAATACTAATAGTCCTGGTAAGCCATCAACTACAGAGCTTGGTATTAGATGGAGAATCACAGATGACCTCTTGGTTAGAGTTACTGCTGGTGAAACCTTTAGGGCTCCTACTGTAGGTGACTTGTACAAAGGTGGTGGAGAGTCATTTCCTCAAGTAACAGACCCATGTAACATTCAGCAATGGGCTCTAAGCACAGCTGGCACTAAAGCTAACTGTCTTGCTGGCGGTGTTCCTGCTGGCGGCGCAGAGCAGCCAACCACTCAGATTAGAACTCTTGTTGGCGGTAACCCATACTTAAAACCTGAAGAGGGCAGCAATGCTACGTTTGGTATTGTCTACACACCAAATCAAGTTGAAGGTTTAAGCATCGCAGTTGATTTCTGGGAAATTGAGATGGAAAATATTTTCGTTACGACTTCAGCGGGTAATATTCTTAACCGTTGTTATGTAGCATCCACGTCTCAAGACGATACTTATTGTAATTTTGTTGAAAGAACTGCTACCGGTGGCTTGCAAGTTGTAAGGGGCGCTAAAACAAATGCTGCTTTGAACAACGTCTCTGGTGTTGACTTTGCTGCTAAGTATGAATTTAGTGTTGATAACTACGGTGAGTTTATTACATCATTTGACATGACTTACTACACCAAAGATGAGTTTGCTAATTCAGCTACCTCTACACCAAGCGAATCATTCGGTTGGTATGACGGTTCCGCTGACTTTAGGTGGAGAGCAAATGCTGGCTTGTTATGGGAATATTCAGACTTCGTAACATCTCTTAACTTTAGGTTCCTTGATGATAATAAAGATGACTGTTGGTTATCGTATTACCTAGGATTAGACGATCAATGTTCAAATCCTGATGAAGACAGTAACTATGGTCCTGGCGGATACAACCTAATGGAAGTTGAGTTCTACACAGATCTTCAGGTTTCATATGAATATTCAGATAACATGAGTATGTTTATTGGAGCTAGAAACCTATTTGGTGAAGAGCCCCCACTAGCATACGATGCTTTTGCTCAGTCATTTGACTATGCTTGGGACATCCCTGGTGGAGCATTTATCTATGGTGGCTTTACGATTAAGCTATAAGAGACTTTAATCAAACAAAAAGGGCCGGTTTACCGGCCCTTTTTTTATATATAATAAAGTCATGAAAAACCCTTACCTATGTATATTTGCCTTAGTTCTATTTTTTGGATGTAGCAAAGCTGTTTCACCTGTTGATTCTGCTCTTGAGGCACAGATACTTCATTTTGGAAATGGTAGTGAGCCGCAAGGACTTGATCCACATATAGTCACAGGTGTTCCTGAGCATCATTTATTAATTGCAATGTGTGAAGGTTTAACAATTGCAAATCCAAAAGGCGGTGAAAACCTCCCAGGCGTTGCTAAATCCTGGACGATTAGTCCTGACGGCAAAACATATACTTTTTTTCTTCAAGAAGAGGCCAAATGGTCTAATGGCGATCAGCTAACTGCCTCTGATTTTGTTTGGTCATGGATGAGAATCTTAACTCCTTCTTTAGGCTCTCAATACCCTGACATGCTTTATTACGTCAAAGGAGCTCCAGAGTATCACCAAGGTTTAACTGATGATTTCTCGTCCGTAGGTGTAACAGCCGTCAATGATTTCGAGTTAAAAGTTGAGCTAACTAATGCCACTCCATTTTTTATTAAACTTTTAAGTCACTACAGCACTTATCCTGTACATAAGCAGACCGTGTTAAAGCATGGCACCATTGATGACAGGAATGGTCAATGGACTCGTCCTGGAAACTTTGTTTGCAATGGTCCAATGAACTTAAAAACTTGGGAACTGAATAAACAAATTATCGTTGAAAAGAACCCACTTTACTGGGACGCAGAGAGAGTACGCTTAAATGAAATTAGGTACTATCCTGTTTCAAACGAATCAACCGAGGATAGAATGTTCCGCGCAGGTCAATTACATGTAACAAACGTCGTCCCCCTTGAAAAGTGCCCAGTTTATATTGAAAAAAATAATCCTGATTTACGAATTGAACCCTACATGGGAACTTATTTTTATCGAGTAAATACAAATCATCCAGTTCTGAAAGACAAGCGAGTAAGGCTCGCTCTTGCATATGCTCTTAATCGCAAGTTAATAGTTGAAAGAGTCTCTAAATGCGGTCAAGCAGCTGCCTATTCCTTTACACCTCCTGGAACTGCAGGATATGAACCAGATACCTCTATTCCGTTTGATCCTGAGCTTGCTAAATCATTGTTGGCAGAAGCAGGCTACCCAGATGGATCTAGCTTTCCTGTTTTAGAGATTCTTTTTAATACCCAAGAGGGTCATAGAAAAATTGCTCTTGCTGTCCAGCAAATGTGGCAACAGAATTTAGGCATTTCTGTGCAGCTAGTTAACCAAGATTGGAAGGTTTACTTAGCTCGTGAAATGACAGGTGACTATCAGATCTCTCGGGCAGGTTGGATTGGTGATTATGAGGATCCAAATACATTCTTAGATACACTAAGACCTAATAGAGGCAATAACAAGACTGGCTGGGAGAATCAAAAATACGACGATTTACTTGCTACAGCTAATTCTACGAACGATCAGGAACTTCGTTACTCATACTTAAATCAAGCAGAGCAACTGCTTATAAGCGAGATGCCTATTATTCCTGTTTACACTTATGTTAAAGCATATCAAATCTCAAGTGATGTTAAGGGCTGGTACCCTAATATTATTGATACCCATCATCCAAAGTTTATCTATCTAGAAAGATAGAAGATTAAATGCTGCAAGTCATCCTAAAAAGAATTGCCATTGCTATTCCAGTTATCTTAGTTGTAGCTTCTATTACGTTCTTTCTGGTTCGAATGGCACCAGGCGGCCCCTTTGATGCTGAAAAAGTTGTGCCTCCTCAGGTTATGAAAAATTTGAATGCAGTCTACAACTTAGACGCCCCATTATTTATTCAATACAAAGACTATATGTTTAATTTGGTCCAGGGTGATTTTGGTCCATCTTTTAGATACCCAGGCAGATCAGTTACTGAAATGATTTTTACTGGGCTGCCAGTTACGTTGGAGTTAGCTTTCTATGCTATTTTGATTGCCATGGTTATAGGTGGGTTCGCTGGAGTTATTGCGGCTGTCAATAGAAATACGCCCCTTGATTATATTCCGATGACCATTGCGATGATTGGAATCTGTATGCCTACTTTTTTACTTGGACCATTGCTTGTATTATTTTTTGGAATTCATTTGGAACTATTACCTGTGTCTGGTTGGGACTCGTTGGCAGGAGATAAGATATTGCCCTCTATTACCCTTGGAGCAGCATATGCCGCTTATATAGCTCGTCTTAGTAGGGGAGGAATGCTTGAAACCCTTGGCCAAGATTATATTAGGACTGCCAGAGCAAAAGGTCTTCCAGAATACAAAGTAATTATCAGGCATGCTCTTCAAGGCGGCTTGGTGCCAGTTGTTTCATTTTTAGGGCCAGCTATTGCCGGTCTGATTGGCGGTTCTTTTGTTGTGGAAACCATCTTCCAAATTCCTGGCCTTGGAAGGTTTTATGTGGAGGCAGCATTTAATCGCGACTACACAATGATTCTAGGCACAACTATTTTCTTCTCTGCATTGATTATTTTCTTTAACTTACTTTCAGATATTGCTGTGTTGTTAATGAATCCTAGAGCAAGGAGCGAGGCATGAACCAGCAAAGCTCACTTTGGGCGGATGCTTGGAGAAGATTGCTTGCTAACAAGGCGGCCGTTACGGGTGGATTTATACTTTGCCTATTTATTACTCTTGCTATTTTAGCTCCTTGGATCGCACCCCACTCTTATTCTTATCAAAACCTTGAGCTAGGCGCTCAGCCCCCCTCTTCAGATTTCTTGTTAGGAACAGATACATTAGGCAGAGACCTCTTTAGCAGAATTTTGTATGGTGCTAGAGTTTCTTTGATGGTTGGGTTTGTTGCAACGGGTGTCGCATTAGTTATAGGTGTTAGCTGGGGAATTGTCGCCGGTTATTTTGGTGGAAGAGTGGACTCTATTATGATGAGAATTGTTGATGTCTTATACGGGCTTCCATTTATTATTTTTATTATCTTGTTGATGGTTATTTTTGGTAGAAATATTTGGCTTTTATTTGGAGCAATTGGTGCAGTTGAATGGCTCACTATGGCTAGAATTGTTAGAGGACAGGTATTAACCATTAAAACTCAAGAGTATGTTTTAGCTGCCCAGGCTATGGGCGTATCTAATTTTCAAATGTTTAGAAAACATATTTTTCCAAATATTCTTGGTCCAATTGCTGTTTATGCTACTTTAACTATTCCGCAAGTTATGTTGTTAGAAGCCTTCCTTAGTTTCCTGGGTTTAGGTATTCAGCCCCCTATGAGCAGTTGGGGAACTTTAATTAGGTATGGAGTTGAATCAATGGAAGAATATTCTTGGTTATTAATATATCCAGGCCTTACATTTACAATTACTCTCTTTGCTTTGAATTTTTTTGGAGATGGCTTGAGAGATGCCTTAGATCCTAAGATCTCTGCAGATTAAAAGGCCCTAATAATAATTTTTAGTACTTGACCAGGCTTTATTTCATTTTCACTAATAGAATTAAGCTCAACAATATCTTTTATCTGTATATTGAAAATATCAGCAATTCTATAAAGACTGTCGCCTTGTTTTACACTATAAAGAATTGTTCTTTTTTTTGAATTAATTGTTCGATAAATATGTTTATTACCAATATTTAATTGCCTCCCAATCCGAAGAGGCGAGCCAATTTTTAAGCCATTATTTTTTGCTATTTCAATCGGTGAGATTTCATACTTTATGCCTAAGCCCCAGAGAGTATCTCCTTCGCTAATAATATGGGCTTGATATGGAATAAATGTTTCATTTTTTAAATTACTGAGTGGTATAAGCAGCTGCTGGTTTAAATTAAGTAAATTAGATTGAAGATAGTTTACTTTTTTTAGCACTGAGACCTCTGCATCATATTGATCAGCAATCTTCCATAGGCTATCTCCTTTTGAAACTCTATGAGCAACCCAATTAATTTGGTGGGCTTGAGTAAATTCATCCTTTTTATTGTTGAGCGGCTCAACGAATTCAATTGGGATATTAAAAGTGGTGGTCTTTTCTGGTGGTGATGCCCATTTGGTGTAACCAGCATTAAGTTTATAAATAAATTCAGGCTTTAAATTGGAAAACTCACTAAACGCAAGAATCTCTATTTGTCCATCTAAAGTAATTTGACCCAATACCGAATTATTTGGAAACCTCGGTAATTGAATATTATACTTTTCAGCGTTTAAAATTATTTCCAAAATCGCCTTAAATTTTGGGACATATGCTTTAGTTTGCATGGGCAGCTTCAGTGATTTGTAATCAACAGCCTTGCCCATTCTTCTATTTAATTTAATCTGTTTTTCAAGGAGGGTTGGACCTCCGTTATAAGCAGACAATGTATAGGTTAAATCTTTCCCAAATCTATTATGCAAATAAGCCAAGTATCTTACTGCTGCTTTCGTTGAGATCAACGGGTCATGCCTTTGCTCATACCACCAAGTATCCTCGAGACCATATATTCTTGCTGTTGCTGGCATAAACTGCCATAGCCCCATTGCGCCAGAGGCAGATATAGAGAAAGGATCATAATTACTTTCAATGTAAGGCAGAAGGGCAAGCTCAGGAGGTAGATCATATTTCTCTAGCTGCTCAAGGACAAAGAAAATAAAATACTCGCCCTTAACTAATAGTTTATTCAATTGCTCTGGGCTTACTAGATATGAATTCAGATATTTTAAGGTTTCTTCATCGAGTGACTGATTTTGAATTGTTGAATTAAATGCAATGCGCTCCCAAACACTTCCATATACTGCATCCGATTTGAGAATTATTACTGGCTCTGGCTCTTGATATAAGTCAGCAGATATCAGGCCTGTAAGCTGACAGCTCGAAAGAATTGCGAGAGAGGCAATTAAAAAGAATCTTTCCATTCTCTTAGGTATGCAAATATTTCAGAATCGCTAGCCTTTTTTGAGCCTAGCATTTTTTGCGATATAGATTGTCGTAGTGAAGCCTCAGAACATCTCATGAATGGATTAACTTTTTTTTCAATTGCGATGCTGCTAGGAAGTGTAGGCAGATCGAGCTCAACTTTCTTCTGACACACCTCTATGTATTTCGAGATATGATAGTTATTTACTTCTACCTCTTGAGCAAACTTTAGGTTTGCCAGAGTGTATTCATGCGCACTGTAAACCAAAGTATTATCGGGCAAAGCTTTAAGCTTTTCGAGAGATTGATACATCTGTTTGTGAGTGCCTTCAAATACTCTTCCGCAACCTCCAGAAAAAAGGGTATCTCCACAAAATAATCTAGGTTGCCGAGGATCAGCTAAATAATATGCAATGTGATCCAGCGTATGCCCTGGTATCTCAATCACATCAAACTTTAGCCCACAAGACTCAACTACCATGCCTTGAATTGCTTGTTCATCTAGCCCTTCAATTTGATCATTTTGTGGGCCAATCACTTTTCCGGTAATATCTTTTTTTAGCTCGATTACACCACCGACATGGTCATAATGATGATGGGTAATTAAAATATCTGTTAACCCAAGGCTGTATTGCTGGATATAATTTATTACTGGCAAAGCTTCACCAGGATCAATTACAAGATTGCCTTCATTAGTAGTGATTAACCAAATATAATTATCACTGTAAGCTTTTATAGATTGAATATTCATAATATTT
>Ga0209816_1001184_pt1 | contig 19563 bp, 20 predicted proteins | sample CoawatmetaG01DNA_FD_187509 | JGI IMG/M metagenome (GOLD analysis project Ga0209816, IMG submission 187509) | Marine microbial communities from the West Antarctic Peninsula - Coastal water metaG017-DNA (SPAdes) (version 2) | ecosystem: Environmental > Aquatic > Marine > Coastal ... | reverse complement strand
CAGCAATTCTTTCTGTTCCATTTGTGTGTACATTCTTGGTTAAAACAACTTCTATCTTATTCTCAACACACAAATCACATATCTTATGACTATCCGTACAAACTACCACTCTATCTAAAGTTTTAGAGAGCTTGGCCCTTTTTACAACATGTAGAATCATTGGAATTCCAGAGATTTCCAGAACAGCCTTATTTGGAAGCCTTGAACTCTCCAATCTAACAGGGATTAATCCAATAATATTCATAATTTAGGATCTGGCTCAACTAAGATTATATTTAGCATATCTCTTTGAACTGCGTCCCAAGGCCAGCCAATGCCGTCTCTTGCACCAATATCCAATAGAGATAATTTATTATCTTTAAAGTTGTGAATTAGCATAATTTATTACCCTTCAAATCTAACAATACAAAAAAATTACCCATGAAATACATCCATACTATCATCACCGAAACAAAATACCACAGGGCGAGCCATAATCATCTTACTTTCAATAATTAACCTACTAGGATTTGATAAATTCTGAATAGGAAATACCAAAACTTGTTTAGGTTTTAGAATAACAACCTCATTTATTTGAAAATTATTATCAAATTCTACAACTTTAAACTTAATTTTTTTATTAGTCGAACTAGCATTAATCAGTGCTACTTCGTAATTTTTATCTGGCAATAGTAAATATTGTAAGTTGTATTGTCTGTTAAAAAAACTGCTGCCGCCCAAGAGTGTCAAGCTATCATCAATTGCATCTAAATTTCCATGCATATAAGAGCGTAACGGCGCATTTTTATACTGATAACTTATATAGCCACGTTCTGCAATAAACGATTGAAACTTTAGTACACTATTTGGAATTTCTTTATGAAAAATACAGAAAGTTCCATAATTACTAGGCAGCTGCTTTAACTCTGATAGTAGCTTAGAAATATTTAGTATTTGCCTGCATAGTCCGTTTAATTCAATTGATTTCTGATGAAATTGTTCACCATTGTTATTAAAAAAAATAATATCTGCTTGGTGTTGACCCTTTTCACCAAATAAACCAGTCAAGTCTAGTAATTCAAAATAAGTGTTCCAACTTTTATTATACCGCCAAATGAATAAATCACTAATCGCCGATTGTGGTTTCCTAGGTTTTTTAGTTAAGGTTTGGCCCACTACCCATGGTGATTTTTTTACTTTTCCTAATAAATTATGCATTTTTTTTAAGTTGTGAAAACCAATAATCTTTCAAATACTTCTGCGCACCAAAACGAGCACCATGAACAACAAGTGATGCTGGAGGATGGGTATGCTCTAAACTTAAAAACTCACCCTCATTTACACAAGAAAAATATAATGGAATAGCAGACATTTCTCTACATACAACTACCGGCAAATCATTTTTTAAAAACCCACAATCATCTAACGAGATGACAGTGATATTATTTGACAATGCAGTTTTTTCACATTTTAGTATTTTAGTGTTTGCATCAAAAATTTCCACTTTAACTTTTCTACTATCTGCTTGTTTATTAAGATTAAGTAATAATACAAAATTTTCAACCTTATAAGAAAATTGTAAAAATGGTGAGAAAGTTAATAACGATGATTTTAATGGGAAAGGATTAAGCTCGCCTTGGTAGCTAGTTGTTGTATATAGAGATGTTAAACCTAATGTTGAACGATGTTGTGGAACATTTGTTTGATTACTGACTAATTCAGGCAAGTCTCTACTTATCTTCTCAAGTTTATTTTGCGTTAGTGATAATAACGGCAGGCTATTACTTGGTATTAACTCCTTAACGTCTTGATACTTAATAACTTGGTAATCTTCATACGCCAATTCACCCAATACCATACTATGCCAAAAAAAACCGTCAGTATAACTTAAATTAATGACTTGAGTTCCCTTGTAGACAGACTCCCAATTATTAGGTGAAAAATTATAAAGAGTAGTTTGTCCACTACAGTAAGGAGCTTTCAATATTGGAAAATAGGACATTATATTTCTCTGATTATTTTTACTGGTACGCCACATACTTCGACATTAAAAAGGATAGCTTCATTTACGCCTAACCAAACATTCTCGCCTATTTGAATAACTCCAGGACCATTACCCTGATCACGAAAAAACATTCAGGGACGAGAGCTAAAAGAGCTAAAAGAGTTAAAAGAGCTAAATATTTTTTTGAGTATATTTAATTTATAGCCCAATATGCAATAAATTAAAATAATTAAGAGTTTAACCATAATGGAGGCATAACTACTGATGATTATCGATCCACTGTAGTCAATCAAAGCAAAGGCTACGCCTAGAATAAATAAGGAGAAAATTAACAATATTATATGCCACTGCCAAAGTACTTTGACATATTTTTGTGCAGCAAAATAAAAAACATATGCCATTAAAATTCCAGAAATAGTTGTTGCCCACGCTGCTCCAACAATGCCCCACTTCATAATAAATGGAATATTCAATCCAACATTAATCGCTATTCCAGCAAACATCAACAGAGTTGAAATATGAGTTTTTTTTGCGAAAATTAGCTGTATACCGGTTATTTTTCCAAAAAATAACGATGCATAATATATCGATAAAATAATAATAATAGGGATTGCTTCTTGATACTCGTTAGACAGAAACAATGATACAAACTCCCTAGAAAAAATAGCCACTATTAAAGCCATAAAAATAGAAATATAAAAAAATGGCAAGATATAATTATTAATTTCATGAGACTCATTGATATGCTTATTAGAAAAAAGCTTTCGATAAACTTCAGGCTGAAAAACCCTATCTAATCCAGTCATAAATTGAAAGATCGTCATAGCAAAAGTTTGACCCATATGATATACACCAACTAAGCCACTAGACCCAATAAAGCCTAATAAAATTTTATCAAGTTGTGTGTTCATAAAACCAAAAAATACCCTTGGCGTGAGTGGTAAAGAAATTTTCAGCATATCTTTTAACATTCCCAGGTCACAACCAACAGATAACCTCCTTCCAAGAATTAAAAATAATAAAATAAATAATATTGAGTTAGAGATGATCCATGCATAGACCAACGACATTGGTCCAAAATTTGACTGTGTTATAAGCCCTATGGCGATAATAAAATTAATTACAGAACTGGTAATCGTGTACTTAATATAATTCTTAGCTAGTCCAGAATTTTTCAGAAAGGTTAAATAGTACTGAGATAAAGATGAAGCTGCTGCTCCGATAAGGACAAAGAATAGCAAATTGTCAGGTGTACTGGTAGGAAATATTAAATCACTAATCTCTGATTGAAATAAATACACCACTATTAGCAATATGGATAAATTAAAAATCACAAAGGCAACGGCAGAAGATATTAATTTTGCAGAATCTTCGCTTGATTTTTCAAAAATAAAAAAATTACGCTCATAACTTACTAGCATCCCAAAATTAGCAATACCGACTGCAGTGCTTGTATAAATTTGCGCCAATACAAAAAGACCGAGCTCACCTGGAGTCAAATACTGAGAGATTATCGGCATTAGTATCAGCATTAGAATACCACTAATAGCAATTTGAGATAAATAAAGCGTGGTTTTTTCTACCGTACTATGCATTAGCAAAATTCAATCGTAAAGATGTTAATGCTTTTTCATCTGTATCACCAACAAGATGAATAAAATCAGAATTATCTAAAATATCTGTAGAATAATCATCTTGCAGCATTTCGTTTACTTGAGCGTTTAAATCTTCATAACCATTAATAACCAACCCAGGAACTTTATTGTAAACTGAAAAGCTAACATCTGTTTTTGCTTGATACCAAAATGCAGGAACTTTTGCCAACAAAGCATCAGTTGTTGGAGAGGAAAAACTATTGGTAAATACTACATTACTTAGACTAATAATATCAATTACGTCATCGAAATCTTGCAGCATCGTAGTATTTTCAAGTTGTCCAAATTCATGACGAAGTTGCACTATCATGCTTCCTTTTTTATCAGACCAATATCCCTTTAAAAATAATATATCTTTTTTTGAAGGCTTAAATAAAAACATGCACTCAGGCATGCTCTTTGCTAACTTAATTACGGCTTTTAAAAAATACTGGGCTTCATCATAAGTTGAATACAACTTATCCATCTCTACATAGGTTGTATCAAAAATACTGACAACTTTTTTGCTATTTTCAATATTATATTGACCTCTTAATTGCTTAATATAATGATTATTATTTCTTATTTCTATAATTTTTTCTGAAAATATATTGCCAATAACTTTGTGCTGCACCGCATCTTGATAATGCAACAACATTGAATCTAGCATAGCCTGATTATTTAGATAATAATAATTGGGATTTAAGAAAGAAAAATGAACATTACGCTCATCCAGAATACTATCATTGCCACACACCTGATAAGGTCCACCGATAAATTGAGAATAAGCGTGTGTTATAATTTTTTTTTGTTTTAAAAAAATATTAGTTGCATTTTGCGACTTACCCTCCTTATTGAAATAAATATAGTTTTGAAATGAAGTCTGGGCAACGATTATCGACCAGCCCATCCTATGAAAAAGTAGGCTAATCAATGCTTCATAAACAAAAAAATCCTGCTTACGAGCTATCAATAAACTTACTACCTTAAAAAAATCATCACGAACACTTAAAGTACTTTTTCTAAATAAATTGCTTATTTTTTGAACACCAAGTGCCTCAATTAAATTATAACCATCATCAGAATAATACTGATAGAACTCTTTACTTTCTGGATACTCCACTAAAAATACCACCTCATCTTTCTTTATGATTTTATTATCAACTAAAAAAGTAAATTCTCGAGAACCTTTAAACTTCGTTTGCCAAGAAGAAGAGATGGATATTGCATATTTAAATACTTTTTTTACGATATTTTTCTTATGAAAAAGTTGTATCAATAAATGCAAAAGATAGCCAAAAGCAACCATCAGCCATACTACCCATAATTTTATTTTTCCCCAATAAGATCGATATCTAACCGAAATAGTTGCATCTAAAATTACTGGATTTTCTCGTAGAACTTTACAATACTTCTTTTCAACAAATAAAACAGGATTTTTAATTTTTTTGTTATTTACAACATATTGATTGATTAAAGTTAAAAAAGATAAGTGCTCTGCTAGATTTTTTTTAAATATCAAATCAACTTCTGTGCTCTTGCATATTTTTTTTGCTAGTTGAGTAGCCACACTGCTAGAACTTTCGTTAATTATCTTATCAGCTAATTTAATAGCAATACTATGCGACCGACCAAAAGGGATAGTATGATGTTCTAGCACTCTCATAATCAATTTACGCTCATGCATTTTTTTTAGTAATGTAGATTTAGAAAAATTTTTTCTAGTATCAAAAACATAAATACGCCAATTAAAAAATCTTACTAGCAATAAAAACCAAAACAGCTTTAATGATACGTCAACAAAGAAAAGGTCCTTACCTGACTCTCTATCGCTTTCCATACCACCCTACATAACACAACATAATAATTGGCACTAATTTACCAATACTGGCAACATTTAGACTTTCAGGTGAGTCAATATATTCATCAACCAAACTGTCAATATAATCTAAATTAAAATATTCTTTAGATAAGATCTGATGGTATGGCTTTTTTCTTATACTATTTTGAAAGTCTTTAACGAGAGCTGAATAACAGAATATCTCTTGAGAGTGATTAAATGAATGATCTATATCGTAAGTATAAGAGTGTGCACCTTTTTGATAATCATATGGATAATCAATCTTCCCATCGTTTAACATTTTTTTAAGCGGATATTTTGTAGGATTTAGGTCTAGACCACGTCCCCACTCTTCTGGCATTTTTGCTAAAAAATCCTGCAAGTCACTACTCCAGAATGGCAAATCTGTATTAAGTTGATAATAATCTGCCATTGTCTGTAACGATCTCACTGTACCACCTTGCCAATGGAAACTATTATACAAATATAAATAATTTGCATAAATATTATCAGTGTCCATATTTTTAGCAATATCCACTAAGTAACTATTCTGCATATTTTTAGTGTAAAGATCTGCACCATGTGACATTAATAGTGATTCATTATCTAATGACCATAACGGCATCCTTGCACCTCTTAAAAAGAAACTAGTCAATAATTGTAACTTAACCTCTTCAGGTTTTTCAGCGACTTCATCAAAAATAGCATTATCAACTCTTGATTTAAATAATTGATAAATAGGGTCTTTAGTATATTGGCCATTTATCAACAATGATAAGAAGGTTGGTCCAAATAAATAGCTTGCCATTTTATCACTGTATTCCCTAAAGCCATAGGATGGATGAAAAATAGTTGCATATTGGCTAAATCCTAGATTATGCGCACCATCACTAATTTCTCCTGCAAAAATCATCTCATTTTTTGTTACTAACTCGGACGACTTAACAGCTAACATATAATGCGTAATCCCTGGTATTCCATATAACTGGTGCTTGAACATCCTTGTCCTCACAAGTTCAAAAAAATCACCACTCTTATTGCATAAATCAAAATCAACTGTTTGTAATTCAATTCCGTAATAATCCGCAATTTTATTTGCCTTATCTATTTCGATTTGATTAGCGCAACCACTCCTATCTGAATATAAATGCTTACCAATAAGTCCTCGAACCTTATCTTTGCCAAACAAATGAATTAGGCCTGCTAAAATTGAAGTAGAGTCCCATCCAGATGATAAGTAAACTAAATTCCCATCTTCTGAAGCATTCTCTTTTAAATGTTTCAAGAAAATATCTTGGTACTCATTATGCTTAATATCACTATAATCTTGAGTGGTTTGTGCAACAAAATTACTTTTTATTAATGTCAAATTTTTATCTTGAATATAAGCACATTCACCTACTCCTAGTCTTTCAACAGAGTTATACAGTGTGTCTTTTTTAGGTGGAGAATAACCATAATAGGTTAGTGTATGAACTAATGCAGCCTGATTAAACCCATCTTTACTAGGGTCTTCTGGCAATAAGTCAAGGTTTGATGCCAACGCAACATTATCTTTATTTTGTTGAAAGTAAACTTCCAACTTTCCAAATTGATCTGAACCAACATACAAACTATTGTCAGAAATAAAAAATAATAAAAATCTACCTTCCAATTTGTCAATGGAGGATTGAAATGATTGCTTGTTTATTTTCTCAAAGAGTGAGTTAATTGCTATGGTCTTATCTTTACTCTTAACTAGCCCCAAACAAAAGACCACCCCTTTAGAGCTTTTATAAGTGCTAGTCTGCACAAAATCAGACTCAATAAGGATATTATTAAAATTATATAAAATTTCTCCAAATGCTGTGGTGCCTGGGTTTTTACCTATCATGACTCTAAAATTCATACATTACCTCTTAAAAAATTAACTTATACATTCTGTTAGTAGCTTCTCCTTAACTAAAGTCTCTACACTTTCTAAGACTTTGAACATTGAAACATCAAGCTTATTTGACATACTTAATACGTCATGCTTGCCATCTGCATAAACTAAAATATCAGACATTAGTTTGACATCTAAAGCAATACTAGTGCTGGCACCTAGTGTGGGGCGCAAGTTACGCCTCCCCATTTGAGGCTCGCACAAAACAGTCGTTTTATAAGTTTTGTTATTCTCAATGCATTCAATACAATTAGCTAAAACTTTATATGCGCCAAATAGCCCTTCTGGAGAAATGTAACTCAAGTTATCTAGAGAAGTATGATATTCTTTATACGCACCATATTTTGTGCGCATTACTGAAGCAATGGGTAAATCCACACCAGGACTACAATATTGCCTTTCGTCACTTCCTCTATCGAGGTAAGAATATTTAATAAAATCTGGATACGTATGTTTCAATACATGTAATGCAATTTTATCTGAAATCGTTTCTCCATCTCGTGATGCTAAATACGAATATGCGTTATCATCGCCAACACATGAAATATTAAAGCCTGCTATGGTATTTTTTTTCATAACTTTAATATTTTTACTTAAATAGCATATTGAGCCTATAGTTTCAGGAATAAAAATAATTCTATATGTATATTCTCGTGGTTGTGACTGTATCCATTTTGCTAAATAAGTAGTTACAGTAGGTCCTGATAATTCATTGTTTGCCATTGAAGGATGGCATACATAAGTAGACAAAAAGACTTCTTTTTTACTCTTACCAGGAATGATCAGCTCACCATAAGTCAAGCTTCCATTCGTTAACGTGCTATCTATACAAACTTGATAATCACCTTCTACCAAAACTTTTCTTTGATTTTCGGTTATACAAAATCCCCAGCGCTCTTCATAATACGAAGTTACATAAGGAATTGCATCTGGTTGCTCTGGCAATGAATACAGGTGCTGTTGTAATTCTGAAAGAGATACAGTCTTATTAATTGGGACAGAATAACTAACCACATGTAGATTATTATCTCGAAAGTCAATAATTATCTTACCATTTGGATCAATAATATAAGCGCCCTTAATATTCCATTCTTTGGGAATTTTCCAATCAAAACAATCTGTTCCAGTTGGAACTTCATGAATGATTAAATTAGGAATTTCTTGTTGGATAATATTAAGCGTCTCTCTAACACCATTACCCGTAATACTTCGAGCAATTGGCCATAATTTTTTACAAAGGTCATAAATATCCCTTCCTTCAGTTAACTTCATATAAAAAACCTTTTTTATTATTTTGTTTAATTAAATGTGAAACAAAACTATACATTTTGTTAGCTGATATAACCCTTAAACCCATGCCTTCATTCGGCTTATCGCCATTATATAGATTTTTTTTCCACATCAAATCTGCCACTGGATCCAATAAAGTTCTAACCCCATTATCCAAATCTCTAACATACAAGCTAATAGTTTTCTTTGATATCCTGTTTTTACTGTCAGTATATAGCGCTGTAAATTCCTTAGGAATGCGATAGTCAACCTGATGAATTTCCTCAATATGATGATAGAAAGTCATACAATTTTTATCTGATAATCCAAGTACAGCTATCTTGCCATCCAACTCCATTAGCCTAGAAAAAACAGAATCAACACCTAGAGCTGTTTCCAATTTTATTGATTGAAAATATTGTTTATTTTTGCCAAATATTGCAAAGGAGTAAATAGGATTTAAAGTCCGGATATAGTTATCTCTCTTTCTGGCAGCCTCAGTTAAAGCACCCATTTGTGATGGGGTTGTATTAATATTAAAAGGCACACCATCTGCGAACTCAAAATTGAACAATGGAACTATAAGTGTCCCTTTACTGCCTAGTACATGAAAAAAAGAATCTAAAATACTATCAACAGAAAGTATTTTTTTTTTCTTTTTACCACTTGGTTGATTGAAATAATTATAGTGCATCAGTACCTGTTTAACATCACTATGCAATAGAATTGTATCTCCACTATTGATGCCGCATCTTCTCCAAACCTTTGATAATTCTCTGATAATCGAATTCGAGTTTGTTACTGACATAAAAACTCTACAACTTCTTTATTTTTATTGTAAGCAAAAACTACATCTGCTTGAAGTAAAGGTGCATATACCCAGTCCAAAACCTTAATCATTCTTTTTTTTCTAATAATTTCTTCAGCCTTACTCTTGCTAAGCACTATATAACAAAGGTGATGATAACCCCCACCTTTTTGTAAAAAATTATAAGTAAATGAACTTTCCTTTATAGGTTGTATTAATTCAATAAATACATTTTCAGTCTGAATTAAGGCTAATTCCGCCTCCTGTGTTTCGTCGTAAAGTCTTTTGATAATAAAACTTTTAACTAAATTGCCAGCATATTCATCAATATCTTTGACAACATATCCAACATGATGAATATGTGTCATTAGTTGATTTTTTTTTCTAAAAATTCAACTAATGTCTTGACCGTCTTAAAGGGTGTCTTAATAGTATCCATCATTGTATCGTCTGCCACTTGCACATATTTCCCAAACTCTTTCTGTATACTGCTTTCGATCTCTAATATTAGATCCAATACTGCCATTGAATCTAACTTTTCAAATAAAGTATCATCTTCAGAAATTATTTCCAATTCTTTATTTTTAAGCTCTTCATTAACAACTTTAATGGCTTTTAAGACTATATTTTTTATCATTCTTTCTCCGTGATATAGCTTATATCAGTCATATTTATTCTGCTTAAATGGTAAAAAGTTTTGCTGGCTTGAGGCTCAGTAACAGTAGAAAATTTGTTATAAAAACTATTTACTTGAGTATTTTTCTCTGTCTTAACATAACTCGAAATCAATTCACCCTCGGTGTTTTTAGCAATTAAATGCAGAATTTTATATTCCAAATTCCTTCCTAATGCACGACAACTAATTAAAAAACTATCTATATTATTATTCACCAAAATTACAACTGCAACCAAACCAAGATCGCCAAACTTATCAATCAGATTGAAGCTGAATATAATATGCCTCTCCATCAAGGCAACAACTTCTGATTCAGAATATCTTTTAGTAGTTAAATTAAATTGATTGGTTTTATTAATTAACTGCGCAATGCGCTTAACTTTTCCTTTATTATTAATAGACATATCCACAACCATATCGATACTACTTAAATAATCATCAATAGATTTAAAATCACTCTTATCTTTTTGTCGTTTTTTTTGAGTTTGATATTGATGGTTTTTCTTCTTATCTTCTTCCGTTATAGTTAATGTTTTTGTTGATAGAAGGCAATCAAATATTTTCAAATTTTCAATAGGGTTATTTTTTGATATTTTTATTGTATCAATGTTAATAGCACTTTCAACTTCAGCTAATTCAAAAGAGTTATCATCTAAAAATATAGCGCTATCCATTCCAATATTTAATTCATTCATTAATTCATTAATATTTTGACTCTTAGGACCCCAATTAATCTTCTTAACAATGAAATCATCCCATTTAAGTGGCATATTTTTAGTCTTAAACACTTTCCTAATATCATGAAAATTATTTTTACTTACAATCGTTAAAAGTAGTCCGCTATTTTGTAAATATTTTAACTGTTGCTGGAAATTACGAAATATTCTACCTGGATAGTTTTCATCTATATCAATATTACTAATGCCATTCTCACCAATAATACCACCCCAGAGGGTATTGTCAGCATCTAATATCAAAACTTTCTTTCTAGCAGTTTGAAATAATTGCAAATTCTCATTAATAGAGGTACTTAAAACTGTATAAGCTAATTTAGTCCAAGGAACTTGAAACAAAAATCCATTTTTTGTATTAATAAAGTTCTGATAACCGTGCAAAGAAATTAAGTGATAGACATTCAATATTGCAACATCGCTAATTTCGGAAAACCTATTAATCTTACAATTTAGGTTCAATAGCTTTTGATGTTCTTCTATATTTAAAGCAGTGTTGATATCTAAATAAGTACCTGCAATATTAGAAACTATAACTTTAGTGCTGTTATTCTTACGAAAAAACTCTAATAATCCAAATAGCTCATCAAAAATTTCATTTGATTTGTCATTCAAAAAACCATCAAACGCAAAATAACTTATATCTATAAGCAAGACAAGGTAATCAGCATCAACCTTTCCACTTAAAACTTGAGTTATATTGTTTACTTCAAAATGTGAGCACTCATGGTCTTCGAAATACCGATCAAATGGCTTTGTAACTGTATTTGATAAAAATGATATCTTACTCATATTTTATAATGGAAATATTTCCTTATAGTAAGTCTTTCGCTCAATAAACACATCTAGCTCTTTCATTTGCAACCTCCTTTTAAAGCGAAAATATACCTTATATTTTTTCTATTTGTTCCCATTTTATGGGGGTCCCACAACTTATATAACACAATGACTTTGAAGATAAAACCTGATTTAAGTTTTTAGGGGGTAGCCCAAACCCAGGGCGTATTGACCTAGTATTATACTTAGTAAATCTCTCACCTTTCTGAATGTCTTTAATGGCATATAAAGAGCGACGAAACTTCACATTTCCTTGCTCACTTGATTTCCTTCCATAATCAACTCTCCCAAGAGATTGCCAAGCAGTTTTTGCACCCACACACAATTCCTTTAACCCTTCTCCTTCCAGTGAAAAAGAATCATCAGGTCCACCACCATTAGAGTCCAGCGTTACATGTTTTTCGATAATTGAAACACCCAGTGCAACGCTGCTAATTGCAGTTGTGTTGTCAATTGTATGGTCTGATAATCCTGTCACTAATCCAAATCGCTGTTGCATATCAACTAATGTCCTTAAATTATAATCACCAGGTGGTGCAGGGTATCCACTTACACAATGCAGTAGCGCTAACTCTTTGCACCCGCCTTCTCGTGCAGCTTCAATCGCCTCTTGAATTTCTTGTACATCTGCCATACCTGTTGAGATAATCATAGGCTTCCCAGTTTGAGCTACATATTTTATCAAAGGTAGATCTACCGCCTCAAAAGAAGCAATTTTGTATGCTGGCGTGTTTAAATTTTCTAGTAAGTCAACAGCAGTATTATCAAATGGGGAGCTGAATATTGTAATACCAACTTTTTTTGCATAGTCAAATAAGAGCTTATGCCATTCCCATGGCATAAACGCACCCTTATACAACTCATACAAACTTTGACCTGCCCAAAGACCTTCTGTTAATTGAAAATCTGGCAATTTACTATCAATTGTTAAAGTGTCAGGAGTGTAAGTCTGCAACTTAACCGCATCTGCTCCAGATGCTTTGGCCATATTAATAATTTTAAAAGCATTATTAATGTCACCATTATGATTTGCTGACATCTCTGCAATAACGTAAGGAGGGTGTTCTTGACCTATTTTTCTAATATTAATGGAAATTTCTTGCATTATTTTTCTAACTCCATGCAGACCAATGTTTTGTTATGCATATTTTCCATGCTTATCTTTCTAGAATTAAATTTCTTATATAAATCTATAGCTTTAATATTATTAGAAAAAACCTCGAGTTTAATTTTTTTTAAACTTTGATAAGTCTCAAACCATTGGTTTTTAGTGGTTAGAATTGCTACTTTCATGATAAAAACTCCAAAAGACGCTTAACTCCAGTGCCATTTGTGACTTTACTGGCACTTTTTCCAACACTTTTCATCCAATATTGAAAATTTTCTAAATTTTCAATAACATCATCAATCTCAACTAACTTAATTGCATTAATTTCGTTTAATTTTTGAGCTATAAATTCTTGATTATAAGCAGTAATTAGCTGAATAGTTGGCAAACCCAAGCAGCATCGTTCCCATGTAGTCGCCCCTGATGCGCCAATAGCAATATCAGCATTAGCCATTAATTCAGCCATATTATTTACATCAACTTTAACTTCTGACTTATATGGTAGCTTGTTTACACTAGTTATGACTCTCGTAAGATGAGGTGCTGTTTTTCCCATTACTATAGTAATCTCTACATTCTTGGGTAGTTTGGCAACTTGCAATCTATCTATCACTTTTCCAGTTATATTGTCTGGATCAGCACCGCCCATGTTAACTAATAATTTCTTAAATTTTTCATCTTTACGAGAATTTAAACTATACTGCCTATACTTTTCAAATTCAGGTCTAAGTAGGGCATATTCCGATCCTATTATCAGTTTGGTTGACGTCGGCACAAGATCTTTATAGTCTTTATAACTTCGCCCAAAATTCTGATCAAGTAAAACATCGCACTGGTGCTTGCGATCTGCTAAATCATCAATTACCATTAATTTTTCATAATAAGGATTGAGTCTCTTTTGCCACAGATCATTCAAAGCGTAATGATCAACAATCAACCAATCAATTTTTCCCGGTTTGAATATATTAATACAATCATTAGCATCTTGCTGTTGGGTTGCACCCAGCCAGGGAGAATGTGCTAATCTAGTATCAACTTTAATCTCTTTATACATCTCTAGCTCATGAACAACAAATCCACTTGAACGAATTTTGCATATTAAATTTCCTTCATGTTTTCGACAAATAAATGCTACATTTACTCCGTTTTCTTTGAGTGCTTGAGCTAAGGTCAGACAGCGCATCACATGACCCGAACCTATTACTAGAGAAGAGTCAACTCTAAAAACTATCTTCATCTTACTAAAAACAGTGGCTTTAAAATATCGCCTTGTATGTTCTCCAGTAGGGTTTGATTTTTTATATTTTCTTTAACCATTGGTAGTACTTCTGTATAAACATCTAGCAACTGATCAACGATTTCTTTTGTATGAGAGAAGCTTATATTGTGCGAGCCTAGGGTTAATATTCCTCGTTTAAACATTTCTTGCAAGAAAAAAGTTTTAATTTCATATGCATTGTATTTTCCCTGCTCTTTGATATGTAAAAAACTCCAAGATGGGTGTCCAGAAGTCCAAAAAATAGCTCCCAACCCTTTATTATTAATAAGTTGATTTAATTGCGCTAACAAGTAACTACCAACCTCAAAAAAGTGTTCTATCACTTGTTCTCTCTTATATTTATCAATGAGTTTACTTGCTGCAGCAAGTGACAAGGTTTCGCCACCAAAAGTACCTGAGAAGAAAATATCCTCCACTTTTTGCATCACTTCGTTACTACCAACAACAGCAGAAAGTGGGTAGCCATTTGTCATGCCCTTGCCAAAAGTTGCCAAGTCTGGCATGACACCAAATAATTCTTGTGCGCCACCCAAAGAATAGCGAAAGCCGGTAATAGTTTCATCAAAAATAAACAAGGCATTATTCTTTTGCGCTAATTCCTTCACATCTTTCAAGAAGCCATTTTTTGGATATTCAATATTCATTGGCTCCATGATCACACAAGCCAACTCATTTTCTTGAAATATCTGTTCAAGTGTTTCAATATTGTTGTACTCAAATTTATGTGTTAATTCTTTTACACTTTGAGGCACGCCCAAATCTCTCGCAGTTGAGCCAATATACCAATCTTTCCAACCATGGTAGCCACAGACCGCAATATGCTCTTTACCTGTATAAGCCCTAGAAATACGAATAGCTGCGCTAGTAGCATCAGTGCCATTCTTGGCAAATCTCACCTTTTCAGCACAAGGAATGATTTCAATCAACTTTTCAGCTACTTCCATCTCTAACTTATGTGGTAATGAAAAAGTAACACCACTTTTCATTTGTTCTTGAACTGCCTCATCAATATCTTTGTCACAATACCCAAGCGTAACAGCTGCTAATGAATTCACAAAATCAATATATTCATTACCATCAACATCCCAGACCTTTGCCCCCCTGCCTCTTTCAATAAAAAAAGGGGATACACCTTTTGGGTATTGCGTCAAGCTCTTGCTAAAGGTCTGTGATGCTAAAGGAATTGACTTTAATGCTCTATCCAATAATTGTTCTGATTTTTTAAACATTTTTTTTTAAATTAAAATTATAAATACATAGCCTTGTAACCATCTTCACAGAATGGTGAAGTTAACCTTAATAATTGTGGATTTCTATCTAAGAAATCTACAACATCTAACAATGGTATATTTGGCTCAAAAGACTTAAAATGTTCATATACCGCTCTGCAAACAACCAAATCTTCTGGATAATCTACTGTTAGTCTAATATCCTTTCTTAATAATTTAACGGGTGGATCAATATACTCTAACTTGAATCTATTCTTGTTTTCTCTAATATACAAAGTACAAAGTTCAGAGCGATGCCTATCTTCGCCCTCAGCATGAGATTTTTTTAATGCATCTAATGTTAACATCTCAAAACCACAGCCGTCAATAACATTGTCAAGGAGGGTGCCATCATTACCCTGCTTAATATGTTGCTCCCATGCTGAATCTATAAAATCAAAGTAAGGGAATGGAGATTCACTGGTTGTTCGAAGAATGTCAGTTGCATTACTAATATCTCCACACTTAATTAAACGTTCTAAAACATCCTCTTCATTGCCACGGATATACTTAATGTCATTGTTGTTAGCATATTCAACAAATGCATCATTTTCAACACCATCGGCAATACCCAAAACAACCTCTTCTATTGCAGAAATCTGCTGTAAACAATTAATAATATTGTCAAGAATGGTAATACCATTATCTATATCTAAATTTTGTAAAGGCTTACCATATAGGCGACTCCCTTGGTTTCGACAGGCTAATGCTGCAACTAATTTTTTCATATGTCGCCCTTAGTGACAGGTGAATCAGTTTTTACATCTACCTTTAAAGTTTTCCCAAGTGCATGCTCAATCTCAAGAATAGAGTGCTCAGTAATCGGTTTAGAGCAACGCTTTAAGGCAACTGTCTCCAAGGTTACAACATCTCCTGCTTTTAAATCAGTCAAAACAACAACTGACTTAGTAGCTTTATTGCGGTATGCTTCTTCTTGTTCAGTAAGTTCTAAAGAGTCCAGTCCCAACACAGACTCAAATCGACGAACCAGCCCGACAAATTTAATAAATTCACTTGGAGTGATGCCTGAAATATAATCCTCAATTTCAAGCTCTCTATCTAAGGTAATATGTTTTTCAATAGCGTTAATACCAGCACCCATTGCCACTAGAGGTAAATGAAATGCATCATCTAAACCACCATCAGAATGATCCATAAAGCCAATTCTAAAATCTGGGTAACGGGTTTTAAAGATATTCAACTTGTTTAAATTATTTTGATCTAATGGCGTAGGCTCAGACTGGAAACCATACATTAAACAAATCTTGTTTACTTGTTCTTCGCTTAGTGCTGATAATTTTAGATCAATATCCTCAGCAGGGATGCCACCAATTGATAAGTACAGCGTATCAAATTGAGCAATAGCGCGATGAAACAAAGCATTGTTGTAAAATTCAGTCGTTGATAATTTGACACCATCTGCATTAATCTCTTTTGCCATATCTAAACTAAATAAACCAAATACATCAAAATAAACTTTCTTACCTGCATCATGTATCTGATTGCACACATTAACCCAGACATCTTTATCCATTTCCAAATCTTTAAATAAGTCGTAATATTCATAATCTGGTGTTGCTAATTCATCCGCATAAACCAGTTGAAACTTTACTGCATCAGCATTTGAAGCAATTGCGCCTTTAGTTAATAAGTTAGTTAACTTCTCACTACCTTCGTAACCTTGTGCTATTTCTGCAATAATTTCTATGTTGTTTGTCATATTTTTCCTAATTCCATAAACTTGGATTTAATAAATTTATATCGCCAATAGGACAAGCCTCTAAGCTACTTTGTTCCTTTACCGATTGAACAATCTCTCTTAATTGGTTTTCACTATTAACGCCTACTAATATTTTATCTATTTCACGAATACTTAAGGAGAAATTAAGCGCATATTCTAATAGCGACAAGCCACTATTTTTAACCATTGCCTGATATTCCGTAAATTGTTTTTTCCAAGTTAAAAAATAGTCTGGTAAATTATCAAAATTTAACAATATGCCCTGTAAAAAAATACTTCTAGCATGAATCTCTACACCTTTACTCTTTAACGCCTGTAATTGCCCATCTTGAATTAGACGAGTATCAAACACATTGAATGGTACTTGAATTAAATCAAAGTCAAAGTTTTCTAATAAAAAATTTACTTGTTCTGGCGTATAAGTAGAAAATCCAATCTTTTTAATCAGGCCCTGCTGTTTTAATTCATTTAGCTTACTGAATAAAGCATCAAACTGCTTGTTTTCTACATTACTAATATCATGGATTAACAGACCTTCCACTTGCTTTTGATTGAGACTCTCTAAAGACTTGTGAAAACCATCTATTACCTTATTAACATCATCATCAAGAGGAATAGTTTTGGTAATAATTTGGTAATTATTGACACCACAACTACCCAAAACTTGCTCACTATTACCGTATTTTGCTGCAGTATCCAATGTATCAATCTCATTGTTTGTAGCAAAAGTTAAAATATTCCTAACCTCGTCTATGGCTACCTGTCCACTTGGGTTAGTTACACCATAATCTAAACCAAATTGAACAGTGCCTAATGCTATTTTTCTCATCTTTAACTAAACAGGTGTTGCTGTAATTGGCATGTTAATGCCATTAATATAATTATCAGTTATATCCTTAATCGTCAATTTCTTAAAAGTGTATTTATGTTGAGATTTTTTCATCATTTTTCTAGTAGTTCCTTTATTGAGGAAACAACCAGTTTTTGATCGGCATTACTCAATCCGTAATACAAAGGAATAGACAGTGTGTTTTTATAATAAACGCCAGTCGCAGGGTACTGCTTAATTTCATAGCCCATATCTTGATAATACGGCTGATTAACGACAGGAATATAATGTACTTGCGACCCCACACCTTGTTCAGCTAACTTTTGCATAAACTGATGTCTACTTATACCAATTTTATCAAAATCAATACTAACTACGTAGATATGGTGGGAGCTATCATCTCTTCCATGTGTCTGTAGTGAGGTAATATTTGGAACATTTAAAAAAGCCTGATCGTAATATTTGGCTATTGATTTTCTAGCATCTAAAAATAGATCAATCTTATTCATTTGTGATACAGCTAATGCACATTGAATGTCAGTGATGCGGTAGTTGTATCCAAGATACTGCATTTCATAATACCAGCGCTTTAGCTCTCCATTTTCAAGCGCTTCATCTTTGTTGATTAGAAAATTATCTGCCTCACTAATACCTGGGAACTCGAAATTACCCTTACTAATACCATGACTTCTAAGTAGAGTTAACTTATGATAAAGTGATTTATTATTAGTTGTAATCATACCCCCTTCTCCGGCTGCAATACCCTTTACAGGGTGAAAGGATAGAGTGGTCATATCTGAATATTGACAATTTCCCACCCTTGACCCATCATTGAATGTTGCGCCTAATGCGTGTGAAGCATCCTCAACAATTGCCAGGTTGTATTTATCTGCTAACTGCTTGATTCGCTCCATATCACAAGGAAGCCCTGCAAAGTGCACAGGGAAAATAGCTTTAATATTACTCGAATTAAGTATTGCTTTCTCAATTTGATCGATATCAATATTGAGTGTCTGATTATCTATATCAACAAATACTGGTTTGGCGCCTACATATAAAATTGAATTACTCGTTGCAACAAAGGTATTGGGAGTTGTAATCACCTCATCACCCCCTCCAATCTCTAATGCCATGCATGCTAAATGCAATGCCGCTGTGCCGTTAGCAACGGCAACTGCATATTTTGCACCTACATAATTAGCAATCTTATTTTCAAACTCTGCAACCTTAGGGCCCTGTGTAAGCATACCGTGTCTCAATACATTTACAACAGACTGTATATCATCTTCATCGATATAATGCCTACCATAAGGAATAACACTCAACATCACTTGATCGGAAACACCGTTATCTTCTTGCCGCTTTAAGACTTTAAGCTGGTCATGGATATTCAATACTTTACAATTAAGCTCTTCACAAACCTTATCATTGGATAAACTCATATCTTTAGGTCTTTTAATCAAGTCTAATTTATCATTAATGCTAATCTTGTTGATTAGATTTGTGTCCAAATTAAAACACTTAGCAAGCTTAATACCAAATTCATACTTTGACAAACGCTCATTACTAGATACATTAAATACACCACTTAAATTTTTATTAATTAATAGATGTACTTTTTTAGACAGCTCATCA
>Ga0209816_1001182_pt1 | contig 19583 bp, 28 predicted proteins | sample CoawatmetaG01DNA_FD_187509 | JGI IMG/M metagenome (GOLD analysis project Ga0209816, IMG submission 187509) | Marine microbial communities from the West Antarctic Peninsula - Coastal water metaG017-DNA (SPAdes) (version 2) | ecosystem: Environmental > Aquatic > Marine > Coastal ... | reverse complement strand
ATATGAGATAGATCGGATGGTTGTGCTATACCAATCTTCTCATTGTATAAATCATGCCAGTCTCCACGTATAATCTTGACGGCATCTGACCCACCAATGAATCCCATTCTCCAATTAGGGTCACGGATAGGTTGTTGTAATGAAACAATAGTCATAGTGTTCTCCTTTTTTATAGTTATTGTAGTGCATTTGTGCAACTAATCAAGTCGTTTTATTATTTATTTGTGCTTTTCTGCACCATTTCACACAATAATTTACGCTTGTGGTATCGCCACTCTCCGGCTTCACGTATCTCAGACAGAGAAGGGAAGAACGTTTTGGTACGTCTGATATATTTGGTGGCGAATAATAATATATCAGCAGGAAAATCATCAAGGTCTTGTGCCATCAGCCGTAACTTTACAGCGTAGTCCTGTTGCGTAAGACCAGTTTGTTTAGCCATGACAGCCAGTGTGTTAAGTAACTCTTGCTCAACATCAGCTTGTGGCATTGGTGTCATAGCAAAAGCCATAATCTTTTTGGCTTTGGTTAACTGAGAAGATGTAGGTGTCTTGGTTAATACGTACTCACGTATACTAAAATCCCGATTTAGTTTTTCCTCGAAGTCCAATATCGATTCCATTGTAGAAAGAACTGTCTCTTCTATTTCCTTTGGAGAAGTAGTTGTTAGGCTTTGGAGTGCCGTTGATGACTGATCCTTGGTGACTAATTGAAGTGGCATTTTTGTTACCCCCTTTATATGGTTGATTACTTATAGGTTTGGATGCCACTGTGTCACTAGGTAATGGACTGGCTGACACTTCCGGGGTGTCCTCCTGGCACTTCACTATTTTATATATGTTCACTTGATTTCTCCCTTGTCTTTTCCTTAGCAATAGTTCTTTCGATACAAGAACATCAAGCTTGCGTATGACTGTGCGTCGACTCATACCTGATAGCTTGGCTATGGTTTCTATTGAAGGGAATGCAACGTTAGTATTCTTATGTGCATGATGATTGATGACCAACAACACTAGCTTAGCGAGTGGATCACCAACATCTGCATCCATAATACCTTGGATATTTTGGAACGACATATCTATTTTGGTTTTTCAAAAGATTTATCTAGTGCTTCTAATGCTAATCGTTGGCCTTCTTTTATACCTTCCATGAATCCATGGTTATATACGGCAAAGACGGCATCTTTTACTTGAGGTACTGAATCAATAATATCTTCTGCTTCTACTGGGTAATTCATTTGGTTCTCCATAATCGTTTCACTGTTTCTTCTGATAGAAACATGACCCATCTTGGCTCATCATTTCCACCACGCTTATATATAACAGCGTCTCTGTTCACCATGGTTGTGAATGGTGAGGGGAAGCTGCTATTCTTACGGTATTTTACCTCCGCAATTATGTCTTGTCCGTTGAGGTTGATGACGAGGTCGCCTTTATACTCGCCTCCCAATGCTCCACTAAGCGGCTGACGCTTGACCTTGATCTTCCACGACTTAAAGAGTTTGACGAAGAAGTTCTCATGGTATGTTCCTTTTCGGCTAGCCGTGCTTGCCATCCTGATTTCTCCTTACATGTGAAACATATGAAGTATGTTCGGTCACTCTTTACTTTAGTAAAGTAACGAGATGCTTTGTTGCATACATCACACGTTCTCATTTAACTTTTAGCTTACATTCCAAGGCTTGTATCCAATAGAGAAGCATGTAACCTGAAGGCAATCGTTCGTATCTTTCCCATTTACCTATCAGGCTATTGGCACATCCGATCTTATCGGCGAGTGCCTCCTGCGATATACGCAGTTTGTTTCTCTTAGTTACTAAAGAGCCAACAAGTTCAAGCCAATTAGGATCGACTGGTACTGGCTTGGCTCTGTAGTTGAACATCTCTGAATGCATTTGCGACTCGTTCTGCTGTATCAAATCTTAAATCAACTCCATTCTTTGCACGATAGTATGTGCTTGTTGGAATACCGGCGTGCGTAAACATATCAATGAGGCGTATATCACACTGATCTGCTATGTTTTCTAGTTGTTGTATGTATTTATCTATTTTCATACTAGATAATGTATTGCATTTATGCACTGTTTACAATAGTATATTTTTAAATACAGTGTTTTAATAATGCTAACGCATTCTTGGGGGAACTGTTATGTATGCTTTTATGCATAGTAACACAGATGAATTAGAGAGAAAAGCTCTCAAGGTATGGATGAGGGGTGTCATAGCTAGCCAACATATGTCAGCGTATGAGTGGGCAAGTAAAGCTAAAATTTCCCAGTCCACAATCACGAGGTTCTTAAGTGGAGCTTCTGAATACATACCTTCTAGTCGGACTGTTGCTAAGTTAGTTGCAATCGCAGGCAGTGAACCACGTACGTCAAGTACACAAGGAGAAGCAAGAACTTTAGAGGTGTTAAATACGGAGGGTAATAGAGTGCGATACGTAAACGTTCATGGTATTGAAGGCAAGTTACTTGCTATGGAATTGCAACAGCCATCAGGTTATGGTGCTGCGGGAATTAACAAAGGTGATACGATCATCATTCAAGAAGATGCCAAATTAAAAGATGAAGATGTTCTTATGTTTGAGTGTGATGATGGATTTTTAATTGGTCAAGTGATGGGAAAGTATATAGTGCATAAAAGCCCTGTCTATACAGAGAATAGAAAGCTTGCCGACGTGTCAGTGGTCGGCAAGGTGGTCCAAAGTATTAAAAACTTTTAGACTTTTTTTTGTATATATAGTTAACATCTTCATTGTGTTCTGATTGAGACTTGTTGTCTTGGGTATGGATTCTTACTTGGTCAAGTGAGAAGTCATTGGCGTAGTTAACTAATTGCGTAGCCATGATAGCAAAGCATGTGTTGATGCAATACTTTTCACGCACGCTATCGAAGGCTTGCTTGTTAGTCATGCCCTCATTGAGACACTCGCCGAAGTATTGCTCGGCCTCAATCATTTCATCTTTAAGTCTACTCATGGCTGTACTCCTTAATTCTATTGACACCATAGTGCTCGAGCATTGGTTGCTCTTGAATCATATGCCAAGATTTCTTGGTTCTCTCTACAAAACTAGACTGATGTAGATGAGGTGCCAACACACAAACCTGATTAGCTATGTTAATAGCATCTGATTCTCTTTCACATGCTGATCCGATAAGATCGGATAGATAGTTTACGAACGTACTGTTCATTGTGTTCTCCATTGTTGTTGTGGTTAGATATATTTACCTCTAAATACTTCTTCGCACGCATTGTATTTAGTTAAGTGATAACCCATCCTTGTTAGGGTGCGACTGGCCGACACAAAGGTATATATATTAGTTGCTATACAACTCATGATCTGTGCTGACAGGAAGCAACTCCTGTTGATCATTGTATTACGTACCTAGACCCGTATTTAACCAGTGGTACACCATGAATTGTATAGCTATCCCTCGAGGGAATTATGTTAGTTCTTTGACATCCTCAACACCAAGTCCATCCCAACGGCTAGACTGCATAGCTTTGGTGATCTCGTTGTGACGCAACACCTCAGCACGATGAGGGTTGTTAGCTTCTGTTGGATGTGATGCCCAATGAGTAAGAGCATTATACAATGCCCATTTGTTACGACCTAGTGAACGTGTTTCTTTTTGATACAACCCCATTAGGTTCTCAAGTTTTCTTTCGTTGATCTTAATGGCACTGGTGTTGGTACTCCTGCGACATAGAGTTGCTTTAAAGAATATTTCAGCAGCACCTATTGGTAATTCTTTAGTTGCATAGTCTTGCCATATACCCTTGCTATCCCAGAATCCTTGAATAGCATTGCGTATCTTAGCTGACGTACCCTCTAAGCTAAAGCCAGTGGTATGTTTGCTTCTGTCATACGATAGATTGTGTGGGTTGGCACATCCATTTGCACACCATAGTCTGTGACCTTGTGCCTTAATCATGATAGACCATTGACCATCATATGAATTGAGGTAGTCAATATGAAAGCGTATATAGTCACCAACTTGAGGCTCAATCACTAAGTCATTGAAGGCTATAGTACCTTTCATCTTAGCACCATTCTCGTATAGCTTTTGTGTATGAGTGTAGTCAGTTGATGTGCATGCCATAGTTGCAGCGTTCTCCATGCGATCTACAATATCTGCATGCTTTACCATCTGATATCCTGCACCATGAGTACCAAGTACATCACCTGTGTCAGTGCGAACGATAGCTTTTTGCATTGACTGAGGAACATCATAGTTTTTAATCTTCCATCCATCTTGGTATTCTTTGAAAGCTACTAGTGGCATGACCTCGACCGGGAAGTCATAGTCAGCTAGTATTGTTTGTATTCCATCCATGTTTATCTCCTTTATAAGAATGGGTTGACGTTGGATATTACTCCTGCATCGATCAGTAGTAATGTGACAGTGAGTCCTATTATTATGAACCCACAAATTATATTGAACCAACCATACGTCTTGGCTAGTTCATACTTGCGTCTGTTTATTTTATCTATTTTGATTTGATGTTTGCTGTTACGTATGGTGTCACGTAGTCCTTGTAGCAATAGTTTATCTTCTTTCAGCATTTCTAAATCCAATTCAATTTTAATGGGTTAGTATAAATTTCGCCTCGTAACACACACTGGAGTTGAGTGCTCGTGTATAACGTCAGCTTGTGTATTGAGGTGAACATAAAAAAAGGCAGAGTAGAATGAACTACCCTGCCTGATTTATCTAAGCTACTTGCTTAGCTGATGTTTTGATTGCATCATTTAGTAAGCCCTGTGCCTTGTCCTTTGGCATGCTACATATATCTTTATGTAATCCTTTGCCTCCGTTATCAGCTAAGAACATATCAACTTGATGCTCGAATGTTTCTTGCTCTGATATAGAACGACCTGTCTTTCTAGCTCTGTTCTTTAGTATTAATTGCTCAGCTCTTTCTGATCTAGCTGATGATGAGCTACCGCCTAAGGTCTTAGGACTGAATGCATCATCTAGCTTTTGCTTGTATGCAATCTCGCCCATCCATTCTGAACCATATGTATCTTCAAAGAAATCTCTGAACATTAGATACTCTTTCTCGCAGTTTACTATGGCTGATTCATTTTGTTCCATAGCATTCATTAAGTTATCTGATGGTGATTGTGATATCTTATCAGCTAGAGTATCAGCTCTCTCGTTTGCTTTAGCTAACTGACGTTGAGCAGTAGCACAATAGCTACCAATCCTTAGCAGTATAGATAGATTCCAATAAGGATTATCTTGTCCTGTGTCAGTATCGCTTGATGCAGGTCCAGAGTATTTCTTTTGTGTCTCAAGACCCTCTACCTCACCATAGTCAAAGCTTTCTAATAAAAGATCGCTGATTAACACTTCATTTGATTTTGTATTTAGTTTAGTCATTGTATTCTCCATATGATTTAAGTTTATGTATTTAACTCACGGCGAGCTAACTTACGCTTGTCCTCGATTACATGAAGTCAAGGGTTTTAGAATCAGCGTTATGTAGCTACTGGTTTTGCAGTCATAAGAAAACCGAGCCGTTTTCTTAACTGCAAAAGCTGATGTAGCACTAAGCTGATGAAAGGTTGGTTTGCGTGTCTGTTGTCGTAAACATAAACAAACCAATCTTGCCCTTTACTCATGTGGTATCCGTTCTTAAGGAAGTTAGAGAGCCGTGTGTGCCTCGCAGAGTACAGGGTGTATTCGTAGAGGCGGGTATTGTCGGCTGAAAGAGTCAAGAGAAACTCGCCGACCTTGAGTTTCTTTTGATGGTGATGCAACAGTCGACCTGTTGCGTGAGCCATTCTATTAGTGTGATGAACATTTTGTTGGTGCAAGTGCGAGACTCGATTGCTTGTCCTGTTTTCCATCCACAACTCCTTGAATGGGATAGAAAAGGACATACGCATGGTTCCGTTGTCAAAATGCTATATTTGCCACATGCAAAGCATGGCGTGCAAATAAGCAATTTATCCCTTTTGACAATGTGGTTCTGTGTATGTACCCACGTAGTCAGTCCTCTCGTAAATAGTCAGACGTTTGTGCGTTGACAGGGTGTCAGATTGGCATGCATAAAGGGGGGATAAAGGGGGGTTTATGCTAACCGATACAAAGAAGATGACTAAGAAACAGATAGCTCTAGTTGATACCATAGTAGCAAATGGATGCACTGTTAAAGAAGCCTCTCAGCTTGCAGGATATGCAGAGGGTGAGAGTGGTAGAGTGACAGCCAGTAAGACATTGAGACTACCTCATGTCCAACAGTATATGATGCAAGTGGTGAGTGAAAGTATTGGTCTATCTGCTACGACTGCTAGTAAAAGGTTGTTAGACTTAGCCCGTGGTGCCAAGAGTGAGTACGTTCAACTAGAAGCGAGCAAGGACATCTTAGATAGGGCAGGATTCAAGGCACCGGAGAAGCATATGCATCTAGTCACTGGCGATATCAAAGTGGCTATCGACTTGTCCTAGGGGGTGGGGGGTTAAAAATCGCAGGTACCCATCCTTCAACAGGTCTTACTAAGACATTATATTGCCACAAAGTAATTGCATAAATGCACTACACAACAATGGAGAACGAGATGTATGAGCAATTAATGCAATGGTTATTTTGGACTGGTATAGCAATCATTCACTGGGTAGAGCCGATATTAAGCATGACCTATGTTGAAGTTAACGTATGGGCGTTTATTATAATCCACCCTATGATAACATTACTGTTTATTATTTTATGGTTACGTGAACGATTTGTGCGTTGAATAAATTATTTTTATCCATGATAAAGTATTTATGGATAACGTATTACCATTAAAGATGTTAATGAAAGGCACGCTCAACGGCATACTTACTGGGTTTGGTGCTGATGCTGACGAGATAACTAATGACGATTTCCCTGAAGAGGGTATAGAGTTATTACGTAAAGCGTATCTTCATTATTATAAAGATGAGCAAGCGTCAGCTAACGCTCTTGCTAAGTTAAAATCACAGAACCATCCTGAGTATGAGCAGATAGAAACTGCTATGAAAAATGATCAAATCAGTTATGCAATGATAAATCATTTGTTTAATCTTGAAGGTTCTTTTTTTAGAGACTTTGAAAGTGGTGGGTTAGCTGAGGACTTAAAGTTAGTCTTAGGAAACTTTACAGTTAAAGCAAAAGATGAAGACGGGGTTTCAGGATTTAGAATATACGATAAGTATGATTACCCTAATAATAATAAATGGTTTCAAGGTTCATTCCCTGAAATATTTAATGATGTAAAAGAAGCCGGCTTTAATACTGAAGGTCCTCTATCTCATATTATTATGAGTGCTATGGCAGGTAGTAAGAATGTAATGAACAGTGACGCTGAAGGTTTTATTGAGAATGGTGTTGCCGCTTTTTACCCTTTGTTACATACAGTGGGTGGTTGGGCTGCAAATGAAAACAGACCTGAAGACGAAAAGTTAAACGTGAATGTTTTTATTCCATTTGAAAAGAACTCAATTCTTGCTAATGGTTCTGTAAATCCTGTTGAGTATCCTGAGCCAACCACACGACCTGATGATTTAGATACAGCTACAGCTATTGTTCCTAATGGCCCCATGGATGATGATCGTGCATCTATGTTTGATAACCTACTTGACTTTGTATTTCCTAAAGCTGAAGCATCAACTATCGAACCTGTTGTTGAACCTGTTGTTGAAACTAAACCTTTATCTTTTGGTGATAGCTTTAAGCAAGCTAGGGCTGATGGGTTAAAAGAATTTGAGTTTACAAACAGTGCCGGTAAGACTGGGATGTATACAACTGAGGTTGCACAATGAGTTCTCCTGCATGGACAAGAAGCGAGGGCAAGAATCCCAAGGGTGGATTAAACGCTAAGGGTCGTGCTTCATATAAAGGTGGTACATTAAAAGCTCCTGTTAAGAGTGGAGACAATCCTAGACGTGCATCTTTCTTAGCAAGGATGGCAGGCAACAAAGGTCCTGATAAAGATTCCAAAGGAAAGCCAACAAGGAAATTATTATCGCTCCGAGCGTGGGGTGCCTCTAGTTCTTCTGATGCGAAAGCAAAGGCAAGGGCAATATCTAAACGTAACAAGAAGGGAACAGCATAATGCCAATGGGTAAAGGAACGTACGGAAAGATTAAAGGTAGGCCACCTAAAGCAAAGCCAACTAAACTAACGGCAGTGCAGAAGAAAAAAATTATGGCAAAGAAAAAGTAGTTGATATTATTCTACTTAAGATTGTCAACTTTGTTCTCAAAGATAGGAAACTACTTTTGGCACAAGCACGTCAATCTATTACGGAGGAGGAATCGATAATGGCTATACCTAAAGGAAAGAAGAAGAGTTTATTAAAGGCTAAAGATAAGGTGGTAAAGGTTGCCAGTGGTGGGGGAATAAGAGAGTTGCGAAGGTTGTTTGAGTCAGCCATGTTTGCTATGGGCGAGGGTTCTACTGGCCCTGATGCTAATGCCGCAGACGTGGGTTTATATCACAATGGAAGAGATAATGCACTAAAGTATGGTAGACTCTTACGTCAAAAGGGTGTCATGGTTAAGTTGCCTAAATGAGCTTTCTTCACACACTTAAAAAAGAGGAGCGTGCTGTTCTTCGTATTGTTGTTAAGCAAGCACACTTCCAACATTACCCTAAAGATTTCTGCACTGATTACGAGGCTGACAAGATGATAGCATCTATTGGCCCTGAAGTTATTGATAGATTAATCAGGGTTGGTAAGGATATGAAGGTTGACCAACTTTAAATATAAACCTGATGGGGAAGTGGCTAAGTCTTTTTTAAAAGATGAAACCTTCTTCCGTGGTCTTCGAGGGCCAGTCGGTTCAGGTAAATCAGTGGCTTGTTGCGTTGAAGTATTCAGACGAGCCTTAATGCAGGAGAAATCACCAGATGGCAAACGCAAGAGTAGGTGGGCGATTATCAGAAACACCAATCCTCAGCTTCGTACTACCACGATTAAAACTTGGTTGGACTGGTTTCCGGAAGAAGATTGGGGTAGGTTTTCTTGGTCAGTTCCATATACGCACAACATATCCAAAAGTGATTTGCAGTTGGAGGTTATATTCCTTGCACTCGACAGACCTGAAGACGTTAAGAAACTCCTCTCGCTCGAACTAACGGGCATATGGATTAACGAGGCTAGGGAAATTCCTAAGTCAATTATTGATGCGTGCACTATGAGAGTGGGAAGATATCCATCAATGCGAGATGGAGGTCCGACTTGGACTGGGGTTATCGCTGATACAAACGCTCCTGAAGAAGATCACTGGTGGCCAATCATGGCGGGCGAGGTTCCAATACCTGACCACATTAGTTCTGAAGAATCGAGGATGTTAGTTAAACCTGACAACTGGAAGTTCTACACTCAGCCTTCAGCTATGCTTGAAGTTAAAGATGAAGAAGGCAAGATTGATAAATATAATCCTAATCCTGTTGCTGAGAATAAAAAGCATATGATGACAAGTTATTACACTAACTTGATACAAGGTAAGACTAAGAGTTGGATTGACGTTTATGTTATGAATCGCTTAGGTCACATCCAAGATGGCAAGCCCGTTTACAATATGTTTCGCACAGACGTTCACGTGGCTAAAGAAGAAATACCTGTGGCTGATGGTATGCCTCTTTACATAGGACTTGACTTTGGCTTAACACCCGCTGCAATTTTTGGTCAGAAAGTTAGGGGCCGTTGGTTAATACTTCAAGAGATCGTTGCGTTTGATATGGGGATTGTAAGGTTTGCTGAATTGCTTAGGCAAGAGATTGCCCTTCGTTACGCTAACTGTGATGTTAATATATTTGGTGATCCGGCAGGTGACTTCAGAGCACAGACTGATGAAAGCACGCCATTCCAAATACTCAGAGGTGCAGGTTTAAAAGCTAGACCAACTCATAGTAATGACGTGGCTTTAAGACTGGAGTCTGTCTCAGGACCATTACAACGGATGGTTGATGGGAACTCAGGTGTGCTGATTGATTACAGATGTAAAGAATTAATAAAAGGATTTGAAGGTGGCTATCACTACAGACGAATGCAAGTGTCGGGTGAACGCTATGAAGACAAACCATCTAAGGATAGGTTTTCACACATACATGATGCGTTGCAATATCTAATGCTTGGCTCAGGTGAGGGCAGACAAGTGATGGGTCAGTTTAAAACAGTCAACGCTTTTAACGCCAAGACTGCCTTTGATGTGTTTACAAGACAACCAAAGCAACAAAGACGGCAGGGGTTATGGTCGAGGATGTGACGTTTGTGCGTTGTGTCTTTATTAATTCATAGGTATGCGTAAAAGAAAAGGAGTTATATATGTGTCTTGGAAGAAGCCCTAGAGCACCCGCACCTGACCCACAAGTTGAAAAAGAACGTGAGTCTGAAAAAGCTAAAGAGCAAGTTAAGACATCAGAAATGAAGCAAGACGCTTTAGAAGAAACTGTGTCTACAAAAAGAAAAGGAACTGGAAGACGTTCTTTACTTACTGGCTCAGGTGGTGGCATAGGTTTCTATGATAGGTACTCTGCCTAATGATTGATTTAGCCCACGGCTATATGGCTAAGTATGAAAGAGCCAAAACAATAAGACTCCAGTTTGAAGACCTCTATGATGAGATATTTGAATACACACTTCCCCAACGACAGGGTTTTAAAAACTACACTCCGGGTCAAAGACGAGATGATAGAATCTTTGATGAGACGGCTGTTGTTGGTGTGCAGGAATTTGCATCTAGGTTACAAGCCGGACTTGTTCCTAACTTTGCTCGGTGGGCTGACTTTGTTGCCGGTGGTGAAGTGCCTGAAGAAGAACAGGATGAAGTAAACAACAAGCTAGATAAAGTTACTGAATATATATTTGAAATTATACAGACCTCTAACTTTGCTCAAGAGATACATGAATGTTTTATTGACCTTGCGTTAGGCACAGCCGTGCTTGCTATAACAGAGGGTGATGCTATTAATCCAATACGATTTCATTCTATTCCATTACCTCATGTGGTTCTTGATACTGGACCTGATGGTAGGATTGACCATGTGTATAGAGAGCGTGACTTAAAGTATGAAGACTTACCAGTGGCTTATCCACGTGGCACGTTTTCAGAAAAGACATTAGAAAAAATACAGAAGTATCCCGATACTAAATGTAAAATCCTGGAGGTTTCTTGCAAGCTATACGATCAACCAAACGTTGAGCGTTATAGTTATATGGTTATTGAAATGGGTGATAAAGAATTAATACTTCAAGAAGAATACTCAGGCGTAGGTTCAAACCCTTTTATAGCGTTCAGATGGAGCAAAGCGTCAGGTGAAATTTACGGAAGAGGCCCCGCTGTCAATGCGTTAAGTGCAATTAAAAGTGCCAACCTCACAATAGAGTTGGTGCTTGAAAATGCACAGATGGCCATTAGTGGTATCTATCAGATGGATGATGATGGGGTTATTAACGTAGACACAATTAACTTAGTGCCGGGAACTGTTATACCCAAGGCTCCTAACTCTCAAGGTCTGCAACCAATAAGGGCTGCAGGAAACTTTGATGTTGCCAATTTAATATTGAATGACATGAGAAATAATATTAAGCGTGCATTGTATAATGACATGCTTGGTGATCCTAATAAAACACCTGCATCAGCTACGGAAGTGGCAGAGCGTATGGCTGACTTATCTCGTAAGATTGGTTCTGCATTTGGAAGACTGCAAGCTGAGATGGTTCAACCCGTTCTTCAACGTGTGGTTTATCTTTTAACAAAGCAGGGTAGAATAGAAATACCCACTGTCAATGGCAGAGAAGTAAAGATAAAAAGTGTTTCCCCACTGGCACAGGCACAATCAAATCAAGACATTGTTTCCCTAGATAGATTTCTTGAAATGGTAGCAGGAAGGTTTGGGCCTGATGTCATTAATCTCCTTGTCTCCTCAGAGGAAACGGCAATCTATCTAGCCAAGAAATTTGGGGTGCCAGACCATTTAATTCGTGATGTAGGAGAACGAAAACAAATGGTTGAGATGGCACAACAGATGCAACAACAAACAGGAATAGACCCAAATGCAAACCCAAACATCCAAACACTTGGGGGTTGACGGATACCCCCGATCACAAGAACAAGATCAAAAAATCTCCCTCGACTTAGCCAGTACACTCAACACCCCGAGTGGCCTAGCTACGTTGCAGTATTTAAAATCAATAACCATTGAAGCTATATCAGGACCTAACATTACAAGTGAAGAACTCAGACATCTTGAAGGTCAAAGGTATCTAGTGGCTTTAATAGCTAAACGTATTCAACATGCAGAGAGGATAAACCATGGAAGAAACATTACTACAAGCCCAAGCTGAAGCCCCAGTTGAGGCAACAACAGAAACGCAGGTGGAAACCCCGGCGGTTGAACGACCTGAATGGTTGCCTGAAAAGTTTAAGAACGCTGAAGATATGGCAACGGCTTATGGTGAGTTATCAACTAAATTAGGAAAAGGTGAAGAAGAATTACGAGGCACTATTACAAAAGAGATGGAAGAAAAAGCATTTGCTGATCGACCTGCTACTGTAGGTGAGTATGTATTGCCTGAAACTATTGATGAAGCCGATGCCGTTGATAACGAACTTCTTAATTGGTGGTCAAAGTATTCATGGGATAATGGATTAAGCCAAGGTGAATTTGCTGAAGGCATTGAGAAATACGCTGACGCTCTGGCAATAAACCAACCTGACTTAGAAGCTGTGCGTAAAGATTTAGGTGACAACGCTAACATGAGAGTGGAAGCTGTGCAGTTATGGATGAATAAGTTTTTCCCCGACCAAGGTATGCAACAAGCTGTGGCTGAACTGGGTTCATCATCAGCCGGCATCAAAGCCTTAGAGCATATCATTGAACAAACAAAAGGAAGTAATGTGGCTACCCCATCCGTGGTAACAGGTCAAGTAACGCAAGCTGATATTGAAACTAAGATGAAAGACCCACGTTACTGGAAGCAAGGTCAACGTGACAATGCGTTTATTCAAGAGGTGAACAGTGACTTTAAACGTCTTCACGGGGGAGGGTAATTACGGAGTTGCTAGGGTAGTCGAAGGCCATCCTAGTCACGCTCATTATCTCCAACACAAACTAAGATCAACGGATGTACGAGAATGTATGATAGCCGGAGAAACGCCTTGGCGTGCTTTGATGTCACCACTACAGAATAGTCGTGCTGAAACCTTTACGGCTTTAGTGGACAATAAACCTGTAATGATGTTTGGCGTTGTGCCTGAGCATGAACTGGTTGGAACTATATGGATGTTATGCTCTGACGTGGTGGACAAGCATCCTAAAACATTTCTTAAATGGTCGCCGGCTTTCTTAGATTACTTTCAAGATCAGTATTATTTATTGCAGAACGTATGCCCTGTCGAACATTACAAAACGCTAACGTGGCTAGGGTATTTAGGCTTTATGATTATGCCCAAATCCTTTGAGGTAAACGGGCATCAGGTGTTACGATTTGTGCGTTGTCAGGAAAGTGAAACTATGCAATTCAATTAGTATACACGGCCTGTAATAAGCGGACAGCCCTAACGGATAACTGGATGAGGCAAAGAGCAGATAACCGAGAGCAACCTTAACAACTAATCTGCTTTTGCAGGGAAAGGATTGATAATGGCTAATACAATAGATACAGCTTTTATCAAGCAGTTCGAGAGCGAAGTACACATGGCTTATCAAAGAATGGGTTCAAAGTTAATGAACACTGTTCGTAACGTAAGTAATGTTGCAGGAAGCGTTGTACGCTTTCAAAAAATCGGTGTCGGTTCTGCTTCAACGAAATCACGAAATGGTATGATAACTCCAATGGAGTTGGTACACACCACAGTCGAAGCGACTCTTCAAGACTTTTATGCCGCTGAGTATATAGATAAACTTGATGAGTTAAAAACAAACATAGACGAACGTCAAGCTATTGCAACATCTGCGGCTTCAGCTTTAGGTCGAAAGACTGACGAGATACTTGTAACCGCAATGGATGCCGGTGCTAGTTCAACTACAATAAACGCAACAAACGCTGCTGTTGAAAAAGCAGACTTGTTAACTTTGTTTGAAACGTTTGGCACAGCAAACTTACCTGAAGATGGTGGTCGTTATTTGGCTATGAATCCTAAAGGTTTTGCTGATCTGTTTCTTATTGAAGAATTTGCATCATCCGATTACGTCGGTGATCAAAACCTTCCGTTTGCAGGTGGTATGACTATGAAAAATTTCTTAGGGTTTAACATATTCTCAACGTCAGCAATCGCAGGTGGTAAGAACTTAGCTTATCATAATAGTGCAGTTGGTCTTGGTATTGGGGCGAATGTTACAACCGAGTTAAACTATGTACCTGAAAAGGTTTCACACTTAGCAACATCAATGATGTCCATGGGTGCTGTTGTTATTGATAACAATGGTATTTATGAAGTCCTTGATAACAACGGATAGGAGGATATAACATGGCTTATGGAGCAAGTGGACTAATACGATTAGCCGGGGGTAGTGGATTTAACCTCTGGGGTTATCAAACTGTCGATGCTATTGCGACTGTAAATAGTGCAAACTATTTTAATGGTGCGGCAAATATGCTTAACATTCGTGACGTTATTCTTGTGGTGGATAGTAATGCACCAACAACAAGTTTTGTCACTGTGTTAAGTAATGATGGTACTGCCGTTGATGTATCTGATGGTACAGCAATAGCAGAAACAGATAGCGACTAATAACTAATGGCATCAACGGCATCTAATTCAGCGTTGGATATGGCATCAAGAGCACTCGTGCTTATTGGTGCCGAGCCAATCACTTCTTTTGAACTTAGTACAACAGAAGCTTTGGTTGCGTCTAACATGTATGAGGATGTCGTTCGCTCATCATTATGCGTTGCTCGTTGGAGGTTCTCTTCTGAACAAGCAACGCTTAATCAACTAACCGATACACCAACTGGCCGATTTGATATTGCACATCAATTACCTAGTGACTTGCTTATGTTACATGCGGTTACAGTTAATGATACTACAATTAGTTACACGATCTATGGTGATAAGGTCTTTTCAGATTCATCAACTAATGACAGTTTAATTGCCGATTATACATTTCGTGCTCCTGAAACAGCCTTCCCATCTTACTTTGCTTTAGCTGTGCAATACGCTTTAGCGTCTGTGTTTGCCACAGCCATTGCACGTGATGACAAGTTAATGGAAATGATGGAGACCAAAGCTGAACGATTAATGGCAAAGGCACGCAACTTAGATAGTCAACAACAATCAACAAGGTCCTTGTCAACAACGAGGTTTAGTTCAAATAGGCGAAGCTAATGGCTAGGATAAGAATACCACAAAATAGTTTTACGTTTGGTGAAGTCAGCCCGTCATTAACATCGAGAACGGATTCACCTATATATAAAAACTCTGCTGAGAAAGTCAGGAATTTTTTTATTCGTGGTGAAGGTGGATTAACAAAACGACCGGGAACAAAACGTTGGCATAACTTTGCGTCGGCTCCTGCGTTTTCTTCAGGCTTAAGGCAGACTGTAAGAATAGAACCTTTTATCTTTTCAGATGATGAACAATATATAATTGCCTTTAGTAACACACGCATTGAGATATTTCAGATTAGTCCATCAGACGCAACTGTTAGTTCTATACAAGCTATTGCTTCACAGTCGTGGTTAGTTAACACAACTTCAGCCCCTTACCTTGAAGAGTTTACCTTTACACAACAGGGCGACGTTATGTTTATTGCTCATCAAACGTTTGGCACACGTAAACTTGTAAGAACAGGACTGACATCGTTTGTTGTGGAAACCTTTACGTTTGAAACCTCAGTCGATAGTCAACATATATTTCAACCTTATTATCCCTTTCAAGAGTTAGGCGTAACGCTTGCGAGTAATGCGACAAGTGGTTCAGGCAAAACTCTTACAGCATCAGCAAGTTATTTCGTATCAGCTCACGTTGGTGTGTATTTAAAGATAGGTGACGCTGAGGCTTTAATCACTGGCTTTACAAATGCGACAACAGTAACAGCAACAATCTTAGGAACGTTAAGGCATCAACTAGATAATGATGCGTTTAAAACAGCCGAGGGTAGTGGTGCTATACAAGTCACACATGCATTGCATGGATTAGCTGTGGGTGCATCTATTATTATTGATAGAGCCGGTACAGTAGGTGGTGTGGCTATAAGTAATTTAAATGGTTCACGTAGTATTACAGCCGTGGTTAATGAAAACGTTTATGAATTTACAGCCGGTGGCAGTGCAACAGCTAACGCTTCGGCTGATGGTGGTGGTGCTCCTCGTGTCGCAACAGGTTCAGCGACAACCGAATGGCAAGAGCAAAGTTATTCGGTGGTGCGTGGATTCCCGGCGGCAGTTACCCTGCATCAAAATAGGTTGTGGTTTGGTGGCACACTGGCTCAACCTGATGGTATATGGGGTTCTAAGTCTGGTCAGTATTATAACTTTGATGTTGGTGACGCAAGTGACAATGACGCATTAGACTTAACGGCTAACGTTGGTGAGATATTTACAATAAGACATTTAGTTTCAAACAGAGACTTGCAGGTGTTTACCACTGGTGCGGAGTTATTTGTTCAGGCTCCTACTGATAAACCAGTCACGCCGGCTAATGCACAGATAAGAAGACAGACACCATTTGGTTCTTCATTTGTTAGACCCACTGTGTTTGATGGTGCTACGTTGTTTATACAAAAAACTGGCACAGCGTTACGAGAGTTTCTCTTTACTGATAGTGAAGCGTCATACACAGCCGTTGCTGTGTCCATGCTTGCACCACATTTAATTGTAGACCCGGTGCAACAAGCGTCTATTAAAGGAGCTTTGAATCGCTCTGAGTCCTATGATTTTGTTTTAAACAGTGATGGCACCTTAGCTGTGTTCTATTCGATCAGAGGCGATCAAAAACAAGGGTGGGCTTTATGGGATACGCAAGGCAAATGGCATTCAATATGCTCAGTGCATGAACGATTATTTGTTGCGTCATCACGAAATGATGGGTCAGGAACAACTAAGTTATTCTTAGAAGAGTTTCAAGTTGATATGCCTATGGATTTTTGTAACGTCTTTAGTGCATCAAACAGTGTGTTCGGAAGTTTAGGAACTCACTTTGCTAACAACGCTGTGGTTAAAGCTACCAACGGCAATGATTATCTTGGTCAGTTTACTGTGGCTAGTGCACAGATAGACGCATCTTTATCCAAGGCAAGTGTATCCACTGGCTTTATAGGTTACGCTTTTACCCCACTAATAACAACCTTGCCAGTGGATGCAGGAGTAATTGGTGGACCTTTGACTGGAGAACCAAGACGTATAAGCCGAGTGGTGCTTGATTTAGAATCCACTCTTGCTGTGTCAGTTAATAACAAAGACTTGCCTTTTAGAAATGTAACGGATGACATGTCAGAAGACAGAGTGGCAATAACAGGAAAGGAGGAGTTTAGAATACTGGGTTACAGTCGTGACCCACGTGTGTCTATATCTCAAAGCTTTCCGCTTAACTTAGAAGTGAAAGGTATGGTTGTGGAGGTAGCGTTCGGATGACTTGGTGGATGGTAGCCGGTGCAGTTGTTAGTGCTTATGGATCAATGCAAGCGGGTAAAGCAAGAGCAGCCGAAGCACGAGCACGGCAGGCTCAATTAAAAGAACAAAAGAAAGACGCAGAAGTTGTGGCTATGCAAGAGCATAACATTCGCATGTCTAATCTTGATGCATTGCTTGGTTTAAATAAATCACTAGCCGGTGTGATGGGAAGAGATAGTGGCAGTGACAGATCATTAAACGCTATTCGAGAGTCGGCTAAACTAGAATCGGTAACGGATGATAGTCGAGCACGCTATCAATATATAAGCGAACAAAGTCAACGTTCAATGGGAATACAGATAGCCGGTATGCAGGCGAAGAACGCTAAGCGTGCCGGGCAATATAAAGCTATGTCAAGTTTGCTTTCAGCAGGGCATGAGTATTCACAAATTACCCCGGGAACAGGAACAGGTTAATGGCAGAGTTTGTAAGAGCAAAAAAAGCATCGTTCGTTAACAAACCTATGGGTGTGATTAACACAGCGACAGGTGCAGGAGAAGCCTTCGATCAGTTGTCACGATTGGGCGATCAAGCTCAACAAATGTTTTATAAAGAAGCTGTTATCAATCAACAAAAAGCAGGGAAAGATTACGTTGATAACTTAAAGGTGCAAGCTAGAAATAAAAAAGGCGAGTTTATCTACGCTGAATTAGATAAGAGTTTAAGTAAAGTGGCAACAAGAACAGCCGAGCCATTGCTTAGAGAAAAAATGTCAAACGCTTTGCTTGTGGATGCAAGCAGGCAACTTACAAACATACGTGCTAAGTCAGAAAACGCTAAAGACTTTGAAACGCAAGCTAACAATTATATTAATGAATCTATGTTACAACTTGATAACACAGGTGGTGGTGATTATTCCGCTGTGTATCAACGGCTTGCTACTAAAACTATGGCTCAACATTTAAACCATATGGTGTTAGCTGACGCTAAAGAAGCTGAACTTATCAACACACAAAACGCTTTGACATCTATAGAGATAGGAAAGAATGAACTGTCTGTTATGTTAAGTGAGGGTGTTAACGTTGTTGATGATGGCAATGATGAATTTACAACCAGTCAAATGATGGAGACATTAAAATTTAAAGCAAAACAATTATTAAATAATGGTGACATACAAGCTCCTAAATATCATGACATAATAAATGATATAGATAAGACAACTATGGATAGTATTATTAATTATAAGATCAATCCTATGAGCACAAACCTTGATGTTAATAGTTTGTTTATTATGGAACAGGCTATACGAACTGGTGAGGTTAATGCAAAGGACATGGCAATGTTAAGCTCCTACGACATTGACCAAGAAGATATAAACGCTATGAGAAGTAAACGAACTAATCGTGATTACCATTCTAGTCGTGTGGCTAATATCAGAAGCATTGTTAATCAAAGGGTTACTGCTTTAAACAAAGGTAATGAATTAAAATCTTTTTCAATGAAGTTAGATAATAAATCTATCTATTCTATGAAGCCAAAACATCAAACCATGTATGATAAAATTCTTGGTAACAAATATATTGGTGATGGTCAGACGATTACACCACAATGGGTTTTGCAGAATTGGGAAACAAACAAAGATTTTTTAAGTGATTCATTGCGTGGCTCACGATTACCAATGGCTGTTGAAACTATATTTAATGAAGCAGAGTTTGTATCTCGTCTTGCTTCTGAAAACCCACAGCTTTCTAAAGCTAATCTTATCAGTGGTATAAAGTTATTCTCTAACATTGTAATGCAACAAGACACTGGTGGTAACAAGATGTATGAGTATGGAATAAGCACGGATGCTCATAGTAAATGGTTAAGATTAAAACGATTAAGTGAACAGTATGGTGATGATAAAGTTATTGAGTTTGCCACAAAGATATTTGGTAACAATGAAGAAGAAGCCATTAAAAATAATATACGAAGAACTAACATAGAAGATTACTCAGGTTACGATAGCGACAAACCACAATCACCATCTACGTTTATAAATAATTGG